>Ga0272444_10000929_pt1 | contig 29527 bp, 32 predicted proteins | sample SSMForm13_FD_201033 | JGI IMG/M metagenome (GOLD analysis project Ga0272444, IMG submission 201033) | Marine sediment archaeal communities from Little Sippewissett salt marsh, Falmouth, MA, United States - SSM-Form-13 | ecosystem: Environmental > Aquatic > Marine > Wetlands > Sediment ...
GTGTATATATTATAGTTGTTACTCATATTGAGAAGGATGTGCGCAATGATTCTTGAAACTGCAGTGCTCACAGGGGGGATCAGTTTTCCCGAAGGTCCCCGCTGGCACGAGGGAAAACTCTGGTTCTCCGATATGAATACGGGGATTGTCATGACTGTTGATAGTGAGGGAAGGCTTGAACGGATAGTCTCTGTTGCAGGTCATCCTTCCGGGCTCGGCTGGCTTCCGGACGGCAGACTTTTAATTGTTTCCATGCTTGACCGTCGATTACTGCGACTCGATCCCGGAGGTCTTACCGAAGTCGCCGATCTTTACGAACTTGCCTCGTACCATTGTAATGATATGGTCGTCGACGGAACAGGACGCGCCTATATCGGCAACTTCGGATTCGATCTCAACAGGCCGGATCCCTTTTCACCGGCGGAAATCGTGCTGGTCACTCCCAACGGATCGGCGCGTGTCGTAGCCCGTGATTTGGCCTTCCCCAACGGGTCTGTGATTACCCCGGACGGGGGCACACTTATTGTGGGAGAGTCGTTCGGCAGGCGTCTTACCGCCTTCGATATCAACAAGGATGGATCTCTCGATAATCGGCGCCTCTGGGCGGACATCGCGCCGGCAACCCCCGACGGCATCTGCCTTGACATCGAAGGATGCATTTGGGTTGCATCGCCGGAGACAGGAGAAGTCCTGCGCGTTTGTGAAGGGGGAATGATCACTCACCATGTCAGGGTTTCGACCCGACCCTACGCCTGTATGCTGGGAGGCGACGACCGCCGCACACTTTTTGTCTGCACTTCCGGTGCATCCCCCTTTAACGGCGGACGCATTGAAACCGCGAGGGTCGAGGCTGCCGGCGCCGGGTATCCCTGAATGCGCATGTCACCGCTTTTACAGTGAAATGCTGCATGGCACGTTACACCAATGACAGAGGAGGAGGTCATCGATGAAAAAGGTAATTTTCTCGATTGTAATCGTTTTAGTTGTGGCGATTGTCTCCGCACTGATAGCGGGATATCTGATGATGGGCAAAATCGTCCGCACGGGAATCGAAGTGATCGGTCCCGATGCCACCGGTGTCGCGGTGACCGTTGACGACATCGATATCGGGCTTCTGCAAGGCAAGGTGGGGCTGGATCGGTTTGTCATGGGAAACCCCCCGGGCTTTACCGACAACAATTCATTCTCTTTAAATACCCTGAAGGCTGCCGTCGATATCAACTCAGTCCTGGGTAACGTCGTCATCGTCAAAAATATTCTTATCGACGGCGCACACATTACCTGGGAGGGGTTTGGCGGCGACAACCACAAAAAGATCATGCAAAATATCGATACCTACGCTTCACGATTCAAAAAAGGGGGAGCGTCTAAAAAAACCCAAAAACCGAAAGAGGAAGGAACACCCGAGAAAAAGGTGATTATCAACAATTTCATTCTCAGAAACAGTTCCCTCGATTTTATCGTGAGGGGCAAAAAAATCGCCACCATCCCCGCTCCCGATCTCCATTTAACGGATATCGGAAAGAAAGAGCACGGCCTGACTGTGCGGGAGGCGATTGAACAGACCTATCAGCAGATCATTGCCGCTTTCGGCAAATCAGTAAGCTCCAATACCGCCATGCTCCGTAAAAAAATGACCGAACTGGGTGCAACGGGGCAGGAATTGCTTAAACAGGGTGCCGACCTTTTGAAAAGCGACGGGCCATCTTCAGAGCTTGATGCGGTCAAAAAGGGAGTAGGTGACCTGTTTAAAAAGAAATAGGCGGGGAGGATTTCAACTGGATACTATTGTAAAAGCAGATAAAGGATCGGCTTCGGCCATGCGGTTCTGCCCTTTTTGCGGAAGCGTACTGAGAATAGACGATATCGGCGGGATATTGAGGCTTCACTGCAGTTCCGCAGCGTGCCCCTATGTATTCTGGGACAATCCCGTCCCCGTGGTTGCCGCCATTGTCGAACTCGAAGGCAATGTGATTCTCATACAAAACAAGGGATGGCCGACGCATATATTCGGGCTCGTATCGGGATTTCTCGAGAAAGGGGAAACAGCGGAAGACGCGATGTTGAGGGAAATCAGGGAAGAACTTAATCTGAAGGGGGAGCAGACGCAGTTTATCGGACTTTATTCCTTTTTTGCCATGAATCAGCTTATCATCGCCTATCATGTCGAGGCATCAGGGCACATTGAGATGGGGGAAGAACTGGCCGATTTCCGCATTATACCGCCTCATCTTCTTCGCCCATGGGACTTCGGCACGGGACCGGCTATTCGCGACTGGCTGGCATCAAGGACAACGAATCATGAAAATAACAAGGAGAAACGCTCAAATGACCGCACATAACACGGAAGAAGTCATCTATCAAACAGAGGAACATATCGCCACCATTACGCTTAACAGGCCGGAGCGGCTCAACACTATATCGGCAGTCATGCTTGATTCACTGGTCGAATGTTTTACCAGGGCCAATGAAGATCCGGAAGTGCGTGCCGTACTACTGACCGGCACGGGTCGTGCCTTCTGTGCCGGCCTTGACCTCCAGGCACAAACGGGCGGCGGCGGTGATGCGCTTATCGACGACAGCGGCGCCCTTACCAATCTGGATCTCAGAAACACTCCCCCCACGGTAATCCATGCCATGGACAAGCCCACCATCTGCGTGTTGAACGGTTCCGCTGCAGGCTACGGCATGGACATGGCGCTCGGGTGCGATATTCGCATCATGGCGAAGGAGGCGAAAATGGCTGCCGCCTTTACCAAACGAGGCATACTTCCCGAATCGGGCGGGACCTGGCTGTTACCGCGCATCCTCGGGTGGTCAAAGGCAGCTGAACTGATATTTACGGGAAAAACGCTTTCTGCGGCTGAATGTCTCGAGTGGGGCATCGTCTCCCATGTTGTGCCGGCGGAATCCGTCATGAAAGAGGCGCAGAAACTGGCAGACGAAATCGCGGCAAATGCGCCGCTGGCAGTCCAGGCAGCCAAACGAATGATGCGCATGGGATACAACGAACCTTTCCCGGAACATGTGCATCATGTCTTTTTACAACTTATGGCACTTATGAAAACAGAAGATATCAAAGAAGGCATGATCGCCTTTCTCGAAAAAAGAGACCCCGTCTTCAAGGGAAGATAGGGAGCTGGGAAGAGTCAATGCCAGAGGACATCTATACCGGCCAATATACGATTCGCTATTCCGAAACAGGCGCCGACGGCAAAATAAAAATCGGCGCCATATTTAATTACCTGCAGGATGCGGCGGGAGAACATGCCGCACTTCTCGGTGTTTCGGGAGGCGACCTTCTGCCTCTCAATCTGGGGTGGGTTCTGTACCACTATCAATTCGATGTCACACGATACCCGACCTGGCGGGAAGAGATCCTTGTCCGCACCTGGAAATTCCCCTATCGACGCCTTTACGAACTCAGGGAGTTTGAAGTGGAAGACAAATCGGGAGCGATTATTGCACGGGCAAAAAGTTCCTGGATCCTGATCAATCTGGCATCGCGCAAGCCTATGCGCCTTGACCGCAATCTTCCCTCAAGCGTTAATCATGCAAAAGAAATATCCTTCACCTTCAACAAACTGTCGCAAATCGAGCAGGTGGACACAGAAAGACCCGTCACGGTCACTACACACGATCTGGACTTTAACAAGCATGCCAACAACACCTGCTTTATCCAATGGGCCCTTGATACAGTATCCCCTGAGATGGAACACGGCATGGATCCCCGGTCCGTCGAGGCAACTTTTCTTGGCGAGGCGCGTTTGGGAGAAACTTTGTTATCACAAGCACAGATTGTTGACGGTTCGACGAATACGATATCCGTGCACAGAATTGGAAACAGGGAAAGCGGCAAGGAGCTGATGCGGCTGGCCGCCGTCTGGGGCAGACGGCAATAGTCCGTTCATACAAGTCACATGAAGGAAGTGTTTTATTCACCGGCGATGAAGATCTCCGTCATGCGGTAGGCTTCATCGTCAGTATACTGCGTGAGCGGATGTTTGCAAAAATAGGCCGACGGCCCCTCGAGAACTCCGCCTACTTTACGTTTGAGCGCCAGCTTTATACATCGAATCGCATCGATCGCCACACCGGCAGAGTTGGGTGAATCTTCCACGGAAAGCCGAAGCTCAAGATTCATGGGTACATCGCCGAAAAGCGCGCCTTCCATGCGCAGGAAACATACCTTGTTATCCCTCTGCCAGGGAATATAATCACTGGGACCGATATGAATATTTCTGTTGTCGAGACGATGCGCCGCTACCGACTGCACTGCTTCCGTTTTGGATTCCCGCTTTGACATCAATCGCGTATGATTCAGCATATTGAGAAAATCCGTGTTGCCGCCAGTATTGAGCTGATAGGTCCGCTCCAGTTTTACGCCTCTTTTTTTGAAAAGATCGGTGAGCACGCGATGTACAATGGTGGCGCCGAGCTGCGATTTGATATCGTCTCCGATGAGAGGAATTTCCCGTGCTTCAAAACGGCGCGCCCACTCGCCGTTGCTGGCAATAAACACCGGCATGTTGTTGATAAAGGCCACCCCCGCTTCAAGTGCGGATTCCGCATAAAAACGGGCGGCCTTTTCGGAACCGACGGGCATGTAATTCAGAAGTATTTCCGCACCGCTTTCCTTCAGAATTTTTACGACATCGTCCCTCTCCGGTTCCGAATCGAGGGCAGGAACAAAGGTGCAGTCTTCCTCGTAACCACGCATGTGCTCGGAAATGCCGTCAAGAATTCTTCCCATGTGAACGGTTACACCTGAAGGAGGAAGATCCGGACAGAACAGGGTGGTACAGTTGGGCTCGGCAAAAATAGCCTCATGCAGGTCTTTCCCCACCTTTCTTCTGTCGATATCGAAGGCCGCAACGACTTCGATATCGCCCGGTTTAAATCCCCCGATTTCCCAGTGCATCAAGCCGATCGCCTCTTCAGCGTTTTTGTTCATATAGTAGTGAATACCCTGTACGAGAGAGCAGGCGCAGTTTCCCACTCCTGCCACGGCAATTCTTATTCTATCCACGGATCATCAACTCCCTTCTCACGCGCTACCATCATTTATACATTCAGAAAGAACTATCTCATACCGACATGAATGATATTTTACATAACCTTCATTTAAAAGCAAGCATCTTGGCAGAGAGGGAGGAGGAGTAATTTCTTGAAGCGAGCATCGGATGGGATCGGAACCGAGTCCCTTAGCGACGGACGAAAAGAGAGGAAACAAGATGAGGACGATGCCGATCCAGTCGAGAAACATTAGAAGAGTGCGGAACCAACACACCCAGGGTAAAAATCATGGGGAGAACAAGTGATTTCAAAACCATCAGCGCAACCTGGGCATTGGTGACCCCGGCCCTTTCATCTTTGCTTATCGGCGGCGGCCCAAGTTTCGGCTTTACATAGCACAAAACAGCCGTACGCACAAAATAAAGGGCGGAAAGTATGAATTTGGGCTACGTCTGAAAGCAAACGGCGCTTCCATTGCCCGCCATTTTTCAAATTTTTTTTGGTTCATCCGGTTATTGCGTACTTATTGGCTTTGAAAGGTTGAGAATAAGAAAACGAATAAAACCTCTTGTGTTGCCGGAGACAGCGCCGTCATTCCGGCGTATGCCGGAATCCAGAAAGTGCGTGAAAAAACTGGATACCTCCCGGACTTGATCCGGGACCTGTCGGTATGACGAAATTGATTATTTTATGAGTTTTCCAAAGGTCTCCAGAAGAGGCCGTGGTGTGTGGATAAGCAGCCTGCTGTATACATTTTAGCAAGCAAAAGAAATGGCACCCTGTATACAGGCGTCACATCAGATCTGCTGAAGCGGGTTTGGGAACACAAAAATGATCTGGTTGAGAGCTTTACAAGAAGGTATCATGTCCATTTCCTGGTATGGTACGAGCTTCACGAGACCATGGAATCCTCGATTCTGAGGGAGAAGAGAATAAAGGGATGGAAACGAGAGTGGAAGCTCCGATTGATTGAAAGTGCCAACCCCAATTGGAAGGACTTATATCATAGCATTGTTTGACTGGATTCCGGGTCGCGCTTCGCGCGCATAGGGGAATGACGAACAAGGAAAAGATGCTTCATGAAAAAATTTAAGTAAGGATCAACCGGATGAGCCTTTTTTTACCCTTCATCGAAAACTTCGTCGATTTTTTGAACAGTGGATTGTTTTTGGCCTTTTCCCCGGTATGTTTGTCTGCCAGTTTCAACATCCTGTCGAGCACGGCGTCATCATAACGACAGATCTTAACCCCTGGTTTTTAAACTTTTTCGAATGCTCCGGAACGTCATACTACGGATCGGCTGTAAATTTCACACAGACAGCCTTCGTCGCCGTAAATCCACAAAAAATAATTAAAGAGGGTACGACCTGCGGGACAGGAGCCAGGCAGCCATCACTTTTCACTTCAGCACCTTTCCCGCGGCCATAGCCGCTGACACAGCCCGCATCACTCCAGAAACAAGAACTGCCACCATGACAAGAAAGAACTCTTTTCTTCTCATCGTGATACCTCCTCCTCTTTCTTGTATGTTGATGGTACATGATAAAAAAAACGGTGACGCTTCTCCTCTCTCTATCACCACTCCGCACACTTCAGACCAGCTCATACAGAGAGAGATAAATCGCATCTATTATACGGGGTTAATGGAATAATTCCCTTCCCGCCAAAAATAAATTGACATAGGCGGCGCTGAATAAGTATACAATTTGAGGTATATAGGTTCTTTGCTGCACTTTTTAGATCACTCATTAACGGAGACGGAGGAGATCAAAAGTGAGTTCAGGGGATACGCGCAGGATCTCAGAGAATATCAGGAACCGGGTTGAATTCTTTTCACTTATTTTCGGCAACATGCACGATGGGACCCCCGCTACAAAGGCGGATGGATTCATCACATATTTCAACAAGCCATACGGCAGATTCTTCAATGTAAAATCAGAAGCACGAATAGGGATACAGTGCACGGGGATTTCGAAAAAATCCCGGTGCACATTGCGGCAAAGACGGGAATACCCGGAATCAATCGCTCTCAGCTCACTATGGAACAGCATATGATAGTGCAACGCATCCGCATGGCGTGAAGAGATGGAGCAAATAGATATTGTCAGACCAACAGGAGATACTCCGTCAATACCATGAATGGACTGTTATTTGCTGATAATTATCGCGCCGAGTTTCAGTAACCGATATGCGTGTATCTCCCTGAGGGGAAAAGCACATGCGCGGCAAAGCCATTGATAAGCTTTAAGTGGGCAATTATGTAGAATGTGCCAGGACGATTTTCGAGGGTGACGGCTGTCTTTACGAAGGGAAAGCGGTGATTACGACCCGACACACACACGCAACTGCAGTGATCGGAAACGGTGTATCTGGATGGGATTCTCACGTTGCCGGCACCGATATGGACAGACGATACTATTACCACGATGGTAATAATTATTGAAATCATCTCTGGGGAAATAAGGTTCGGCTTGACACTTCACGCAGCAACCAGGACGGTGCTACGGTACTGAAAGAAGGGGTAATGGGTAAGCCCTCCTGAATAATAAGTGTTAAACCCCTGTCAATAAGGAGGTGCACCATGACAGTGAGTGAAAGTCCGACAAGCAGGGCAAGCGGGCATCCTGTGCTGCTCGGCACAATGCGCACAAAAAACAAGGTGGTAACAGCGAAGGAGGCAGTTCAGCTCATCAAGTCGGGAGACGTTGTCGCCACCGGAGGGTTTGTCGGCGCCGGCTTTGCCGAAGAAATTGCAATCGCCGTGGAAGAATATTTTATGATGATGGATCATCCACGAGACCTCACGCTTATGTATGCCGCCGGCCAGGGAGACGGAAAAGAACGGGGGCTGAATCACTTCGCCCATGAAGGCCTGGTAAAAAGAGTAATCGGCGGACACTGGGGTCTTGCGCCGAAACTGCAAAAGCTGGCAATTGAAAACAAGGTCCTCGCCTATAACTTCCCTCAGGGTGTAATATCCCACATGTTCAGGGATATTGCCGCACACAAACCACGCACCATTACCACCATCGGACTGGGAACATTCGTGGACCCGCGGAACGACGGCGGGAAAGTAAACAGCATCACTACAGAAGATCTCGTGGATGTCATTACCTTTGATGGGAAGGAATATCTCTCCTACAAACTCCCCCCCGTCAACGTGGCGATCATCCGAGGAACCACGGCCGACACTGACGGCAATATTACCATGGAAAAGGAAGCGCTCACCAATGAAAATCTTTCAATCGCCATGGCGGCGAGAAATTCCGGGGGATATGTCATCGCCCAGGTGGAACGGGTTGCCGAAAAGGGAACCTTGAATGCCAGAAACGTAAAAATACCCGGCATCATTGTCGATTGTGTCGTTGTCGCACGACCTGAAAATCACTGGCAGACATTTGGAGAGATCTACAATCCGTCCTTCAGTTGCGAGACAAAAATCCCGCTGCGATCGATGCCTCCCATGGAAATGGATGCGAGAAAGATCATTGCCCGCAGGGCAGCCTGCGAATTGAAGGCTAACGATATTGTCAATCTGGGAATCGGCATGCCCGAGGGAGTTGCCAATATAGCCAATGAGGAAAAAATTTTGAATTATTTGACTCTTACCGCAGAGCCCGGCGTGATCGGAGGAGTACCGGCAGGGGGATTGAATTTTGGCGCCGCCACGAACACCGACTGCCTGATCGACCAACCCTACCAGTTTGACTTCTACGACGGCGGAGGACTGGATATCACCTGTCTCGGGATGGCAGAAGCGGACAAGGACGGGAATGTCAACGTGAGCAAGTTCGGTCCCAGGCTCGCGGGATGCGGAGGATTTATCAATATCAGTCAGGCCGCCAAAAGGTGCATTTTTGTCGGCACATTTACGGCGGGGGGATTGAAAATATCCGTTGAGAACCAGAAGCTTCACATAGACCGGGAAGGAAAAATTCTAAAATTCGTCAGTCAGGTCGAACACATGACTTTCGGCGGCAGGTACAGTGCCGAGCAGGATCAGTATGTACGCTACGTGACTGAGCGGTGCGTCTTTTCACTGACGCGAGAGGGCATGAAACTCATTGAAATTGCACCGGGTATCGATCTTGAAAAAGATGTTCTGGCACTCATGGATTTTAAGCCCATAATAGAGAATCTGGCGCTTATGGATGAAAGAATTTTCTCTCCTGAACCGATGGGTCTCGAAAGCGATCTCTTGAGTATACCATTGGAAGAACGGCTCACCTATTATCCGGAAGAAAACCTCTTCTTCGTAAACTTTGAGGGATATCACGTAAAATGCAGCCGGCAAATCGAGGACATAGATCAGGCAGTGCGGAACATCCTCGAACCGGTAGGTAAAAAGGTCTACACGATCGTCAATTACGACAACTTCAATATCCTGCCGGACCTGATGGATGAATACACGGAAATGGTCAAAAAGGTTGTGGAAAAATTCTATATCAATACAACGCGTTACACTACCGGCGCTTTTGCGCGAATGAAACTGGGAGAGGCACTTACGGAAAAGAAGTTGATACCCCATATGTATGGGAGCAGAAAAGAAGCGGAAAAGGCATTAAAAACAGCCGATAATTAAAAAGGCAGAAGATACGTTATTTTGAGTCAAACCGTCTATTCAGCGCCATTACACACATAAGAAAGGAGAACCCACTGACGCCGGAAATAAAGAACATCTCGTACGCAATGGATCTCTCATTGAATTCCACTTATGCCTTTCGCTTTGCCGTGGATCCCGCAAAAACCACAAAGCGGAAATAACCAACCAGCTTACCCGAATAGAAATAATCTAAGGGTATCCCGTCAATGAAATACTTAAATGGATAATTTCATAAAAAGGGCAGTCCTGAAATATTTCTTGACATTCAGGCCCAGTGAAGGCACGTTTATGTTCTATGGGGAGCCTGTGAGACCTCTTCAAAACCTTATAAAACTGGCAATTTCGGCTATGCCGGAAGATCACGGATCAAGTCCGGACTAGCAGAAAAGGAAGTCAGGCAAAGGGTTTCATTGAACTCCCATTCTTTCACGTGTTTATTTCTTTTGGCCGTCTTTCAACCGTATTTTCTGCAAAGGCTTGTGATATCAATGAGTTTTGAAGAAAAAATACCACATGGCCACAAGAAGTACCTCAAAAATAAAGTCAAACAGCTGCCGATTCTAAAAGTCACCGAAAATATTGTTGCGGAAAGCGGAAAAAGGACCCACAGGGCAACCAGCGCCGATATTGCAAGAAAGACCCATAATCCAGAAGTACGGCTTCACAGAATATTTTTTTTGCATTGACAGAAGATAACCCCCTGACGGGGATATGTAAAATTCAAGCATATGTAAGAATAATAGACCAAAGTAATGTTTGACATGGAGGGAGGTGATGGCAGTACAGAAGTGATCGAACAGAATCGGAAGTATACGCAAAGAATCATAAACGGAACATAAATCAAGGAGGGATAGTATGAAACGAACCGTGCACTATGCAGTTGTTATTATGTCAGTATGTGCCTTGACGGTTTTCGGGATGGGGTTCTTGGGGGGCACCCTTTCCACCGTATCGGCAGACACCCTGTATATCGGCTTTTCCGGTCCCCTGAGCGGCGGCGCCGCCAAGTACGGGAACAACTGCCTGACGGGAGTCAAGATTGCCGTCGAAGATGTCAATAAAAATGGTGGCATCACCGTAGGCGGTAAAAAATACGATCTTGAGCTGACTGCCTACGATGACATGTACAAGCCAGCCAACACCATCGCCAATGTACGAAGGATGATATCGAAGAATAAACCTATTGCCGTATATTGCCCGCACTCCGGCGGCATTCTGGCGCTCGAAAAAATCAATGAGAAAGAAGGGTTCATTATCAGCGGGTACACCACCAATATTGCCATCATCAGCCAGGGGAATAAGCTCGTCTTTTCCGTCCCCGCTCGAGGGGATTTGGCCTATGGGGTCGAGCTGGTAAAGAGGGCAAGAGATTTCGGCTCAAAACTCGCACATTTGACCGGCACCCACGAAGCCGGGGTTGCCTGGACCAAAATCGCCGACGAAGCATGGAAGAAGAACGGAGGAGAGGTGGTCGCAAAGGATTCCGTCAATTATATGGGAGTGACCGATTTTTATCCCTACCTTACCAAAATTCTTAATGAAAAACCGGATGTCATCAACCTGTACGGGCCTTCCGAACCGACGGCCATGATTGTCAACCAGGCCCGCGAGCTCGGGTTCAAAGGTGGATTCCTTCTGGGAGATCAGATCAAACTTGATGAAATGGCGAAATTTGCCAGCATGGAAAACCTCAACAATTCAATCGGGGTGTGCCCCTTTGACATGCGGCCTCTTCCCCTTGCCCAGGCCTTTGGCAAACGCCTGAAGAAACTCTACGGCGAGGACTATGTCCCCACCTACGAGTCCGCCGCTCATTATGAAGTCGTCTGGCTTATTGTAAAGGCCATTGAAAAGGCCCAGAACAAAGATGATCCTTACAAAATTTTTGCTGAAATCCAGAACGTGCTGCCTGTCGGAGAATACGCCACGACCATGCGGGACGGCATCGGCCCCCACGGAGAACTGCTCGGCGTCACTTTCGGTATGGCGGTAAAAAATAACAAGTTTACCGAACCGATTGCTCTGATCTGGGGGAAGGAATTCTATCCTCCGGGAAAAACATCGGTCTGGAAAGAGTAACCTTATGTAACGTTACCGGAATTTTTGCACAGATACCCAGGGGACTCGATAGAGCATGACACATATTGAGACGATGATCGCACTGAGCCGATCATCGTCTCGATATCACGCTCGCGATGTCATAGCATCTTCAAATACTCCATTCAGTATAGTGAAACAAAGAGGCCTTCGAGAGTCGGGACAGGAGGTCCGGAAAAAAGAACGGAGGAGTTCCTGAAGAAAAATGGAGGAGTCTAATCGTGTCGCTATTCATGCAACAAATTTTAAACGGAATCATGGTTGGCAGCATCTACTCCCTGGTGGCTCTCGGGTTGACCCTGGAATACGGCATACTCAACATCCCTAATTTTGCCCACGGGGTTCTCTATACCGTGGGGGCCTACATAGCTTTTCTCTGCGTCATGTCACTGGGACTTAATTACTGGATAGCCATACTCTGCGCCATGGCCGTTCTCGCCCTTATCGGCATCATCATGCATCGCCTGGTATATCATCCCCTCGTCCAAGCGCCTCATTTGAATTCATTCATTGCCGCCATCGGGCTGATTTTCATGTTCAAAGCGGGAATGCTGATTATCTGGGGACCCGATTTCAAGAGGTTCGCCAACATAAACGAAGGAGTATTCAACATTGCAGGCACGATCATCACCACGCAACGCATCGTTATCGTCGTGGTAGCGGTGGCGCTTATCGTCCTGCTCAATCTGTTCATTAAAAAAACAATAATGGGCGCCACGATAGAGGCTCTCGCCCAGGATCGTGAAGGTGCCCTGCTTGTGGGTATCAATGTAAACCGGGTCGAAACAATGGTATTCGCCGTAGGATCGGCCCTGGCGGCTGTTGCCGCAGCCCTGATCGCTCCCATATTTCTTGTCTACAATACGATGGGCGACGCGGTGATATTAAAGGCATTTGTCATTATTATTCTGGGAGGCATGGGGAGCATCCCCGGGGCAATCATCGGAGGATACATGATCGGTCTGGTGGAAAGCCTCGGCGGCGCTTACGTAAGTACCGATTTCAATGAAATCATTGCCTTCGGTATTCTGATTGCCGTTCTTGCCTTCAAACCTACCGGATTATTCGGAGCGAGGTCACACTGATGAATATGCAAGGAAACATACATTCAGTAAAATGGTGGCTCTATGTCCTCCTCATTGCGGCTTCATTGGCATTGCCGATCGTAGTAAAGGACAGATATATTCTTCACATAGTCATTCTCATCTGTATCTGGGGAATATCAGCACAGTCCATGAATCTCATCATGGGCTACACCGGACAGGCGAATTTGGCCCTGGGCGGGTTTTTCGGGATTGGGGCCTATGCCACGGCCCTTCTCATGCTCAAGGCGGGGATCAACTTCTGGCCCGCCCTTCTTCTGGGAGCGTTGATTACGGCCTTGATCGGATTTCTGATCGGCCTTCCCACACTCAGAACCAAGGGATCTTATTTTGCAATCGGCACACTCTGTTTCAACGTCATCGTCTTCATTGCCGTTGAACGATGGGAATCTCTGACGGAGGGCGCCCGTGGCGTTATGGGTATTCCGGGGCCTTCACCGCTCCCCCTCCCCTTCGGGTTATCCATATCTCTCGAGTCACTCCCGGCAATGTATTTTCTGGTCCTTGCCTTTCTTCTGTTGACAATTCTCGTCATATACCGCGTCGTCCGCTCGCTCGTAGGCAGAAGCCTTATGGCGATAAGAGAAAATGAGGACCTGTCCAACTCGATCGGGATCAATACAATGAAGGCAAAATTGCTGGCCTTCGTACTCAGCACCTTTCTTGTCGGTATCGCCGGTGGGTTATACGCCGTCTACATCGGCTTTCTCGATCCGGAAATCACCAGCCACCATGTGACGTTCGAAGTGCTCCTCTTCGTCGTACTCGGAGGAATAGGCACTATATGGGGACCTCTGGTCGGTGCAATCGTGATCACCATTCTCGGCGAATTGCTCCACTATCTCGATGCCTACCGCCTGGTCGTCTACGGTCTGATGCTGGTGCTGTTTATCATTTTTCTTCCTGAGGGAATCGTGGGCGGGCTGCGTAATTTGTGGGCAAAGGCAACCCAGAAAGCATAGATGAGGAGCAACCATGTTAGAAACACGACAGGTATCTAAATATTTTGGTGGACTGGCGGCGGTCAGCGATATGAGTTTTTCCATCGAACGGGGTCAGATTGTCAGTGTGATCGGCCCGAACGGCTCCGGAAAGACGACCCTTTTCAACCTTATTACGGGGGTGCATCAGCCGACGGGCGGCAAAATTTTTGCTGGCGGAAAAGAAATTACCCATCTGAAACCCTTTCAGATCGCCCAACGGGGAATTGCACGCACCTTCCAGCACACAACGGTATATTCACAAAAAACGGTCCTGGACAACCTGATCATCGGGTACCGTCTCAGGACCAGGTCGGGACTTCTGGGCGTTCTTTTCGGAACTGCCCGCGCACAGAAAGAAGAACGTGAAAGTGTGGACAATGCCCGTGAAGTCGCCGCATTCATCGGCCTCGAAGCAAAACTGGAGAAAGTGGCAGACATCCTGACCCAGGAAGAACAAAAACGACTTGCCATCGGTCTCGCCCTCGCCACCCGGCCGCAATTGCTCCTCCTCGACGAACCGACGGGGGGCGTTACGGATCAGGAAATCGGCGCGCTGGTGGACTTGATCGGCAGAATCAAGGATTCAGGTATCACGTTGTGCCTTATTGAGCATAAAATGCGGGTGGTGATGAGCATCTCCGATCGGGTGGTGGTGCTCAATTACGGCAAGAAAATCGCCGAGGGCACACCCGATGAAGTGAGTCGGAACCGGGAGGTTATCGAAGCCTATCTTGGGGAGGGATACCATGCTTAAGATCAGAGACGTCAATGTATTTTACGGCAATGCTCAGGCGCTGAAAGATGTGTCAATCGAAGTGAATGACAAAGAAGTGGTGGCGATTCTGGGCGCCAACGGCGTAGGTAAAAGCACTCTTCTCAAGGCCATTTCCGGATTAGTGCGCCCCGCGTCGGGACGTATTGAATTTCAAAGCAAAGAAATCAACCGTCTCAGCCCGAATCAGATCGTGACCCTCGGCATCTCACAATGCCCCGAGGGGAGAAAACTCTTTCCGGAAATGTCGGTGTATAAAAATCTGATGCTTGGGGGGTACGTATTCAGAAGAGACAAAAAAAAGATAACCGAGATCATGACCACGATATTTGATCTTTTTCCCATATTGTACGACCGTAAGGGACAGATGGCGGGCACGCTCTCAGGCGGCGAGCAACAGATGCTGGCCATCGGTCGCGCGTTGATGCCCAATCCCCTGCTTTTGCTTCTGGACGAGACATCACTTGGACTCGCACCTATTATGGTGGAACATCTTTTCGCGGCGATAAAAAATATAAACGAACGGGGAATTACCGTTCTTCTGGTCGAACAAAACGCCGCGAAGGCGCTGGAAGTGTCACAAAGAGTCTACGTGCTCGAATCGGGAAGCGTCGTCATATCCGATTCCAGCACCAATCTTCTGAATGATCCCAAAATCAAGGAGGCCTATCTGGGAATTTAGCATTGTTGAGTGAGGAGAACCAGACATACACAAAGGCACGGCTGAGAAGACATGCCTTTGTATGAACTGTTCCCGTGCTATGGAGCGAGCGGAAGATGCGCGCCTTTTACTCCTCATTGCGAGTACGATGACCGGGGCCTTTATAATCACGCGTTCCCCTCACGCCGGCAGTATCCTCGTCCACCTCATCCTGCCATCCGTTTTTCGATGTGGCAATATAATCGAATTTTGCCGTGTAGGGCTTGATGTCGAGAAGGGGCGTGCCGTCCAGTATATCCACTCCTTCGCAGAAAAGTACATTCTCTTCACGCCCCGTCAGTGTCACGATGCTTAACCCGACGCGATTGGGACGACAGGGCGCCCGTGTTGAAAAGACTCCCCGCTCAACATCTTGCAGAAAGGGCTTCACAAGAAGTCTCATCGGCCCTCCCCTGTGAAAGTGATAAAGGAGATATATGTGTGAGAATCCGTCCAGATCGCGCAAACCTTCCATGTATTCCGGAGAAACCTCAACTCTTCCCCTGCATCCTCGGGCATATATCGATTGTATCGGAGTTTCTTCCGCCACGGCATGTTCGCTGTGAATCACACCGATAGGCCGGTATACTATTAATTCATGTATATCTGTCATTCAAAACCGTCGCTCCTCAAGGCTCTGCCCCAGCCGGCGCTTCTTCCTACGCCGCGTCCCGCCACGGCATTCATGGGCACTCCAAAACCTGCGCAATACCCGGCGCTCTGTCCTTTCATCGGATCCATTCCTGCGGGTCCTGTTTTATTTCCTCCAGACATACGCGCACCTCCCTGTGTTTATTCTCTCCCCATTGTGGTCCCACAACGGGGACAACTGCCTTCCACACAGGGAATCCCCCGCTCGTGGGGTTCTCTATATCCACACTGAGGGCACAGGCAATATCCTGACGGCCCTGCACCGGCGGCACCACCCATTTGTACGGATCTTCTACCGCCGGGACCCTGACCGCGGCCCCCTCCGGTCCCGCCTGTGCCGCTTCGGCTTCCGTTCGCCTTCCATCCCTCCGGGTACATCCCTTTCATACCTCGGCCGCCTCTTCGCCCCCCCGCGGTGCATCCCGGCATGGCGAAGGCATTGCCTCGGAGTTTCCCTCTCAACCAGGCGTGGACCACGCTGCTCATGTCGCCTGCAATAAACGGCACTACCTGTATGCCATAAGCCAGAATCATCTCATGCAGCGGACGGGAAATAGCGCCACACACCAGCACTTCCACACCCAGCTCCGCCAGGCGAAGCGCTTTCTGAACCGGAAGATCATCCAGAAGCGTCTCCTGGTGCTCACTGATGACATGCCCAGATTCAATATCAATGACCTGAAGGTACCTGGCAACATCAAAGACCGGGGCAATGCGGCTTTCCCAATGGGCAAAAGCGGCTCTCATCATTCGATGTCCTTCACGCGTTTTGTAATTCCAAAAAGCAATAGACATGCCATAGCTCATACCAGATGAAGTAAAAAAAATAATAGACCGATATTATTACATTTCACAAGATATAATCGCCCACGGTATGAAACTGCGCAGTTGCATACATACTACCGATTGCACTCGAAAAGCATGCATTATTGCTTCTTTACCCGGTTCCGGTACGAACGACCATCCTGGGGAGGAGGGACAATACCCAATTTTTTCATCTTTCTGAAAAGCGTTGTCTTATGGATGCCCAGCTCTTTTGCCGCAGCCAGACGGTTGTATCGATGTCGCTCCAGTGCGGCCCTTATGACCTGATCATCGAGCAGATCATGGGCGGACCGTACATCGGAAGGAGCGTCGGCAGAGACACCCTTAAGCGTAAGTTCTTCAGGCAAATGGCGCATTCCTATAAAACCATCCCGGCAGAGAATAAATGACCGCTCTATGACATTCTCGAGCTCCCTGACGTTTCCCGGCCAATCATGCGCCATGAGAAGCGACAAGGCTTCAGCGTCAATGCCTTGAATGGATTTTCTCTGCAGCCGATTAAATCTGTCTATAAACTGCTCGACGAGAAGTGGAATATCTTCCTTACGCCTTCGCAGAGGCGGTAATTCCACCCGCACCACATTTATCCGATAGTAGAGATCTTCTCGAAAAACGCCCTTGCGCATTTCGGTGGCCAAATCCTTGTTGGTGGCTACAATCACTCGCACATCGGCATTCTCCGTACGGGTCCCTCCAAGCGGTTCATAGGTTTTTTCCTGTAGTACCCGCAAAAGCCGCACCTGAAGGGCCGGGCTCACCTCACCTATTTCGTCGAGAAAAATCGTACCCCCCCTGGCAAGAGCGAACCTTCCGGGCTTATCTTTATGCGCTCCGGTGAAGGCACCTGCCTTGTAGCCGAACAGTTCCGACTCCAACAGTGTGTCCGGCAGTGCACCACAGTTCACTGCGATAAATGCACCTTTGCGACGCGGGCTTAAACTGTGAATGGTCCGGGCCATCAGTTCCTTGCCGGTACCGGTTTCTCCGAGTATCAGCACCGTACTCGGGCTGGCGGCAATTGCAGGAAGCACCTCAAAGACTTTTTGCATCAGGGGACTTCGGCTTGCAAGATCACCCACTCTGAATTTACTTTCCAATTCACTGCGCAGCGCCTCTACCTCTGAAAGATCACGAAAGGTTTCTGCACCGCCGATCATGTTCCCCTCGGCGTCTTTCAGCACTGCCGTTGATACGCTGATGGGAATGCGCTTTCCGCCTGCATCGATAATATATGCCGATTTGCCCACAACCGGTTTCCCCGTTTTCAGCGTCTGCTGCAATGCGCATTGATCGCCACACATACTCGAACGAAAAACCTCTGAACAGCGTCTGCCAAGTGCTTCTTTTACCGGTACGCCAGTAATTTCCCGGGCTGCCCGGTTGAAGGACGTAATATTCCAATTCGAATCCACCGTAAAAACACCATCGGAAATGCTTTCGAGAATCGCCTCCGTAGGCGAAAATGGAAGACCTTCTTTTTTATCTATGTGGGACACTTTTTTACTCTTTTTCGCCATGCACACCCCTTAACCGCAACTCCGCCGCCCAGTGAGCCACATTTCATGCGAACCCGGTAAATCCATGAACCGTGCATTTTTTTAACACAGCAACGGACTCCGTGCAATCTGTTTTCCAGTCGACCACCCGAAAACACCTCCATGAACAGATATCTAGTGGCTCTGTAGTATGGATCACGGGGGAATGCACCGCTATACCTCACATCCATAAAGCGGTTACTTCGGGCATTTTCAAAGAATTTCATCAACAAGACACGATTCTGCCACTCTTTTCGTAGAAAAGATGCATCAGAACATCGAAAACAGGGGAAGAAACAATCCGATGTTTTAGTGTCATCAATTGTTAAAAATAATTAATAAATGGCTTGATTTCGTCAAAATAAATGGTATTATCCGGGATTAACAATGCTTCGCGTGCCAAGCGGAACGATTTTTTTCTGAAGGAACACGTCAGGTGTGCCTGTGACATCCTCCAGTTTAAAATCTTGTTGTCAAATCATTAAAGGAGGATGTGCTCATGGCAAACGGTACCGTAAAGTGGTTCAATGACAAAAAAGGATTCGGCTTCATCGAACAGGAAGGTGGACCTGATGTATTTGTACACCATTCGGCAATCAACGCAACCGGTTTTAAAAGCCTGAAGGAAGGCGATCAGGTTTCTTTTGAGATCGAACAGGGGAATAAGGGTCCCTCTGCAGTCAATGTAACGGTAAAATAGGCGTTTTCTTTTCGAAAGGTCTCTCCCTTCCTCTCACTGGAAGGGAGGGCCTTTTATTTTTGGAGCACCATCTCCATGGAACTCGAAGATCCGCGCGTTTTGATCACGGGAGGGCGGGAGTGCTTTGAGCTGTACCCTTTGTGAAATATACAAGAAAGGATTGTAAAATGAATATTTATATAGGCAACTTATCCTTCAGCACCTCGGAAGAATCATTAAAAAAACTGTTCGACGAGTTCGGAAACGTCGAAACGGCGAAGCTGATTAAAGACAACTACACCGGCAGATCGAAGGGGTTCGGATTTGTTGAAATGCCCGATAATTCAGAAGCCGACAAAGCGATCAAAGCCCTCAACGGAAAGCTGATCGACGGGAAAAATATCAAGGTGAACCAGGCAGACTCAGGCAGCAAGAAAAAATCAAAAAAAACGTTCAAAAGAAGGAGTTACTGAGTATTAGTGACATTCGGCAATCCTCTCAGATTTCAACTTTCAGCAAATCATGAGCAGGTGCATCGCATCACATATGGTCGACCCTTGATAGTCCCATTTGTTTCTCACGGAACCAATAATTCACAGAAACTACTCTGAGATCATAATATGGGCGCATATAAAAAGCGCCCGTATAACAGCCTTTCACCTTCAGTCAATGGTCCCTTTGCAACACGTTCCCTGAGATGATTGTACCGGGGAAATCGACGTGTTTCGCCCGTTCCTTCCGTTCACTCGACCTTTAACGGGCCATTTCCGCATCATTCAAATGCAGCCTGTGCCCAATCATTGTACGATATACCCTTTCACGTCCAATCATAACTTCAAAGCTTCCCGCACTTTCACCGCCAGGTCACGGTAAGAAAAGGGTTTCTGGATGAAATTCACACCCTCATCCAGCACACCCCGGTGGGCCATGACGTTATATTCCAGCCGTTCCAGGATCCTTTGGGCCAGCTTCAAAATGGACGGCTCGTCTTCGACGATCAGCACGGTTTCGCCCCGGCCGGCAGGGATATACGCAGTCTCCTGCGTTCTGATCGACCCTGTTTTCTTTATATGGAAGGACAGATAAATTTTGAAGGTCGCCCCCTTTCCCGGCTCACTGTACACATTGATGACGCCGTCGTTCTGCGTGACGATACCGAACACCGCCGACAGACCCAGGCCGGTGCCTTCACCAGCGCTTTTTGTAATGAAAAAGGGCTCGAAACTATTGTTCATCGTGTCCTTGTCCATGCCGTATCCATCGTCGATCACAGCCAGCATAATGAAATCACCGGGCATAATTCCGGCATGATCGGCACAATAATCCCTGTCAAAGCAGGCAAAGCCGGTTTCTATGGTAAGCCTGCCTACCCCTCTGATGGCATCCCGGGCGTTGGCGCACAGATTAACCAGAAGCTGGTCAATTTGGGACGGATCCATGAAAATCGGCATGCGGCCGGTTCCGGGCCGCCAGGACAGGTCGATGTCCTCACCGATAAGCCGGCGCAGCATTTTGAGCATCCCTTCCACAGTTTTATTCAAGTCGATCACCTTGGGATCAATGGTCTGCCGGCGGACGAAGGCCAGCAACTGATGGGTAATGTCCGCGGAACGACGGGCCGCGTTGAGCACTTCCGTCAAATCCGTCTGCAGAGCTTGCTTCCGTAATGCATCGAATTCCCTCCGCTTGGCCTCCGGAACAATGGGCACGGGCTTTCCCGTGATTTCTGCGGCGCGCCAGACGAATATCCGCTCCGCCGAGCTGTTCCAGGTGAGCACGTTGCCGGCCAGATCCACGGTATACAGGGCCACGGGAGAGCAGGCAATCATGGCGCCCCGGTTTTTTCCGCCACCTGACGGCACAGCGCCCAGGACCATAGGAAAGCGGCAAGCAGAATCATCAGCAGAGGAATGACAACAAAAGCCGAATAGCGCAAAACAGTAGGGAAAGACATCAATTCTTTCTGGTATACACCGAGCCATTTTTCGTAAATCCGGCGGTACTCGCCGCTGTTTTCCAGTGCCTTCAACCCTTCAGCGAACTGGGTCAGCAGTGCTTTCTGTCCTTTGGCCACCGCGTAACCGTACTCGGATGTCAGGAGCGGTTTTTTGCCCGGGATAAGGTTGATCCAGCCGTTTTTATCGACCAAATAAAGGGCTGTCACGCGCGCCACCAGTGCGCATTCGTGCATGCCGTCTGCCGGTTGGCGCAGCGCTTCTTCCTGGTCTTCAACAGTGGAAATCTGTTCCGCCAGCCCCGTTTCAAGGGTGTAATCGTTCAGGATGTCACCGTTTTCCACCACGATGCGCTTTCCCTTGAGCGCATCGATATTCTCCGGCGCGGGACCCTCGCCTTTGCGCACCACCGCCACATAGTGACTGACGATATAGGCCTGCGTAAAATCGAAATTCAGATTGCGACCGGGCGAATAGAACATGCCCTGCATCACATCGATCTTTCCGGTCTTCAGAGCTTCCATCCGTTCCGGCCACTGGCCGCTGGATTACCACCGCATCATGCCGGCCCTCGGCCAGCTCGCGCAGGGCGATTTCGAAAGTGGACGTGGCGCGGATTCCGAAATTGCGCTTCTGACGCCGCAGGAACTCCTCGGCATTGTCGCCCTTCATCACGGCCACCCGCCGACCGCGCAAATCTGAGAAATCCCTGATGCCGGTTTCATCGCCCCGCACCACGATGGCGCCATGCAGCGACATATAAGGCACGGTAAAATCGAACAGGGGTTCACGCTCCGGCGTGCGCTCCACCAGAGGCAGGGCATCGATTTCGCCACACTCCAAACCAATCGCGCACCTCGGCCCAGGGTCCGGTGCGGAATGTCACCTCCCGTCCCATGGCTGCCAGAGCCGCTTTCATCAATTCCACAGAAAATCCGCCGGCCCGGCCCTTTTCGTCGACAATGCTGAGGGGAGGGGAATCGATCTCGGCCCCGGAGCGGATAAAGGCCGGTGAGTTTGGGGCACTCTCGTCGACAGCGGTTATCGCAATGTGCGCGATAATGAGAGTCATTCCCAAAAACAGGGCCAGGAACCAAAAAACCCGGGCAAGACGTGATCCGGTCGGGAACCTGAAAATCGCTGCCTCAGCTGATACGGTTGATACAGGCACGGGCATCGATCCGCCTTTCTTTTCTTCAGGTATCAGTTGCGATTTCGGTACCTTCTAGCTGATCTTTGTAGTGATCTTCTCAAAAAACACTTAACGACTTTCTACAGGGATCAATCCTCGCTCATGAATTTCACCATGATTGTTTTATTCAGGTCGATTCAGTGAATCTCTTAATTATCAGACTGCAGACGTAAGGTTTCTACTCGGATGTGTTTTTGCATACTACCTTATTCGCAGAACAAAAAAATATCATGCAATTCATTCAGAAGAAATCTGCTGCCGTCATGCGCCGGGCCTGCGGTCCGTCGCCCTCCAGACATTATCTGCCGGCGCAGGCTTCGGCAATGCCATCAATAAAAAAATTAAAGATCTCTCACTGCAAATGTGCTACAAAGACTCTAATTATATAAATGCCAAGTGATTATTTATGAACAAAATCCTCATTCTTTTTGCCCACCCGCGGTTTGAAAAATCAAAAATTAATCGCGCTCTGCTTACAAATGTCGGACAGATATATGAAGTTTCCCTGCACGATCTGTATGAAGAGTATCCTGATTTCAATGTCGATATCGAACGCGAAAAAGAATTGCTGCGGGCACAGGACATCATTGTATGGCATCACCCCTTTTATCTGTACAGCGCGCCGGCACTGCTCAAACAATGGATGGACCTGGTGCTGGAACACGGATGGGCGCACGGAAATCGCGGAAACAATCTTAAGGATAAACTAATCTTTAATGTGCTCACCATCGGAGGAACCAGAGAAGCCTACGCCGCCCGGGGCCATAACAAATTCACCATCGGTGAATTTCTCACCCCCTTTGAACAGACGGCCGCTCTGTGCAAAATGACATACCTGCCGCCCTTTGCCGTCCACGGCACCCATCTTTTAACCGAAAAGGATCTGGCCGGTTACGCCCGCCTTTATCAGACGCTTTTAGAGAGACTTGCCCAGGGCACATTTGAGATTGAAACAATTCGAAACTATGCGTATCTCAACGATTGGCTCGCTGAAGAAACGGGGGCAACTCCATGAGCGCCTCATTCCTGCATGACGCGGTACTGTATCTGGCTGCTGCCGTATTTTTCGTCCCCGTCGCCAAAAGGCTGGGAATGGGCTCCGTATTGGGATATCTTATAGGCGGTATCATCATCGGGCCGTTTTTTCTGGGGTTTGTCGGCGAAGAGGGAAAAGACATCATGCACTTTGCCGAATTCGGCGTGGTAATGATGCTTTTTCTCATCGGGTTGGAACTGGAACCGACCGCGTTCTGGCGGATGCGCAAAATTATCTTCGGCACTGGCATACTGCAGATGGGTGCGACCACCCTTTTATGCTCTGCGGCTTTATTATCACTGGGCTTTCCCTGGCGGGCAGCCGTAGCCTGCGGGCTGGCTCTCTCCATGTCCTCCACGGCAATTGTAATGCAAACGCTCCGGGAAAAGGGACTTACCAAAACGCAATCAGGCCGAAGTTCCTTTGCCGTGCTCCTTTTTCAGGACATTGCGGTAATCCCCATTCTGGCCCTCCTGCCGCTTCTGGCCTCGTCAGGAATCCCCGTGTCTTCAGCAGGGCATGCGTCGTCGTTAACGGAAGGATTGCCCGGATGGGCTCAGACCCTCGTTCTGCTGGCTGCCACAAACGCGGTAGTCCTTGCCGGAAGATTCCTGTTTGTACCTTTTTTGCGCTTTATCGCCCGTATACGTCTGCGGGAGTTATTCACGGCGGCGGCACTGCTGATTGTTATCGCCACGGCCGATCTGATGACCATTGTGGGCCTGAGCCCCGCGCTGGGAACATTTCTTGCGGGTGTGGTTCTGGCAAACAGCGAATTCCGCCACGAATTGGAAAGCGACATCGAACCATTCAAGGGAGTGCTGCTCGGGTTGTTTTTCATTGCTGTCGGGGCCTCCATAAATTTCACGTTAATTCTCGCGAATCCATTCACCGTTGCCCTTCTGGTTTTCGGTCTCATGGCAATTAAGGCAACGGTTCTTTTCACCACCGGCAAATTCTCGCGCCTCAGTTTTGACCAGAATATGATTTTCACTTTGGGATTGTCGCAAGTAGGAGAATTCGCTTTTGTTCTCTTCGCCTTCATATCACAGCTCAAAATACTCTCGGCCCATTGGACGGACATGATGATGGGTGCGACCGCCATCAGCATGACGGTGACGCCGCTTCTTTTACTGGTCAATGACCGTCTTGTGCTGCCCAGGTTTGGTACAAAAGAATCGGCGGACGCAAAAGAAGCTGATATAATTGACGCACGCGACCCGGTAATAATCGTGGGATTTGGTCACTTCGGCAGCACCGTCGGCCGTTTTCTCCGTGCCAACGGCGTAAATGCCGTTATTCTGGACAACGATTCCGACCGGGTGGATCTTTTAAGAAAAATGGGATGTAACGTCCACTACGGTGATGCCACGCGCGTAGACATCCTGAAAAACGCGGGGGCTGCTGAGGCGAGACTGCTTATTGCCGCCATCGATTCGCCGGAAACAAATCTTTTCCTCGTGAATACAATAAAAAAGGAGTTCCCTCACCTGAAAATCATGGTCCGGGCAAAAAGCAGAACGGACGCCTACGAACTGATCGACGCGGGCGTGGAAAACATTTACCGCGAATCGCTCGACACATCGGTGCGCCTTGGCATCGACGCGCTGGTTGCGCTTGGTTTTCGTAAATACAGCGCCACCCGTGCGGGTCAAAACTTTATCAAATATGACGAGGCGGCATTGAAAAAACTGGCGGCCCATCGTCACGATCAGGATGCCTATATCTTCAACTCTCGCAAGCAGATTGAGCTTCAGGAACAATTGCTGACCAGCGACCAAGAAGCGAGTCCCAATCTTAACGATCACGCCTGGGACAGCGAATCGTTAAAGGAAAATATTTCAAAAGAACCATAGTTGCTCATTGTCGCTGCCTGCTTTAGTGTTTGAAGCTGATTTGTTCTTTTTTTCCGGATTCTTCCCGCCTCAGAGATCAATTATCCGCCTTTTTGCTTTGTCTATGATGATAGCCGGGCCGGGGGGTTTTCAGTGGAATTGATGCGCGCGGCCTTGGCCTCCATGGGCCGTGATGTTACCTTTCGAACCGGCCCCTGGGCTGAAGTCAGGGGATGGCTGGAGCGTGGCGAGGTTCAGGCCCTGCCTCTGGTGGGACGCACTCCTGAACGCGAATTTCTTTTTGACTTCACCTTTCCTTACATGTCCCTTCACGGGGCTATTGTAGTACGCCAGGACGCCAAAAATATCCAGAACCTGAATGATTTGCGGGGGGGCGCCGTCGCCGTCATGAAAGGCGACAATGCCGAAGAATTCCTCCGGCGGGAGGAACGAGGGATCCATATTCACACCCTGCCCACTTTTGAGGAAGCCCTGCAGGCACTTTCTGCAGGCCGATACGACGCCGTGGTCATCCAGCGGCTCGTGGCCCTGAGATTAATCCAGGAAACAGGTCTGGAAAACCTGAAGGTCATCAATCGTCCCATCGAAGGCTTTCGCCAGGATTTCTGTTTCGCCGTCAAGGAAGGCGACAGAGAAACCCTGGCCCTGCTGAACGAAGGTCTGGCTCTGGTCATGGCGGACGGGACATACCGCCACCTGCATTCCAAGTGGTTCGCGGCCCTTGAAATCCCCTCCCATCACCGCATCGTGATCGGCGGGGATCACGAATACCCTCCCTTTGAATACCTGAATGAGAACGGCCGCCCGGCAGGATACAATGTGGATCTTACAAGGGCCATCGCCCGGGAAATGGGGCTTGACATCGAGATTCGTCTCGGCCCCTGGGCGGAAATCCTGCAGGATGTGAAAGAAGGCAGGATTGACCTCGTGCAGGGCATGTTTTACCTGCCTGGACGTGATTTGAAGTTCGACTTCACCCAACCACCGCACACTGTGCATCATTACGTCAGTGTAATGCGCAGAGGTGAAGGCGACCCTCCGGCCACGCTCGCCGATCTGGCGGGTAAACGCATCGTGGTACAGCGCAGGGACGCCGCCCACGATTTCCTGGTGGAAAAAGGTCTGGTGGACCAGATCTCGCTTGTCGAGACTCAGGCGGATGCCTTGCGTGAACTGTCTGAAGGAAAACACGATTGCGCGCTTGCGGTGCGCATCAGTTCCCTTTACCTGATCAAAGAAGAGGGATGGAAGAATCTTGTTTTGGGGCGGCAAGCATTCCTTCCACTGGACTACTGTTATGCCGCGCCCAACGGTCACAGGGCAATCCTGGCCCAGTTCAGCGTAGGGCTGAAAGTTTTGGAAAATAATGGTGAACGCCACCGCATCTATGAGAAATGGCTGGGCGTCTACCAGGAAAAGCCGCTTTCGCTGCTCAGGGCCCTGCGCTATTCCGCCATGGTCCTGATCCCCCTGTTCCTGATCCTTCTTGGGTTTTTCATGTGGTCGTGGTCCCTGCGCCGACAGGTGTCCAGACGGACAGCGGAGTTGGCCGCCGTCTCGGATCGCCACCAGGCCATTCTCGCCTCGGTTCCGAATATCATCATGGAAGTGGATGCCGACAAAATCTATAAATGGGCGAATCCGGCAGGCATTGAATTCTTCGGAGAAGATGTGATCGGCAAGGAAGCCTCCGAATTCTTTATCGGTGAACAGGATACCTACGACACAGTAAAACCGCTTTTCAACGGAAATGAGAACGTGATCTATGTGGAGAGTTGGCAACGGCGCAGGGACGGCGAAAAGCGCCTCCTGGCCTGGTGGTGCCGTGTGCTCAAGGATGAAACGGGCGAAGCGATCGGATCACTGTCCACAGCCAGGGATATCACCGAGAAAAAGCACACCGAGGAAGCCTTGCGGGAGAGCGAGGCGAATTACCGACTTATGGTAGAAAGCCAGACAGACCTGGTGGTCAAGGTGGACCCGGAGAACCGGTTCCTGTTTGTGAGCCCTTCTTACTGCAGGATGTTCAGTAAAAAGGAGGAAGAGCTCCTCGGCAAGAATTTCATACCCCTTGTGCACGAAGAGGATCGAGGGCCGACCGAGGAGGCCATGAAAGCGCTCTATTCCCCCCCGCACAGGGCCTACATCGAGCAACGGGCCATGACAAAGGATGGGTGGTTGTGGCTTTCCTGGGTGGACACGGCCGTGCTGGACAGCGAAGGTAACGTCAAAGAGATCATCGGCGTGGGACGGGACATCTCCGAACGTAAGCAGTCCGAGGAAGAAATCCAGAAACGCGATATTCAATTCAGAAAACTTGCATCTCAAGTCCCTGGAATGATTTATCAATTTTTGCAAAAGCCGGATGGAAGCTTTTGTGTGCCCTTCACCAGTGAAGGCATCCGCGATATTTTTGGTTGTTCGCCCCGGGATGTAAAAGATGATTTTTCTCCGATCGCAAAGGCTATATTCCCCGAGGATTTAGATCTCGTAATCAGCACCATTAAGACATCAGCCCGACACATGAAGCCCTGGTTTTGTGAATACAGAGTTCAAATCCCCGGGCAATGCGGAGTTAGCACTGGAAAAAACGGTGCCGAATGATCACCTGCATGAAAATCTTAAGGATATTATCGATGCGGCCCGCCGTTCCTCGGGCATCACCCGGCAACTGCTGGCCTTCGCCCGTAGGCAGACCATTGACCCCAAGGTGATCGACCTGAATGAAACCGTGGAAAGGATACTTAAAATGCTGCGCCGGCTTATCGGCGAGGACATTGATTTTTCCTGGCAGCCCTCTTCAGGTTTATGGCCCGTAAAAATGGACCCGTCCCAGCTCGATCAGCTTCTCTCCAATCTTCTGATCAACGCCAGGGCCGCCATCGAAGGGGTGGGTCGGGTCACCATTGAAACAGACAATGTGGCTTTTGATGAGGCCTACTGCGATGACCACGCGGACTTTGTGCCCGGCGATTTCGTTTTGCTGGCCGTCAGCGACGACGGCTGCGGCATGGACAGGGACACCCTCGACAATATTTTTGAACCGTTTTTTACTACAAAGGCCGTAGGCCAAGGCACCGGCTTGGGGTTGTCCACGGTGTACGGCATTGTCAAACAGAATGACGGGGTCATCAACGTGTACAGCGAGCCGGATAAGGGCACGACCTTCAAGATTTATCTGCCTCGGCATGGGAGGGAAGCCGCCGTGATCACGGCGAAAGACCAAGAGAATGTTCCGGTTAGCCAAGGCGAAACCGTGCTGATCGTTGAAGATGAAACATCATTATTGGAGCTGACCCGAAGGTTCCTCGACAGACTGGGCTGCACGGTGCTGGAGGCGTCCACACCGGCCCGGGCTATGGATCTTGCCAGGGATCATAAGGGGAAGATCCACCTTTTGATCACCGACGTGGTAATGCCTGAAATGAACGGCAAAGACCTGGCCGAACGTTTGCAAGCCCTTTACCCGGATCTCAGGGTGCTGTTCATGTCCGGGTACACGGCCAATGTCATTGCCCATCGAGCAGTGCTGAATGAGGGCGTGCATTTCATGCAAAAGCCGTTTTTCATCAGAGACCTGGCGGTTAAGGTGCGCAAAGCATTGGATGGATGAGTTCAGGCAAAGAAAGTATGATGGCCCTGTCTTTTAAAATTCCACAGGCCGGCTCTCCGACGACTAATGGGTGACATACTACCGTGCCATTATTACGCAAGGTTGCCAATTCAGTCTTCCCATCTCTCAAATGTGAAACCCAAACAGAGGTATTGACAAGAACGGAAACGTTGCTTTTCAGTGGACACAGTTTTTTGCAATCCGCTGCAAAAGCCCTGTTATGCCTTGATTTCATCTATTGGCAGTATCTGTTTGCCGTGCCGAATAGTGAGTATGGATATTCGTTTTGCTTCGATATGACAGATGATCCTATAATTTCCATAAATTAACTCCCTGAATTGAAGATCACTGATTTCATGGACAATCCTTTCGATTTCCGGATTAGATCGAAGCTGTTGAACTTTTGAAAATACCGCAGCAATCCATTTTTCTGCGGCCATCGGTTTATCTTGAGCAATGTAATCAACTATTTCCGATGCCCTCGCAACAGCAAGAGGAGACCATACTATTTTCATTTTAGAACTCGTTTCAATAATTTGTCCTTTGCTTTTTGATGGGAAATCCCTTCTCCTTTGGATAGTTGGTTAAGGGAGGTTTGAACGTCTGAAAGAAGCTCAAATTTTTTCTTGCATCGCTTCAAATTCGTGTGCGCTCAACAGTACAGCTACGCCTTTGCCATGCTGGGTAATTATAACCGGACGCTTTGTGTCATGGGTTTGCTTGATGTAAGAAGCCATGGAGTTCCTGACTTCCGACATTGACCTGATATCTTGATCAATTTTAAGCTTTTGCATTTTGCACCTTATGCGGTATTAATTAGGGTTTACTGAAAAAGTCATAATTCAACAATTCACCATCCCTGTGCCGGTGAGAGGTCTATACCGCGCAATAAGAACCACTCCACGGACCAG
>Ga0272444_10000930_pt1 | contig 29526 bp, 21 predicted proteins | sample SSMForm13_FD_201033 | JGI IMG/M metagenome (GOLD analysis project Ga0272444, IMG submission 201033) | Marine sediment archaeal communities from Little Sippewissett salt marsh, Falmouth, MA, United States - SSM-Form-13 | ecosystem: Environmental > Aquatic > Marine > Wetlands > Sediment ...
AAAGAGGCGGAGCGCTGCCTCAAGTGCGGCATCTGCTCGGAGTGCTACCAGTGCGTGGACGCCTGCCTGGCCGGTGCCGTGGATCACAGCATGAAGGCCAAGGAGACCACCCTGGATGTCGGGGCCATTGTTCTGGCCCCCGGGTTCACCCCCTTTGATCCCACCGCATTCGACACGTACAACTACGCGAACCACCCGAACGTCGTAACGAGCATGGAGTTCGAGCGGATCCTCTCCGCTTCCGGACCCTACGAGGGGCACCTGGTTCGCCCCTCGGACCACAAGGAACCGCAAAAGGTCGCCTGGCTCCAGTGCGTGGGCTCGCGCGACATCAACCAGTGCGACCACGCTTACTGCTCCGCAGTGTGCTGCATGTACGCCATCAAGGAGGCCGTGATCGCCAAGGAGCACAGCCCGCAACCCCTGGACGCGGCCATCTTCTTCATGGACATGCGGACGTACGGGAAGGACTTCGAGAAGTACTACAATCGCGCCGAGGAGGAAAGCGGCGTCCGGTTCATCCGGTCCCGGATCCACTCGGTCCTCCCCCAGGCCGACGGCAGCCTGCGCATCAACTACGCCACCGAGACGGGCGAGATGCAGCAGGAGGACTTCGACATGGTGGTCCTCTCCGTGGGTCTCTCACCCAACAAGGACATCGTGCAGCTGGCCGAAAAGGCGGGCATCTCCCTGAACGAGCACCAGTTCGCAGAGACCACCACGTTCAAGCCCGTGAGCACCAACCGGGAAGGGATCTACCTGTGCGGCGTGTTCCAGGGACCCAAGGACATCCCGGCCTCGGTCATGGAGGCCTCGGCCGCGGCCGCCGCCTCGGGGCAGATCCTCGCGGAGGCACGCGACACCATGACCCGTTCCCGGGAGCTTCCCCCGGAAAAGGACTTCTCCGGCGAGGAACCCCGCGTGGGGGTGTTCGTGTGCAACTGCGGGATCAACATCGGCGGTATTGCGGACGTTCCCGCGGTCCGTGAGTACGCCCGGGATCTTCCCCACGTAATTCACGTGGAGGACAACCTCTTCACCTGCTCCCAGGACACCCAGGACAAGATGAAGGAGGTCATCCAGGAGAAGGGCATCAACCGGGTGGTGGTCGCCTCGTGCTCCCCGCGCACCCACGAGCCCCTGTTTCAGGAAACCATCCGGGACGCCGGTCTCAACAAGTACCTGTTCGAGATGGCCAACATTCGGGACCAGGACACCTGGGTCCACATGAACGAACCGGAGAAGGCCACGGCCAAGGCCAAGGACCTCGTTCGCATGGCCGTGGCCAAGGCGGCCCTGATCGAACCGCTTCAGCAATTCACCATCCCGGTCAAACCGAACGCGCTCGTGGTGGGCGGCGGCGTGGCCGGTCTGGAGATCGCGCTGGGGGTCGCGGAGCAGGGATTCCAGGCCTATCTCGTGGAAAGGACCGGGGAGCTGGGCGGCGTGGCGCGAAGGCTTCGTACGACCTGGAAGGGAGAGGACATCCCGGCCTATGTGGAGAAGCTCGTGGAGCTGGTCAACGGCCATTCCCGCATCCAGGTCTTCCTGAACACAACGCTCAAGGAAACCACTGGCACCGTTGGCAACTTTGTCACCACCGTGGCCCCGGTCTCCGGCGGCGGCGAGGCCCAGGTGCTGGAGCATGGGGTGACCGTCCTGGCCACCGGGGGACGCGAGTACGAGCCTACCGAGTACCTGTACGGACAGAACGACAACGTGCTCACCCACCTGGATCTGGACAAGGCCCTGAAGGAGGAGGAAGACCGCATCAAGAAGGCTGGGACCGCCGTTTTCATCCAGTGCGTCGGGTCCCGCATTCCGGAGCGGCCGTATTGCAGCAAGATCTGCTGCACCCACAGCCTGGAGAGCGCACTCAAGCTGAAGAGCCTGAACCCGGATATGAAGATTTTCATCCTCTACAGGGATATGCGCGCCTACGGGTTCCGGGAGGACCTTTACAAGGAAGCGCGTGAAAAAGGGATCCTGTTCATCCGTTACGACCTGGACGCCCCACCCGACCTCAGCCAGGGCGGGGACGGTGCGCTCTCCCTGGTGATCAAGGACCACGTGCTCCAGCGGCCCGTGAAAATCTCCCCGGACCTCGTGGTCCTGGCCTCCGCCATTCTTCCCAACGAAAACAAGGAGCTTTTCGAGCTCCTCAAGGTCCCGGTCAACAGCGAGGGCTTCCTGATCGAGGCGCACGCCAAGCTGCGCCCCGTGGACCTTTCCTCGGACGGTGTGTTCATTGCCGGCCTGGCCCACTATCCGAAGCCCCTGGACGAGACCATTGCCCAGGCTAGTGCGGCCGTGGCCCGCGCCATGACCATCCTGAGCCGGGAAGGCATCATGGTCGGCGGGGTGGTGGCCGAGGTGATTCCGGACCGCTGTGCCGTGTGCCTGACCTGCGTGCGCACCTGCCCCTACGGCGTGCCGAGGATCGGCGACGAGGGCCACGCGGTCATTGACCCGGCCGAGTGCCGCGGGTGCGGGGCCTGCGTCTCGGAGTGCCCGGGCAAGGCCATTGTGCTGCGGCACTTCACGGACGAGCAGATCATCGCCAAGGAGGACGCCCTGTTTCAGGCAGGCTAGTGCCTTCCATCCATGGCTCCGGAACACCGATGCGACGGATCCATGGAAACAGGCGTACCGCTTCAACGCGGAGGACACAAAAGGAAAAACCCTTTCTTCAAGGAGGCGACATGGCGGATTTCGAACCCCGGATTCTTGCATTCTGCTGCCAGTACTGAGCTTATTCGGCTGCGGACCTGGCAGGTTCCATGAGACTTTCCTATCCGAGCAATATCAAGTTAATCCAAGTTCCCTGCACCGGACGGGTGGATATCCTCCACATTCTCAAGGCCATTGAGGACGGGGCCGACGGCGTATACATCGCCGGATGCCTGGAGGGAGAGTGCCACTTCCTGACCGGCAATTTCAAGGCCCGAAGACGGGTGAACTACGTGAAAAAACTGCTCGAGGAAATGGGCATCGAGCCCGAGCGCGTGGAGATGTACAACATGTCGGCCGGTGACGGGCCCCGGTTCGTGGAAATCGCTAAGGAGATGACGGAAAAGATTCGAGAGCTGGGCCCCAGCCCCCTGAACGTGAAAAAGGCGGCCTGAGCGTCGAATCCTCACATCGAACCATGAGGTGAACCCATGATCATCGCGGATCGAAAGCCTTTGAAGGAAATACTGGAGATGATTCAGGACTGCGACCGCATCCTGCTGGTCGGCTGCAAGGGGTGCGTCACCGTGTGCAACGTGGGTGGCGCCAAGGAGGTCGGCATCCTTGCATCGGCCCTGAAAATCGCTCGCAAGAAGGACGGCCGTCCCCTGGAGGTGGACGAGCGAACCCTGGAGCGGCAGTGCGACCCCGAGTACGTCGAGCAGATCAAGGGCGTGGTGAATTCTTACGACGCCGTGGTCTCCATGGCCTGCGGCGTGGGTCCTCAGTTCCTGTCCGCGGCCTACCCCAATCAGCGGTTTTTCCCTGCCGTGAACACCACCTCGTTCGGGGGTGCGGTGCAGCACGGAATGTGGGAGGAGCGGTGCGCGGGATGCGGCCAGTGCGTGATCCACTACTTCGGCGGCATGTGCCCCATTGCCCGGTGCTCCAAGAGCCTCCTCAACGGCCCGTGCGGGGGATCGGCGGGCGGCAAGTGCGAAATCAGCAAGGACGTGGACTGCATTTGGGATCTGATCGTGCGAAAGAAGATGGAGCAGGGCAAACTCGAAGATCTTATGGACGTGAAACCGGCAAAGTCCTGGGACACGGCACGTGACGGAGGTCCCCGAAGAAGCGTGAGGGAGGAGCTGGTACAATGAGCGACGATCTGAAATCGGGAAGCAACCTGGAAAAAGTCCTGAAAGCCGGCCATTTCGCGTTCACCGGGGAGTGCGGACCCCCCAAGGGGGTCAACGTCGAGCACCTCAAGGAAAAGGTCGCCCATCTCAAGGGCGTGGTCGATGCCGTGAACGTGACGGACAACCAGACGGCCGTGGTGCGCATGTCGAGCTGGGCGGCCAGCACCATCATGGTACAGGAAGGCGTGGAACCGAACTTCCAGATGGTGTGCCGGGATCGAAACCGCCTGGCCATGATGAGCGACATCCTCGGCATCAGCGCCATGGGCATTCGGAACATGCTGTGCCTCTCCGGGGACCACCAGCGGTTCGGGAATCATCCCCAGGCCAAGAACGTCTTTGACATCGACTCCATGCAGCTCATTGCCCTGGCCAAGCAGATGCGGGACCAGGGCACCTTCATGAACGACGAGGAAATCGACGTCCCGCCTAAGCTCTTTATCGGGGCCGCGTCCAACCCCTTTGCCGAGCCCCACGAGTTCCGCGTGTACCGCCTCGCCAAAAAAATCGCCGCAGGCGCGGATTTCATCCAGACCCAGTGTATTTACAACATGGACCGCTTCCGCGACTTCATGAAGCAGGCCGTGGACATGGGCCTTACCGAGAAATGTTCCATCCTGGCTGGCGTGACCCCCATGAAGAGCGTAGGTATGGCCAAGTACATGGCCAAGATGGTTCCCGGCATGGACGTCCCCGCCGAGCTGATCCAGCGGCTCCAGGGCGCGGGCAAGGGAAAGGTGGCCGAGGAGGGCATTCGCTTCGCCCTGGAGCAAATTCAGGAGTTCCAGGAGATGGAAGGCGTCGCAGGCGTCCACCTCATGGCCATCGAGTGGGAGCACCGCGTGCCCGAGATTGCAGAGCGCGCCGGCGTGCTGCCGCGACCGGTCGTTTGATTCCATACAGGGCTTTCCCCGGCTTTCCCTGAACACGCTTTGCTCGCCGACCCCGCAGTCCCGCCCCGGGCGGGACTGCGGGTAGATCCCACCGAGGTTCGAGTGCCAACCCCCCATTTTTCCTTGAACTCCCGCCTCCCACTCCTCTATGATTGATGTATATCCTTTGACTCTCGGCACTTGAAACGGCATTGCTCGCGCATTTCTCATCCCGCAAAAGCGGGAGTACGGGGAGATTCATTCCGGCTTCCATGATCTTCACGACCTCACAGGGGAGATCCTACGACACGGACAAGGACCTGACAGCACCCGAGCGTCACATCCTTCAAAAGCTCTTCCTGTGGGAAACCATGGTCTCCACCATCCAGGAGTTCCGGGAACGAACCCAGGACGCCCTGCGCAAGGGCTGGAATCAGTCGGGCCCTGTTCCAGCGAGCATGGCCCTGAAGGATATCATTCGGGATCTCGAAACCAGGGTGGCCAATCGCCTCGAGGGCGAGACCGTTCCGCAGGAAGCGTAGTGCTTCTGTAACGCCGCCGAAACCGTGATCCTCCATCCTCTTGCCGAGGTTTTCGCCGTGAACACCGGCCCCACACCCACGCAGGCGGACGCGCGCCGGGACTCCCTGCACGTCTTTCGCGACCCCCACTCCGACACCCCCCTGAATGTGGCCATCGTGGGCGGAGGGGAGGCTTGCCGGAATCTCCTGGAGCTCCTGGACGCAGAGCACCTCTCCCAGCTTCGCATGACCATCCGAGGGGTCTCGGACACGGACCCTGAGGGACCGGGGATCCGCCATGCCCGAACCCTCGGCCTCTTTACCACCACCGACTTTCACGAGCTCTACGACCTGGACGTCAACCTGATCCTCGAGATGACCGGTCTCGATGCGGTTCGCGAAGAGATCGAGAGGACCAAGCCGGCGCGCATCTCGCTGATGGACCACCGCGCGGTGCGCCTCCTTTGGGACCTGATCCAGATGGAGATGGAGCGAACGGAGCTGGAGAGGGAGCGACAGCGGTTTCAGGAAAAAAGCCGCAAGGACATGCAGGTCATCATGGACTCCCTGCCCTACCGCATCATGGTGGTGAACATGGACTTGAGCGTGAGTGCGGTGAACCGCACCCTGATCAAGGAGTATGGGCTGACCCACGAGGAGGCCATTGGACGGCCGTGCTATGAGATCCGCTACGGACTGGACAAGCCCTGCAACCAGGTCGGAAGGGCCTGCTTTCTTCAGGATCGTCTCGACGAGATCCGCGAAAAGGGGTTTGTGAGCACCTTTCTCGAGTACGAGTCCCCCCAGGGAGAACCCTCGTTCGACGTGGTGACGATCTCCCCTATCTATGACGAGGAAGGCCGGGTCGTTCAGATCCTCGAGGCCTCGCGCGACGTGACCCCCCGCGTGCGCCTGGAGCGGGAGGTGGAGCGGAGCAAGACCCTGTTTCAAAACGTGATCGAGAGCACGGTGGACGGGATCGTCATGGTGGACACCAAGGGCAACGTGCTGATCTTCAACGAGGGCATGGAGCGCCTCACCGGGTACAAGGCCGAGGAGATCATCAACCGGGGCCACCTGAGCACGTTCTACGACCTGGAGACCGCCAAGGAGAACATGCGGAAAATGCGAAGTGAGGAGTTCGGCCCTCCCGGCAAGCTGAACCCCACGAGCATGACCATCGTGACCCGTGACGGCGAGGAGATCCCGGTGACGCTCTCGGCCGCCATCATCACCATCGACGGCCAGGAGGTGGGAAGCGTCGGGGTGTTCCGGGACATGCGGGAGATCCTGGAGATGCGAAAGGAGCTGGAAGACACCCACCTCCAGCTCGTCCAATCCGAAAAGGTGGCCTCGGTGGGGCGCATGGCCGCAGGGGTGGCCCACGAGATCAACAACCCCCTGGCCGGGATCCTGATGTACGCGGAAATCTTGAGGGAAAGCTTGATTGATCAACAACAGGATCTTGAAGATATTCAGGAAATTATCGATCAGACCCTGCGGTGCAAGAATATCGTTTCCGAGCTCCTGGAGTTCAGCCGGCAGTCCGTGGGCAAGGTATCCACCATTGATCTCGCGGACCTGGTCCATAAGTCCCTGAACCTCCTGGTGGAACAGGCCCTGTTTCAGGACATCGACGTCCGCGTGGACATCGAGCCCGACCTTCCCCGTCTGGCCGGGGATCTTGGGCAGCTCCAGCAGGTCTTCACGAACCTGTTCATCAACGCGGCGGACGCCATGGAAGGGAAAGGGGCCCTGGAGGTCAAGGCACGGTATCTCCCGGAAAAGGAGCGCTTCCTGATCACGGTTTCCGACACGGGTCCGGGAATTCCTGCGGCCCTGCGGGACAAGATCTTTGAAATCTTCTTCACCACCAAGCCCGTGGGCAGGGGAACCGGGCTGGGACTCAGCATCTCCAGGAAGATCATCGAGCTCCACGGGGGGGACCTCTCCTTTCACTCCCCGCCGGAGGGCGGGACCACCTTTACCATCGAGCTCCCCATGGGCTACCTGGATCACACGAGTGAATTGGACGACGTCTTCGTGGACTAGGCAGGAGGACCCTTCTCCGGGAGGCTGGAATCACAACATACCTGATGATATCGAATCGCAGTCCGAAAACAGCACGTAGCCAACAACCGTGAATCAACAGGTGGAGGACATGGAAGAAAAGGGCCGTATCCTGGTGGTGGACGACGAAGAGGTGGTGCGCAAGGGATGCACGCGGGTCCTTTCCGGAAAAGGCTATGAGGTGCTCCTGGCAGAGGACGGGAAGGTCGCTCTTGAAACGCTTGCTGCTGAGCCCGTGGACATCATGCTTCTCGACCTGAAGATGCCCGTCCTGGGCGGTGAAGAGGTCCTGGAGCACACCCGGGCCCATTTCCCGGACATCCCGGTCATCATCATCACGGGGCACGGTACCGTGGACACGGCCGTGGAATGCATGAAAAAGGGCGCGTACGACTTCGTCACCAAGCCCTTCCAAAAGGACCAGTTCCTTCTCACCATCGAGCGCGCTGCAGACAAGCGGCGCCTGGAGCAGCAGAGTCGGCTCTACGAGGAGGAGAAGCAGCGCAACCTCTACGACCTGAACCTGGAGAAGAGCCGGCTCAAGACCATCATCAACTGTATGGCCAACGGCGTGCTCGTCACGAACCGCAACATGGAGCTGGTCCTCCACAACCCGGCCTTTGCCCGGCTCATGGACATCTCCTCGGAGATTCACCCGCCCGTGGACCTCACCCGCCTCACGGACAACCCCGTCCTGATCGACACCCTTCGAAAAATGCAGGGAGGCGAGATTCCAAAGGACGACTTTGTCAGCCAGGAGATCCAGGCCGGAAAGAGCGTGCTTCGCGCCATCTCCGCGCCCGCCGTGGCCCCGGATGACGGGGTCGTGGGGACCGTCACCGTGCTGGAGGACATCACGGCCTTCAAGAGGCTCGACGAGATGAAATCGGACTTCGTGAACATGGTGGCCCACGAGCTTCGAAGCCCGCTGGTGAGCATCCGGCAGCAGAACAGCGTGCTCCTGGAAGGCCTGGCCGGACCGCTCCAGGAAAAGCAGCAGGAGTTTCTGGACCGCGGCGTCAAGAAAATCGATCAGCTTCTGGAGCTGATCACCGAGCTCCTGGACATCGCCAAGATCGAAGCGGGAAAACACGTGCTTCACCGCGTGCCCATGGACATGGAAGCGCTCCTTCAGGAGACCGTGAGCCTCATGGAGCCGCGGGCCCAGGACCAGGGTGTGACCCTTTGCTGCGACTGCCAGGACGTCCAGCCCATCCAGGCCGACCCCAAGGGGATCGGGGAGGTCCTGAACAACCTGATCACCAACGCCGTGAACTACTCCCCGGGCGGGGGGCGCGTGGAGGTCACTGTGCGCCGCCGGGGAGACAACCTGGAGATCCGGGTCTTGGACACGGGTGTGGGCATTCCGCCCGAGGAGCTCCCCAAGATCTGGGACAAGTTCTACCGCGTCAAGCACCCGGAAACGCGACAGGTCATGGGGACCGGCCTGGGCCTTGCCATCACCCGGGGAATCGTGGAGGCCCATCAGGGGACCATCGACGTGGAGAGCGCCCCTGGCCAGGGCACCACATTCCGCATCCTGCTCCCCATCATGACATCCGATGCCTGAGCGTAAAACGATCCATACCGTCCTCGTGGTGGACGACGAGGCCGTGGTGAGAAACGGCATCCGCAGGGCCCTCGAAGGAAGGGGGATGACCTCGGTCCTGGCGGCCACCGGCGAGGAGGGACTCTCCCTCCTGGAGCACCAGGCATTCGACTTGGTCCTTTTGGACATCCGCATGCCGGACCTGGACGGGGTGACCGTGCTCCACCACATCCGGTCCCGGCATCCCGGCACCCCGGTGATCATGATCACCGGGTACCCGACCATTGACACGGCCGTAGAGTGCACCAAGCTGGGGGCCGAGGACTATCTGGTCAAGCCCTTCCGGCTCGCCGACCTGGAGGCCTCCCTGAGCAAGCTGGAGGGGCGGCAAACACCGGATGTCGAGCCCCGCCCGGCCGCAGAGCGCGGCCTTCGAATCGACGACTCCCAGGATCGGATCATCGGGGAAAGCCCCGAGATGGAGAGCCTCTTTGACAAGATCCTCAAGGTGGCGCCCACGGACAGCACGGTCCTCATCACGGGGGAGAGTGGTACGGGCAAGGAGCTGGTGGCCCGCGCCATCCATGCCCACAGCCTGCGCAAGGACCGGGAGTTCGTGGCCGTGGACTGCTCCTCCCTGGTGGAGACCCTGTTGGAGAGTGAGCTCTTCGGCCATGTCAAGGGCTCGTTTACCGGGGCCCTACAGACCAAGCACGGGCTCTTTGAGCTGGCCAACCAGGGCACGTTCTTCTTTGACGAGATCTCGAACCTGAGCCTCAACATCCAGGCCAAGCTCCTGAGGGTCATTCAGGAACGGGAGTTCATGAAGGTGGGGGATCAGAAAAAGATCACCCTGGATATCCGGATCCTGTCGGCCTCCAACCGCGATCTCCACGAGTCCATTGCATCCAGCGCCTTCCGGGAGGACCTCTACTACCGTCTGAGCGTCGTCCCCATCCGCCTGCCGCCGCTCCGCAGCCGCAAGGGGGATATCCCGCTCCTGGTCGAGCACTTCCTCCACCGGTTCAGCAACCGCATCAACCGCGATGTCCCCCAGGTCTCCCCGGACGCCATGGAGATCCTCCAGGAGTACGCCTGGCCCGGCAACGTCCGTGAGCTGGAGCACACCATCGAGCGCATCCTGATCCTGGAAGACACGGAGATCCTTCGCCCGCGCGACCTCCCCTCCTTTATCAGCCAGCGCCAGGGCGACTTCCAGATGTTCTCCGAGGACCCCCTTTCCCTGGAGGAGCTGGAAAAGCAGTACATCCGGTTCGTGCTTCGAAAGACGCAGGGGAAAAAGACCCGGGCCGCAGAGATCCTGGGCATCAACCGAAAGACCCTGGGCATGAAGATCAAGAAGTACGGATTGAAGTGAGTCCTGCCTTACGAGAGCGCCTTCAGCTTCCAGAGGCTTCCTCGCCCCGCGCTTCAAAGTCGAGCTGCTTGAGCGCGGCCACCGCGATCCTTGCATACCGCTGCTGGAACGGGTAGGCGTTCAGCGTCTCTGCATCCTTCTTCGGCGTCTGCTCCAGGCGGCCCCGCTCGGTAAATTGGTGCCACGGGTTCTCCGGTCCCGGGGCGCTCGCCAGTCCGGAGCCGTCCGATGACGCGGCCAGGGAGGCGCGAAAGGGGGGATAGGCACTGCTGGTACACGGGGCTGGAGGGAAAAACAGCCGCTCTCCCGCCTGAATGCGATCCATAATGCCGTCGCCGTCCAAGTCTGTGAGCGTGACTTCCTGACGTTGTTGATTCACATAGGTGATGTGCAACGTCTCGACATATTGAACCATCACTCTCTGCTCTTTGAACCGCTGGATCTTGACATGGGCTTCCACCACATAGGAGACCTTCTCTTCCGTGTCCCTTGCCAGGATCTCATAGACGATCTCTTTCTTTTTTGGATCCTCTTTCTTGGATTTGATCTCCGTGACAATGGCCTCCACGACCATCCCGGCGAGCATCATCGTGCAGCCTGAGGAGACCAGAAGGAAGGAAACCAGACAGAGGGCGATGACAGGGCCCCTTGCCCGCCCTGGACACACCGGTCGCTTGTGCTCGCAATCCTTCCGCCCTTTTCTGCGCATGCCCTGTAAGCCCCCTCCCCTTCCGTGACACAGAATGGATTCCGATGGTTGTGACCCAAACCCCGGCTCCTGTCAAGGCGGTTTTCTTTGCGCTTCCGTCATCACCTCCGCTTCCACCATTCCCCTTTCCTACAACACCTCCAATGAACGGTCTCGCAAAAAACCTGCTCGACCGCTGCGATCTATTTTATAACTTATTGATATTAATGGATGTGTATTTCTGGAGCGCAGTTTTTTGGAAGGAAACCGATTGAAACCAATCCCTCATCCTGATACTCTTAAACCCGTAAGAATATCCCTCTGAATGAGAATCGAGAAAGGAGGCCTATTATGGCGGAAGAGGTCTATGAACCCAAATCAAGGCAACAGTTTGTTTGGGTCAAGGACAATGCAGGAAACGAGTATGCTTGTCCGGTGGATGTACTCAAAAAACCTTCGGAAATGACAGATGAAGAAAAATCCAACTGTGTAGATGACGCATCCGTACCACAGCCAACGGCAGGTGGTTGATTCTGTTTTGTGTAAAAATTGCTTTTTTTGGGATATTCTTCACATGGAGGGGATACTCAGTATTGAGTTTCCCCTCTTTTCTTCTATTTTACTGCGTCTCATTGGGTGATGGATCTTTTATAGTAGACCCGAAAAGGTAAGAAAAAATCGATTGAATGCTTTTCGTGAAAGGACATCAATTGGTATGGCGTTTGAAAAAATCCCATACGTGTTCCGCTGCGTCAAAGTCCCTGAATGGGTCCTCTTTTTCCAGCTGTGTGGAGAAATAACGCCCTGGCCATTTGTGTCCCCAGTCCTCCATAGTGTAGAGGATCACGTCGTTCTTCCCATGGGTGTCCGGCCAGGTTTTTCGGGTCACCCTGCCGTCACGCAACCGATCCACGACGGGCTCTTCCCGGCACCCATTGTTCTTCACCCAGAAATTCACGGCTTCATCCACCGATAGATATTCCCGGTCTCCCCCCCTGCGAGGGCTTGCTCCGCCCTTGTAGGGAACGGCGAGGTCGTCGCGGGCATGAAAAATGATCATCGGCAACGGTCGGGCGGGCTTCGGGATGACCCAAAGGGGTTCATCAGAAGAGGCTTTCCCTCCCATGGCTGCCGCCACGGGGGCGGCTGCCGCCAGCATGGGCGTTTGCTCTGCAGCAAAACGGTACGTGAGCATGCCGCCGTTGGAAAAGCCGGCCATATAGATCCTTTTCTTATCCACCTTGAATGAATCCGAAATGTCGTGGATGACGTCGATGAGAAACCCCACGTCATCGATGTCGTCGCTGGCGGCCTTTCCACAACAATGGCCGGCGTTCCAGTGTTTCAAGAAACCAAATATCCCGTACGCTCCGGAAGGATACGCCACCAGAAATCCCTCGCGATCCGCCAGCTCGCTGAAGCCCGATCGCTCTTCGATCTCCTTCGGGGTGCTGAAAGCGCCGTGAAGGACCAGCACAAGCGGTGCGCCTTCCCTGAAATCAAGCCCCTTGGGGATATGCAAAAGGTAGTAACGCCGCGAACCCATCACCTGGATATCCAATTTTTTCTTGTAGGTTCCGGTTCTGGGAAACCCTTTCTTGGGAAGCGAGGCCGCGCACTGCAGGCTGAAAAAGGGAAGAAGAAAAAGAATAAAAAAGAGCAGGCTTAGCCTCGTCGAGACCCTTTCCTGTTTCACTTCCATCACGTCACTCCTTGCTCCCTGATCCGCTCTGAGAAGGATCCGGGCTTGTCTCGGCGATCCCGCTGCCCCAGAAAACGTCCTCCGGTCGCCTGCACGCCTTGGCCTGCTCCTCGGTCATGCTCATGAGATCCAGGTTCCGTAGGCTGGCCGGCTCCAGCTCTTCCCGTGCCACCCAGCAGCCGTGCCGAATCCGGTAGAGGATCATCCTGAAATCGCTGAGAATGGCCAGCAGGCCGGGAATCAGCACGAGGGTCAGCACGGTGGCAAAGGTCACCCCGGCTGCAAGCGCCAGGGCCATGGGGATGAGAAAGCGCGCCTGGAGGTCCTGCTCGAGGATCATGGGCATAAGCCCGCCCACGGTGCTGATGGTCGTGAGGATGATGGCTCGAAACCGCCTTCCCCCGCCTTGATGGAGGGCATCGAAAAACGGCATGCCCTCGGCGATGTTCTCATTGACCCGTTCAATGAGCACAATCGCATCGTTGACCACGACCCCGGTCAGCGCGACCATCCCGAAAATACTCATGATGGAAAGATCAAACCCCAGAAGCAGGTGCCCTGCCACCGCCCCGATGATGCCGAAGGGAACCGTGAACAGGATCACGAACGGCTGGGCATAGGACCGGAACATCGCGGCGATGATGACGAAGATGCCCAGCACCGCGAGTGGAAACCCGAAGTAAAGGCTCGTGAAGGACTCGCGCATCTTCTTCTGCTCCCCCTGGAGCGCGATGCGAAGGTCCGGGTACTTGGTGCGAAGCCCGGGAAAGAAGTCCGAGGCCAGTGCCTGAAAGATCTCGTTGGTGTTGGCCCTGCTGCTGTCCACCTCGGCGCTCACGGCCACACGTCGCAGGCCGTCGGTCCGTGTGATCGTGGAGTACCCGGGAGCGTAGCTCACGTCCGCAACGGAGTAAAGCGGGACCTCGTGCCCTTCACGGGTGCGAATGCGCACCTTGTCCAGCGTAGAGGCCTGACGGCGCTCGTCCTGCGTGTAGCGGACCTTGACCCGAATGTCCTCGCGGCCCCTCTGTATGCGGAGGGCCTCGTTGCCGAAGAACCCCGCGCTGATCTGCCGGGCAAGATCGTCCACGGTCAACCCAAGGGCCCTGGCCTCGGGGCGGAGGCTCAAACGCACCTCGTTCTTGCCGGGTGAAAAATCCGAGCGGATCTGAAAGACCCCATCGAAGCGGTGCAGCCGGTCCATGAGCTCATCCGAGGCGGTCAGGATGTTCCCCATGTCGTACCCCTGGATCCAGATCTCGATGGGCGCCCCGGGGGGGCCTGCATTGATCCCTTCCATGGTCAGGGACTTGAGGCCGGGGACGGATCCGATCCGCCTCTCCCACTCCATCATGATCTCCTTGGAATGAATCCCTCGCTTGGCAGACTCCAGCAGGATGGCCTGAACCGATCCCACGTTGGTTCCGAACTCCGGAATGTCCTGCAGGGTCTCTCCGACCAGGGTAATGTGATCCAGGAGCATGGGGTCGCCCGAGGCGGTCTCCATGATTTCGTTCATGTGCAGGAGCGTGTCTTCGATGTGATCGATCGCGTCCTGGGTCACCTCGATGGGCGTGCCGTCGTTGAACTCGATGGTGGCGGTGGCCACAAAGCCGTCCACATCGGGAAACACCGTGAACTTGATGAACCCGCCGGCCACCACCCCGACCGTGATGAAGAGAAGGCTCACCGCCGTGCAGAAGGAGATGTAGCGCCATTTCATGGACTGCCTCAGAAACGGCTGGTACACGTGCGCCACGAACCACTCGATCCCGTTGCCGAGGGCCCGGTGCAGGCGTTCGATGCGACCTCCCAGGGTCCGTTTTCGAGCCGGGCTGGTGTTGGGATCCGGGAGGTGGCTCAAGTGGGCTGGAAGGAGGATCAGGCATTCAATGAGGGAGACCGCCAGGCAGGCCATCACGACAAAGGGCAGAATGCGAATGAACTTGCCCATGATCCCGCCGACGAATGCGAGCGGAAGAAAGGCGACGATCGTGGTGGTCACGGCGGCCACCACAGGCAGCCCCACCTCTTGAACGCCGTCCACAGCCGCTCGAAGAGGCGGCTTGCCGCGCTTTCGGTGCACGAAGATGGACTCCCCCACAATGATGGCATCGTCCACCACCACGCCCAGCACCATGATGAACCCGAACAGGGAGATCATGTTGAGGGTGCCGCCGATTCCCCACAGGACCGCCAAGGCACCTGCAATGGAAACGGGAAGCCCCATGCCCACCCAGAAGGAGAGCCGCACGTCCAGGAAGAGCCAGAGGATGGTGAACACGATCCCCAGGCCGATCAACCCGTTCCTCACGAGAAGATCCATCCGCTTCCGGAGCATGTCCGTGTTGTCGTAAAAGATCTGGAAGTTCGCTCCCGCGGGAAGCACCTTCTGCTTGTCGGCCACAAAGCCCTGGACCGCTTCCGAGATCTTGATGGCGTCCTCTTCCTTGGTCTTGTAAACGATGACCATCAGGGCCCGCTCCCCGTTGATGGAGCAGCGGATCGGGTCCTGGGTGAACCCGTCGTCGATGTCCGCCACGCGGCCCAGGGGGACGATGCTCCCGTCGGCATTGGCCAGGACCACGATGTCGGCGATCTCCTTGCCCGTGTACTTCCTCCCCATGGTGCGCACGCGGATTTCCTCCCCCTGCGTGCGGATCACGCCTCCAGCCATGTTGAGGTTGCTGCGGCGGATGGTGTCGGCCACCTGATCGAACGACAGCCCGTACTCGCGGAGACGTGCCTCCGAGACCTCGATCCCGATCTCGTAGTCCCGGGCCCCGAAGATCTCCACCTGGGATATAGCGTCCGTGCCCTGGAGCTCGTCCTTGATCCGCTCGGACCACTCCTTGAGCCTTCGCTCGTTCATGTCGCCGGACACATAGAGCCAGACCACGGGTTCGCGCAGGGTGAGCTCGGTGATGACGGGCTCCTCCGCATCCAGCGGAAAGGTGGAGATGGAGTCGATCTCGCTCCGGACCTGGTCGAGCACTTCCTGGAGGTCGTAGTCCTCCCGGACCTCGATGATGGTGGAGCCCACGTTTTCAGAGGACTCGGTCGTGTACTGCTTGATTCCCTCGATCCCCTCGATGGCCTCCTCGATCTTGCGGCTGATGCCCTCCTCCACCTCCTCGGGGTCTGCCCCGGGATAGGGAACGTTCACGATGATCATGTCCAGGGAGAACTCGGGGAAGTTTTCACGTACCATGGAGACGCCGGCAAAGATGCCGGCCACAAAGATGATGACCAGCACGATGTTGGCAAACACGGTGTTCCGGGCAAAGGCGGCGAGAAGGCCTCTCATGACGCATTGCCCTCCTCGAGGGGCTCGAGGTTCGTGATCTCCAGGAGGGAGTTCTCCAGGGGGTCGGTCAGGCGGGTGGTGATGACCAGGTCTCCGGGCTCGAGCCCCCCGGAGATCAGGGCCTCATCGCCTTGAATGCGGGCAAGGGTCACGTCCACGGTCTTGAGCCGGCCGTCCCTGGCTACGTAGACCGTTCCGTTCATGCTCACGGCCCATCGCGGCAACCTCATCACGTTTTGAAGGGGTTTCCCCGGGATGTCCACCTTGCAGAACATCCCTTCGACCAGCGGCAGGTCGCCGTTGCCCCGGCTCAGCGCCTCTGCCGCAGGGATGCGGATGGCCACGGTCAGGGTGCGCGTCCGGCGGTCGAACTCCACGACCCGATGGAGGTTTCCCTGCCACACGTGGTTTTCCAGGTCCTCGGTCCACTGGATACGGACCCGTTCATTGGCCAGCCCACCGAACCACGCCAGATCGTTCGCCTCGGCAGGCCTCTGGAACAAAAGCCAGCGCCTGGCGTCCCGGCTGTCCAGGGACACGTGAATCTCGAGAATGCTGTCATCGGCCAGGGTCAGGACGTTCTGGCCCGGGCTGATGAACTGCCCCGTCTCCAAGGATACGGCCTTGACGCGGCCCCGGAAAGGGGCCCGCACCGTGCAGCGATCCAGGTTCGCCCGGGCGAGATCCAATCCGGCCCTGGCCGCATCGAGGCGGCTCCCGGCCTCCCGAATCTGCAGGGGGTACAGGGCCACCATCTGCGCCATCTGGTCGGCCTGATCCGAGGCCGCGTTGTATGCACTCTCCGCGCTGTCCACCCGCGAACGAGCCGCCACCTTGTGCTCCTGAAAGAGTTTTAATTGCCGTTCATACTCTGCGCGTGCGAGCTCGCGGCTCCTCTCCAGGGTTTTGAGCCGGGCCCTGTCCAGATCAAGCTGTTTCTCGAGACGGGCAATGCCGGCCTCGAGCTGCGAGACATTGGCCCGCGCCTCCTGGACCGCAGCCTCGTAGTTTCGCGGATCCACGACAAAGAGGACCTCTCCCTCGGGAAGAATCTCCCCGACCTCGAGCCTCGGGTGCACGGACACAATCCGCCCGGACACCTCCGATGAAATGCGCACCTCGTCCAGGGGCTGCACATCCCCATACCCGGTCATGAAAACCGGGACATCTTCGGGCGCTACACGGACCGCTTCCACCTTCAGGACCCGCTCCGCAGGTTGGGCTTCCTTGGGCGGAGTCCGCATGGAGGCCAGGGTCCTCATGCCCAGGAGGCCGAGGCCCAGAATGGCCGCACAGACGACGATGCGCCAGATCACATTTTTCAGGCGTACGGTGACTTGCTCGTCACGCATGGGTTGGACTCCATCCTGTGGGGATCGGTTTTCGTGGGAAGCGATGGTTCGAGACCCGCCGTGCATCCGGCCAAAAAGCTATCCTTAAAGCATAAGTTATGGGTTGCCAAATGCAATCATCAAATTCAAAGGCTTTGAGTTCTCCTGTTCAGCCCCCGCCGTTGTCCCTGTAACTCCTTTGAATCACAGGGGTAGAAGGCACAATCCCGCGCGTTGGAATTGTGTTCGAAGACTTTGATGAAAAAGGATGCGACCCATTCGTGGAAGTACCGGGAAGGGTGTTTTGATCAGGGGGTTCATGAGGGAAGAGCGTCCTCACTTGCACTACCTGATGCAACCGCTTGTGGGCGAAATTATTTCAATCAGGATCTATGCAAGAGAACTCGAACGTGACTTTGCTGTGCTCCAATTCTTTTTCACTCCGGACAGTTTCCGTTGGCGTTCTCCAATCCGTTTGGAACGGCCTCCAGGACTGGATGCCGGCACACCATAGTCAAAAGCGGACAACGTGCGTTGCTCGATCTCAGAACCGATGATTCGATTTATCGCACAAACCATATCCCTGTCTTCCCTTGTAATAAACGTGAACGCTTCACCGCTTTGGGTCGCCCGCCCGGTCCGGCCGATACGGTGTATGTAGGCGTCAGGGGTGGACGGGATATCATAGTTGATGACATGAGAAACCTTTTTAACGTCAATACCACGAGCAGCGATATCCGTGGCAACCAGTATCTGGAAAGTCCCGTTGCGAAAGCCGTCCAACGCCGCCTGGCGACGTGCCTGGGATAGGTTTCCCTGTAGCGATGCCGATCGATACCCCGCGTCGACAAGCTTTTTACCCAATCTCTTGGCGCGATGCTTGGTTCGGGTAAAAACCAACACAGACTTGATATCGGTGTTTCCGAGAAGTTCCAGCAGCAGCGCCGTTTTCAAATGGTGGGCTACAGGGTAGAGTGCGTGACTCACCGTGTCAGCCGGTGCGATGGTTCCCTCTTGGACGGTGACCGGATCCTGAAGGATCTCCCCGGCCAAGCGCCGGATTTCCGGGGGCATGGTTGCCGAGAACAGCAACGTCTGGCGCTTTTGGGGAAGATGTTTTGAGATTCGCCTGATATCGGGGAGAAAACCCATAGTGAACATTTCGTGGGCTTCGTCTATAACCAGCATTTCCACTCGGGAAAGATCGATGCTGCGACGTCCGATATGGTCAAGAAGCCGGCCGGGGCAGGCAACTACGATATCGGAATGCTTAAGTTTCTGAATCTGCGGATGAATACCCACGCCACCATAAACGGTCACACTATTTATACGCGTTTTGTGACCCAGAATTTCGATATCCCTATGAATTTGTTGCGCCAATTCACGGGTAGGGGCGATTATCAGGGCACGAACGCACTGATGTTTACTGCCAATAAGTCGATTCAGTATCGGAAGTACAAAGGCCGCTGTTTTCCCGGTACCGGTTTGGGCCAGTCCCATCACGTCACGACAACCGAGTACATGCGGGATTGCCCGGGCCTGAATCGGAGTTGGATTTTCATATCCTGCTTCCATCACTCCTGCCTGAATCGTCGGATGAAAATTAAATCCTTCAAAATTCATTAAAACATCCTCTTTCTGCTTTCCAATAAAAAACCCCGGAGCCATTCCGGGGCTTACGTTTCTCAAAATAAAACCAGGAACACTGCTAAACGTAGACGATGATATCGTCTGATGAATTTGATGTCAACTGAATTGTGATGGAGTTGCAAAAAGCTGTGACCCAGAGATTTATCCCTAACAATTCCAATGAATTAAGTGTAGCCACCGGGCGGCCGAGCGAATTTTTGCGAGACCGTCAATCAATCAGACTTCTTATACTGTGAAGGAATATTCAGAACTGCGATGGTTATACGCGAAATGCATACCAAATTTTCATTCTCATCTCGAATGAAAACCTCCCATACCTGGCTTTTCCTCCCCAAGTGTAACGGTTTTGCAACACCATACACCCATCCTGACCTCACTGCTCGAATATGATTTGCATTTACCGCTTGGCCCACACAGTAATACTTGGAGGAGTCCACGGCATACTCCGCCCCCCAGGATGCTAATGTTTCAGCGAGAACAACGCTGATCCCCCCATGAAGAACTCCCCCCGGTTGCCGCGTTCGATCATCTACCGGGATTCTGGCTTTTAAATAGTCCGGCCCGACTTCGGTAATTTCAATTCCTACATGCTGGTTGGCGCTGCCTGCCCCACGCTGCGTGACCTCGATAGGATCCGGCTTCTTGAACCAAATATCCATTTCATTCCCCATCATTTCATCCTTCATTCCAAAGATGCGAGCGCCTCTTCAGCCATGTCGTCCATAGTCTGGCAGGTGCTCATGTTGCTGGAGTGCCAATCGTTGTGCCAATCAGACTATGCTTGACATCGCATGGAAGCTGCTGAAAAAACCCTGCTCACGGCCTATGCCACACAGCGCTACCTGGGTAGGATCAGCGTTTTGGAAGGGTCTTCTGGTCCCTCTTCAAAAGCCGTGGAGCGGAGGTCTTCATATCAAAGTCTGGAAAGGATGAAAAGCGACAAGCGGTGGGCTTCCACTTCAATTCTTGAATGGAATGAATGCCTCGGGTCTTCGTGCAGCCTCTGCCATGAGGGGCGTATATCCCTTTCATTCTGCTTGACTTGGACTCTTTTCTTGATATCAACATATGAGGTTTACAGACTGTATCCGCTTGCGATCTCCATCACCAACAGTTGACCATCACCGCCGGAAGCCCTTGGTCCATGCTGCTCATTTCCCTATCAACTTCTTGCGATTTTTTGATGAACATCCTGAAAACAGGTTTTTTCCGGCCCTATATCCTCTTTTTCAGCCCGAAAAAACTCGTTGCTCCGAGCAAGCGAACAAAAATCCCTTGCGACCCCGACCAGCAAAGTCGATCATGACACTGCAGCCACGTAGGTTAGGAGTGGCTTCAACCGTAGCTGCGACCAGGAGAAAAGAGGGTGACTATTCCGTCGAACACCTGCCCGGAACCCATGTCCGTGGGAGAACGACTCTTCCCCATCCTGTTTCTTACTGGCGTGTTCTTCCTGAGCTTTGTATCCCGGGTCATTTTTTCACCCCTCATGCCTACCATCGAGAATGAGATGGGCATCACCCATGCACAGGCCGGCTCTCTGTTCCTCATGCTGTCCATCGGCTTCTTTGCTTCCATGACAGGCTCCGGCCTGGTGTCCAGCCGCCTGACGCACCGCCACACCATTGTGCTTTCCTCGGTGCTGCTCGGGGCCGCGCTGATCCTTTTCTCCGTTGAAGAAAGCCTTGCGGCCCTCCGCTTGAACATGTTCTTGCTGGGGGCTGCAACGGGCTTTTACACTCCTTCCGGGATCGCCATCCTGTCGGCCCTGGTCAGCCGCAGGGACATCGGCAAAGCCATGGGAATCCACAACACCGCACCCAACCTGAGCTATATCGTAGCCCCGCTGCTCTGCCATGCGTTTCTGGGCTGGATTCACTGGCGCACCCTTCTGGTCTTTCTGGGCCTGCTGGCCCTTGCGGCCGCGGCTTCCTTTGCGATGTTCCAGAAGGAAGGCCAGTTCCGCGGGGAGCCGCCCAGACCCGCGGCCCTGGCCAACCTGGGCGCAAGGCCGCTTTTCTGGGTCATGATCCTGCTGTTCTGCTTGGCCCTTTCCGGGGGCGTGGGGATCTACGCGGTGCTCCCCTTGTATCTTGTCAAGGAGCGCGGGCTGGATCTGGACCTGGCCAACACGCTCCTGGGCCTCTCCCGCATATCCGGCCTTTTCATGGTGTTCTTCGCGGGCTGGCTCACGGACAAGGTGGGGGAAAAGAGGACTATCCACGCTGCGCTCCTCCTGACAGGCGCAACCACCGTCCTGCTGGCCCTGGTTCCGGAACGACCGCTTTTGGTCATGGTCTTTTTACAGCCTGCCATTCTTTCGTGTTTCTTCCCAGCCGGGTTCAAGGCCCTCTCTCAGATCGTACCACCCAACATGAGAAGCCTGGCGACAGGATGGGTGATCCCGTTCGGCTTCCTTTTCGGCGGGGGCGTAATTCCCGCCTTCATCGGGCAGATGGCCGCCTACCGAAGCTTTTCAACAGGCATCTGGATCACAGGGGCTCTCATTGCCTGTGGCAGCTTGACCGCGCTTCTTCTCAAACCCGAGGATTTTGACGAAGAAGGGTGCTGAAGTCGCACCGTCCTACCACGTGAAGGCGATCGCCTGTTTTTCGTCTTGACTCCATGAATTTCCCCTCTTATGATTTTTTATTCATACATGAATTATGCGGCGTACGATCGTATGCTCCGTCCAACTCTTTGATTTCCTTCATCTAGCACTCATTGCGCATTTCAGCACTGGAAACACCTTCTTGCTAGAACCTCATCCCGGATGGACTCGAACCTGAGTAGTTACTTCCATTATATCCTTTGCCGAGCAGTATCCATTCATGCCCCGGAGGGGAGAGAAAGGAGAGCACGATGGTCAAACTCAATGTCAATGGCAAGGAGTACGAGGTGGATGTCGCAAGGGACGTCCCGTTGGTCTGGGTCCTGAGGGACAACCTCCAGTTGACCGGAACCAAATACGCCTGCGGCATCGGGGAATGCGGGTCGTGTGCGGTTCACATCAATGGCAAGGCGGAGAGATCCTGCACACTGACCGCCGGTGAAGCCGAAGGGAAAAACATTGTGACCATCGAAGGCCTCCCCGAGGACCACCCGGTCAAGAGGGCCTGGATCCAGGAACAGGTGGTTCAGTGTGGGTTCTGCCAGCCCGGGATGATGATGCAGACCGCCGCCCTCCTTTCTGAGAGCCCTCGTCCGGATGCCGGTGAAGTCATTGAGGGCCTGGACGATGTTCTGTGCCGGTGCGGGACCTACACCCGCGTCAAAAAAGGCGTGGAGGCAGCAATCCAGATGATGAGAAAGGAGGGCAAGGCCTCATGAACAAGACCATTTCGCGACGCGACTTTCTAAAGGGATCCTTGGCCGCAACCGGGCTGACCCTCATGGCCTCTGTCACTCCTTTCGGGACCCGGCTGATCAACGCCTCGGAGATGGAAGGAGACATGGCCGAATTCACCCCGAGTGCCTTCTTCCACATCACTCCGGACAACGTGGTCAAGATCATGGTGCCCAACTCCGAAATGGGCCAGGGAATCAAGACCGCCTTACCCATGATCATCGCGGATGAGCTGGAAGCGGACTGGGATCGGGTCGAGATCCTCCAGGCCCCGGCGGGCAAGGCGTTTCACAACCCCCTTTATCACGATCAGCTCACCGTGGGCAGTGCGAGCTGCCGGGGGTTTTACCTCCCCATGCGGCAGGCAGGGGCTGCGGGCCGTGCCATGCTCACGGAAGCGGCGGCCAAGGAGTGGAATGTCCCGGCATCCGAGTGCAGCGCCAGCAAAGGCACCGTGAAGCACCGCAAATCCAGCCGAAGCCTCTCCTACGGGGAGCTGTGCCTCAAGGCGGCCAAGCTTCCCGTTCCTCAGGATCCGGCCCTCAAGAAAGAGAACGAGTTCCGGTACATGGGAAAATCCGTGCCTCGCGTGGACATCCCGGAAAAGGTCAGCGGCAAGGCCGTTTTCGGCCTGGATATGCAGCTCCCGGGCATGCTCTATGCCGTTGCAGCCCATCCCCCGGCCTATGGGGCGAAGCACCAGTCCTTTGATGAGAAGGCCGCCATGGCTGTCAAGGGAGTGAAAATGGTGGTTCCCAACCCCCTGGGGATCGCCGTGGTGGCGGAGAGCCTGGATGCCGCCTTGAAGGGAAAGGATGCGCTGAAGGTCAAGTGGGGCCCGGGCACGCATCCCCAGATGGACACCGCATTCGTTGAGAAGAGTTTCATGGCGGACCTGGACAAACCCGGCGCCAATGCAGCCCAAAGGGGCGACGTGAAGCAGGCCATGAACGATGCGGCCGTCCAGTACGAGGCGACCTACTATGTACCGGCCATCGCCCACGTCACCATGGAACCCCAAACCTTCACCGCCCATGTGCAGGCGGACCGCTGTGACGTGTGGGGGCCGACCCAGGCGCAGGGCCTCTGCCACATGCTGGCTTCGCAGATCTCCGAAATTCCGCCGGAAAAGACACACGTTCACACCACCATGCTGGGATGCGGCCTCGGCCGAAGGGCCCGGCCGGATCAGATGATCGAAGCGGTCATCGCGTCCAAGGCCTCGGGCAAGCCCGTGAAAGTGGTCTATACGAGAGAGGAGGACATCAAAACCGATTTCTTCCGCGCTCCCATGGCACACCGAATCAAGGCCGGGCTGGACAGCCAGGGCCGTTTGATCGCATGGGACCACAAGACCTCGTCCACCTCCATTCTGAAGTTCATTGAGCCGAAGTACATTCAGAACGGAGTGGATTACTACTGCCTCTGGGGGCTCGCAGACACCCCGAATTCACCCTATAAAAACAACCATTTTATCTATGAGGGCATCCCCAACTTCTCCTTGGACATGATCCTGAACGATCTGCCCATCACCGCCGCCCCGTTTCGATCCGTGCAGAACGGCCCCAATGCCTTTGTGATCCAATGCTTTATGGACGAGCTGGCACACAAGGCAGGGAAAGATCCCCTCGCCTTTCGGCTGGAGGCCCTGGGAGACAACATGCGCGCCAAGCGCGTGCTGGAAACCGCCGCCATGAATGCGAGCTATGGCAGCAACATGCCGGACGGCTACGGCCGCGGGATTGCCCAGCACCAGTGCTTTGGCACCTACATCGCCATGGTGGCCGATGTATCCGTCAACAAGAAGAATGGCGCCGTCAAGGTCCACCGGTTGGTGATCGCCGTGGATTGCGGCCCTGTGATCAACCCGGATCCGCTCATCGCCCAGTTGGAGGGTGGGGCCACCATGGCCTTGAGCACCGCGCTGAAGGAGGAGGTCCAGTTTGCGAACGGAGGCGTGGCATCGACGAACTTCGAGGACTACCCCATCCTGAGGATGAGCGAAACCCCTGAGATCGACGTGCACATCATCAAGAGCAACGAGGAGATCGGGGGCATCGGGGAACTGGGGATTCCTGCCACAGCGCCGGCCGTGGCCAATGCCGTGTTCAACGCCACAGGAGCGCGCATCCGTCGCATCCCGTTGACCCCTGAGCGGGTGCTCGCGGCAATGAAGGGGTGATCAAGCAGGGGGTTTCGATCCTTCTTCGGACCGGATGAGAAGTCCCTCAAAGGGTCAGGAACGCTGGGTGCGTTTCTGACCCTTTTTCAACACCTGAATGCCCGCAGCCCCGAAGAAGGGAAGCAACGGATGAAATGGGATTTTTCTTGACTTCACGATAAGGGAAGCCTAACATTCCGCATAGTCAGAACAGATTCTCACAATGAAAAAACAAACTGTCTCCTGTTCACCCCTCTTTTACTCTTTTTTGAACGCATAATCTCTCTTTTAGATCCATTTTCCGTTTAATTTTAAGCACATACTGGATCAAAAGATGAATTTTGCTTATTATTTACAAATCAACTCCCAAAAATATCCCGATAAAATTTCTCTAATTGAACGATTTCCGGCAAAACAACAGAGGAGATCGCTCAGTTGGGCGGATTTCAATTCCGAAGTCAATAAGGTATCCAATTATCTTAAAAAGCAACTGGGGATACAGGCCGGAGACCGCGTCTTACATCTGTTCAATAACTCGATCGAATGGATCACCACCTATTTCGGGATCATTAAGATAGGGGCCATCGTCGTCCCTCTCAATTTTCGATTTATTGAATCCGACATCCAGTATGCGGGTAGGATCGCAGAGCCTTCCGCCTTTCTATTTGGAACGGAATTCCTGGATAGGGTCCTCAACGTTCGAAAAGACCTCAAAACCGTTCGAAATTTCATAGTATCGGGTGAGGAAATCCCACAGGGCATGGTTCCCTTCTCCGAAATCACGAATTCGAACGATGATTCAGAAGCCATGATCGATAGGCAGGACGAAGACCATCTTGCGGTCATGTTTACTTCCGGAACCACGGGCAATGCAAAACCGGTCGTTCATACGCATGGAAGCCTGAACGCGACGGCTGTAGGCAATGGTTTGAGCTTTCCCATGACCCCGGAGGATAATTACCTCATCGTTCTTCCCCTTTATCATTCCGGAAGCCTCTTCCTGTGGTTCCCCTATTATGCATCAGGGGCCACAGGAACACTGATCCGGGAATATCGCGACCCCAAATGGATACTGGAGGCCATTGAACAGGAAAAAGCCACCTCACTTCTCGCCGTCGTACCGATGTGCGTGGACCTGATCAACCGGATCAACGGGGAAGAAATAGACCTCCGGCAGTATGACCTTTCCTCCTGGAAAAATCTAAGCACAGGCGCACAACCTGTTCCCCCCAATATTTTCTCCTCCCTGATGGATCTTCTCCCCTGTCAAATCACCCATACCTATGGTGTCACCGAAGGGGGCGGAGGCGCAACCTGGTGCATCTACCACCACGAAATCCTGAAAAAACCGGGGTCCATTGGGAAACCCAATTTCGGTGTGGAAGGACGTATCATTGACGATCAGGGAAAAGACGTTCCTATGGGCGATGTGGGGGAGATTGTTATAAAAACCCCGAGGCTCATGAAGGAATATTACGGGAATAAGGCCTTGACCCAAGAGAGCGTGCGAAACGAATTTTTCCACACTGGGGATCTGGCTCGAATGGATCAGGACGGCTGTTATTATATCGTGGATCGAATGAAGGATATGATTACCAGCGGGGGTGAAAATATCTATCCTGTGGAAATCGAAGATGTACTCCACCAGCATCCGGAAATAGATGACGCCGCGGTCATTGGGTATCCAGACAAGCGCTTTGTGGAAATTGTCATGGCAGTCATACAAGTAAAACAGGGGGCCGCCCTGAGCGAAGAGGATGTCGTTACCTTTTGTAAATCAAAACTCGCTCTGTATAAAATACCACGAAAAGTGGTTTTCGATAACGTGCCGAGGAATCCCACAGGTAAGGTCTTAAAAAAAGATCTAAGAGAACGATTTTTCGGGACAAAAGAAGCATTTAAATTTTAGAAGAAAACAATCCTCTGAAAAGAAGATAACGATCATGGAGGATGGAATATGCTTTTGAACAACGCAGCTTCCCGTATTAGTTTTTCTCTAAATCTGGTGGCATCGCTCTCACTTATCAGCATGGTGTTTTTAACGGTAGCGGATGTTTCCTTCCGCTATTTTTTTAATCACCCGATTACAGGCACCTATGATCTGGTGAGCCTGATGGGAGCCATCGTGGCGTCGTTTTCCATGCCCTATACGTTACTAGAAAAAGGGCATGTCGCAGTAGAAATTCTGGTCAAACACTTATCAAAAACAAAACAACTGATCATCGATTCAGGGGTTCATATGATCAGTTTGATTTTATTTATTATAATATCATGGCAATGCATCCTTCTAGCCAATGATATGAGGAATTCCGGAGAAGTCACTCCAACACTTCTCGTGCCTTTTTATCCCATTGTATACTGTATGGCCATTTGTTTTTGTGTACTTTGTCTCGTCATTTTTGCCAGCCTCCTGCGAATATGGATGGAGGGAGTGAAAGAATGAGTCCTGTTCATGTTGGAACCATCGGAATAGTCGTTCTGATCGCTTTGCTCTTTTCCAAAATGCCGGTGGCTTTTTGTATGGCCATTGTAGGTGTTGTTGGTTTTGGATTCCTCGTCTCTCCGGAAGCCGCGCTCAACATCATTGTCAAAGATTTTTTTACCGTATTCAGTTCCTATAATTTAACGGTCGTGCCCCTGTTTGTGTTCATGGGACAACTTATCTTTTATGCGGGAATCAGCGGAAGACTTTACGATGCGGCCAATGCCTGGCTGGGTCATTACCGAGGGGGATTGGCTGTTGCCACGGTCGGTGCCTGTGCGGGTTTTTCTGCGATTTGTGGATCCACGAATGCCACGGCCGCAACCATGGCCACTGTGGCCCTGCCGGAGATGAAGCGATACCAATACAAGGACGAACTTGCGACCGGCGTGGTCGCGGCAGGAGGGAGTCTCGGTATTCTCATCCCTCCGAGTGTTATTTTTATTGTGTACGGTATTATGACCGAACAATCTATCGGAAAACTTTTTTTAGCCGGGATTTTCCCGGGGATTCTCCTCTCTCTCCTGTTTGTCCTGACGATCTACTGTTGGGTTTCCATCCGTCCGGACATGGCGCCCCGGATTGAAAAACAGAGTTTTGGCACAAAAATCAGAGCCCTCAGCGGACTCATTGAAATCATCATTTTATTTGTACTGGTTATGGGAGGACTGTTTATCGGTATTTTCACTCCTACGGAAGCCGGCGCTGTGGGGGCCTTCGGCGCCCTGGTAATCCCCGTTTTACGGCGGCAGCTTTCCTGGAATCATTTTTTGATGTCCCTTTATTCATCCACCCGAACCACCTGTATGATCCTCATGATTGTGGCAGGCGCAACCGTATTTGGTCATTTTCTTGCAGTAACAAGAATACCAGCCACACTATCGACTTGGGTAGTGGGGCTTCCACTCCCCTCATGGGCCATTATGATCGTGATTATGTTCTTTTTTCTGCTGGGCGGATGTTTTATGGATGCGCTTGGCATGATTCTACTTACGATCCCCATATTTTATCCCGTGGCAATTGCCATAGGCTACGACCCGATTTGGTTTGGTGTGGTGATTGTACTGGTAACGGAGCTGGGCGTGATTACACCGCCGGTTGGAATCAACGTGTATGTGGTCAGTGGGATAGCGAAGAATGTGCCCTTGGAAGTCATCTTCAAGGGGGCGCTGCCTTTTGTGCTCGCTTTACTCACCTATATCATCTTGATGCTGATATTTCCGCAAATAGCCTTGTTTTTACCTGCACTATCAGGGCACTAGAGAGAGGAGCCATAGGTTGCATTTTACTTGAATGGGTGATTCTAAAAACAAACAAAGAAAGGAGTATGCAAAAATGGAAAAAAGATATTCCCGTACAATGGCAACCCTTACCGGTTCCATCATCTTCACCATCATCTTGTTTTTTTCGATCCGCCCTGTCCATGCAAAAACTTACACCTTCACCTATAGCACCTTCTTTCCTCCCACACACATTCAAACAAAGGTCCCCGAGGCTTGGGCAAAGGAGATTGAGGAACGATCCGACGGGCAAATTAAAATCAATATATTCCCCGGAGGCACTCTGACGCCGGCTCCCCAGATTTATGACGGCGTTGTCAAAGGGATCTCTGACTTCGGCCTTTCGGTTTTCGCCTACACACCGGGACGGTTCCCTGTTATCGCCGCAGTGGATAATCCTCTCGGCTATAAAGACGCCTATGTTGCAACAAAAACGATCAACGCCGTGTATAACAAGTTCAAACCCAAGGAACTGAGCGATGTTCACGTCTGTTATCTCTTTGCACACGGCCCCGGACTTCTCCATACGGCCAGTAAGCCTGTCCGCACCCTGGATGAGGTCCAAGGCCTCAAGATCCGCTCCACAGGAACAAGCCAGCTGATTGTCAGGGCACTTGGCGCTTCTCCCGTAGCCATGTCTCAGGGTGAAACGTATGATGCGCTTGCAAAGGGGATCGTGGATGGAACCCTGGTTCCCATCGAGGCCCTGGAAGGGTTTAAGCAGGCCGAGGTTCTGAAATACACGACGCTCACCTACAGCTCTTCCTACACACAGGGCTTTTTTGTTGTGATGAATCTCGACAAATGGAACTCACTTCCCCCGGACCTTCAAAAAATCATTACCGAGACCAGCAAGAAGTATGAGGAGATCACAGCCAAGGCCTGGGGAGACAGCGATGAGTCCGGAAAGAAATTCGCAAAGGGCCTGGGGCATGAATTCATCGAGCTTTCCGATGCAGAGTCTGCAAAATTCAAGAAAGCTGTGCAGCCTGTCTTTGATGCGTATATTGAGAATGCGAATAAAGCCGGCGTGGACGGGAAAGCCATTTTTGAAGCGACCCGGGACTTTGTAGAGGAATTCAGCAAATAATTTTCAAAAACACTGCACTGCCCCTTTTCTCCGGTTACAGATGGGCAAAAGGGGCAGTCTTTGTTCAGACATTCGTGCCCGCACCGAAATTGAGGTTCTCGGGGGAAAGGTCGTGGAATACGGAATGGAGACAGGTGTTCCGACCCCCTGCCACGCCACCATGGCCAACTTGTTGAAAACGATCGACTATTTAAAATAATAGCAAGTTCAGGTACTCCTATGAAGAATAC
>Ga0272444_10000931_pt1 | contig 29522 bp, 26 predicted proteins | sample SSMForm13_FD_201033 | JGI IMG/M metagenome (GOLD analysis project Ga0272444, IMG submission 201033) | Marine sediment archaeal communities from Little Sippewissett salt marsh, Falmouth, MA, United States - SSM-Form-13 | ecosystem: Environmental > Aquatic > Marine > Wetlands > Sediment ...
GTGCATGGCCGACCGCTTCGGCGTGCACCCGGTCTACGTGGGCGACCTGCCGCCGCACCTGGCCGCTATCAACCGCAGCAACATCGCCGTGCAGGAACTGGCCGTCGAGGCGGCCGTGGCCGGCGACCGCGACGCGGCGTTCCACGCGGTGATGCTCGATCCGCTGACCGCGGCCGTCTGTTCGCTCGACGAGATTCGGGCCATGGTCGACGAGATGTTCGAAGCCGAGGCCCAGTGGCTCCCGCAGTTCGCCAAGTAGACCGTGACGTGCGCGCCGGGGAGATCCACTCGGTGCCCCAGTACAACAGCGCGGGGCGGCCCACTCCGTGGGTCGCCCCGAGCTGTTTGGCGCCTGTACGGTCAGCCGGTCGCGCTGCGGCCGCGCGGCCTGCGGGATCGGGCGGCCGCCAGGGCAGCCAGCCCCAGACCCAGCAGACTCATCGTCGCCGGTTCGGGAACCACGGCGTTCATCGCCGTGAAGACGTCGGTGTTGTCGACGCACCGGCCGTCGAAGTCCCAGAACGTTCCGGCCGCCCCGTCGGTGCCGTCGACCAGGGCGTCGAACAGGTCGGCGCCGCAGCCCCTGGCAAACAGCGGCACCAACTGGTTACTATGACTGCCCGAGCCGTACAGGGCGCCCGGCAGGTTGCCCACACCGTTGTCGGCGACGTGGACGAACCCGTTGAACGTGTCCTCGTCCGGGTCGTAGAGGCCGTCACCGTCGCCGTCGGTCCAGGTGCCGTTGCCCCAGATCTTGCCGCACTCGTGGTCGGCGGTGATCACCAGCAGCGTCTCGTCCCAACTGCTGTTGCCGTTGACCCAGGCGATGACCTCCTTCACGGCGTCGTCGAAGTCTTTCTGCTCGGCCAGCATGTAGTCCAGGTTCCTGCCGTGGTTGGCCCAGTCGACGGCACCGCCCTCGACCATGAGGTAGAAGCCGTCCGGATTTCGTTCGAGCACCTCCAGGGCGCCACGGGTCATGGTCGGCAGGCCGGGCACCGTCTCCGCCTCGTCATGGTTCCTGTCCACGTCGCGCAGGGTGGACTTCGCGTGGCAGATGCCGAGGACCTTCTGCGGGACCGCGCCGCCGCGGTAGGTGTTGTCCATGTCGCCCAGGTCCTGGAAGTCCGTCTTGTCGCCGACGTAGGTGAAGCCGTTCAGTCCCGGGCCGGGATCGGCGTCGTTGCCGTGACTGTTGTCGCCGACGATGTCCTCCCACGTGGCGTCGCCGCCGACGTAGGCGTTGCTCGAGTGGCCCTCGCCGCAACCCATGAGGACGTCCAGCCCGCCGGGGGTCCTGATCATCTCGTTGGCGATGTCGGCGTAGTTGCTGCGGCTCGTGTTGTGGGCCCACGTGGCGGCCGGCGTGGCGTGGCTGATCTGCACGCTGGTGACCGTGCCGGCCGACTTGCCCAAGTCCTTGGCGATGGAGGCCAGGGTGGTGAGCGGATTCTCAGCGACGTCCACGTTGACGGCGCTCACCCGTGTCTTCATGCCGGTGTTCAGCGCCGTGGCCGCCGCCGCAGAGCCCGTGACCGGCCTGTGGTTGAAGGTCGACCACATCTGGACCGGATCGTAGCCCTGTGGCGTGCCGTCGGCGTTCAGCATGTAGTGGGTGCAGCCGAAGAAGCTGAACCCGGCGGACTCGCCGTAGGGCAGGGCGTCGTGCCAGTTGGCCTTGCCGCTCTGGTCGTACTGGTAGTAACTCGAGGCCGCCCAGCCGTTCATGCCCAGGCCGTCGGTGACCATCAGGATGACGTTCTTGGCCGTCTCCGCCCGGGCCGCGCTCCACCCGCCGAAACACAGGCCCAGACAGAGCCCCGAGATTGCCGCCCTTTTCAGCATGCCCACACCTTCCCTTCTGCCATCGGGCCGCGCGGCCGCACGGCGTCCCGGCGGGCCCCGGATCGCTCCGCATACGGCCCCGCTACTGCTTGTGGCCGCCCGCTCATAGGCCTGTTGAGTTGCCTCACCCCGGATGCTGCACCGGAAGTATAGCACAGGAATCCGGCCGGGGCGAACCGAGACGGCGGGTTTCCCGGAAAAGTCCGCCTGTGCGACCTGCCGCCCGGCGCCCGGCGATCGCCCGGCGGCGCGCCGCGCGGGCTTGGGCGCGGATGGCCCTGTCATCAGGCCGGTCGGCCGTGTATAATCCCTCGCCTCGCGAGGCAACCGCCGGGTCCCTGCCGTTGGCTGGCGATGCCGGGGAGCGGAGAGTCGGCAGCCGCGGAGGAGAGAGACCGCCATGGATTCCTACGACGTTGTCGTCTGCGGTGGCGGGCCGGCAGGCCTGGGGGCCGCCCTGGCCGCGGCACGGAGTGGGGCACGCACCTTCCTTGCCGAACAGCACGGCATGCTCGGTGGCCTGTGGACCATGGGCCTGCTGACGCCGTTCTTCGACGCGGCGAACAAGCGCGGCCTCAGCCGCGAGATTCATCAGGCCATGGACGCCTCGGGTCACGCCAGCCTGTTCCGCGGAGACAACATCTGGATGTACCACGTGGGGCACCTGGCGCGCCTGTTCGACCGGCTGGTCGATGAGGCCGGCGTCACTGTCCAGCTTCACACCATCACCGACGAGGCGCTGGTCGAAGACGGCCGCGTGGTCGGCGTCGTGGTCCACTCCAAGAGCGGCCCGCAGCCGGTGCGCGGCAAGGTGGTCATCGACTGCACGGGCGACGGTGACATCGCGGCCCGCGCGGGGTGCGCGTTCGACGTCGGGCGGCCCGAGGACGGGGCCTGCCAGCCCGCGACGCTCTTCGCCCTCGTCGGCGGCGCGCCCGAGGACACCGTCGGACCCAAGGACATCCTGGCGGCTGTCGAGGCAGCCGGCGGCGAGCTGACCTACGGCGGGCCGTACCTGTTCAGCCAGCCGGGCGCCCCGGGCGTGTCATTCCTCATGTGCAACCACATCTATCGCCTCGACGGGACAGACGCCGCCCAGGTATCGCGTGGCGAGATGGAGGCCCGGCGACTCATCGTGGAGGCCATCGACCTGCTGCGCCGAAGCGGCGACCCGCGGTTCGCGAAGCTGTTCCTCATTCACTTCGCCGGGCAGATCGGCATCCGCGAGACGCGCCGCATCCGCGGCCGGTACCACCTGACGGCCGACGAGGTGTTCGCGGGGACGCGCTTCCCCGACGGCATCTGTGAGGTGACTTTCAACGTCGACATCCACACCTACGACGGTGACGGCGAGAACAAGTTCCAGACGCTCCGGAAGGTCGCGCCGTACGACATTCCGTACGGGTGCCTGGTGCCGAAGGACCGCGGCGGCCTGCTGGTGGCGGGACGCTGCATCTCTGGCGACCACGTGGCCCACGCCTCGTACCGCGTCACCGGCGACTGTGCCGCCATGGGCGAGGCGGCGGGCGTGGCCGCCGCCATGGCCGCCCGGCAGGAGTGCACACCGGCGGACCTCGACGGGACCGATGTCCGTGCCGCGCTCGACGACTACTACCGCACGCTGAAGTGTGAGGGGTGAGTAGCGTTGTGCCGTTGCCGCCTGCCCCGAGTTTGTCGAGGGGTACAAGCCGCCCGTACTACGGGCGGACGCCGTTGCCGTTCGCCGTTGATGCCGGACGAGGAGGACCTCGCGACCAGGAGTGATGCGATGAAACACATGTCTGCCGTCTTCATCGTTCTGGCCATGACCGTGTGCGCCGGTGCGCAGGACACGGCGCCTGCGGAGGGACCGGCCCCGGCCGCCGAAGCAAAGGCTACCAAGGTCATCGCCGCGTGGGACGTCGTGCCGTATCAGATTATCGACAAATCGTTCACCGTCGGCGTGGTCGCTTTCCACGAGACGAGTGTTATGGTCGAGTTCACCGTGACCCAGAACGGCGAAGAGGTCAATGAGTATGCCGCCATGGTCAAAGAGCCGCGGCTCAACGAGCGGGTCAACGTCTGGGAGTTCTGCATTCCGCTCGATCCAGCCAAGCTCGCTGACGGTCCGTTTGAGGTGCATGCCAGGGCGGCGTCGCCGGTCAAGGGGCACGTCGTGACGGACCTGAAACTGCTGCCGCTCTACGCCAACAGCAAGGGCACGTTGGACCTCGGACACACCGTCTGGGCCGACTGCAACGCAGGCGACGGCGAGGCCGGCGACGGCACCGACGCCAGGCCCTTCAAGACCATCAGCCGCGCCGTCAAGGCCGCGGGCGACGGCGGCACGGTCTACCTCAAGGCCGGCAAGGACTACTCGGCGCAGAAGATCGGCGGCGGGCTGAAGCGCAGCTATTGGACCACCATCACCGCCGCCCCGGGCGTCGCGCGCGACCAGGTCGAAATCGGCCCGGGCCGCACGGGCTGCGACAAGCTCCGCTTTCGCAACGTCACACTCTACGCCGATCCGCCGACGCGCAAGTACAACACCATCCTCGCGGGTGAGAACGGGCGGACCATCGTCTGGGTGGACGACTGCAAACTGTACAACCGCAAGGGCCGGTGGGGCGGCGGAGGCAACGCGTTCGGCAACCGCTACGTGGGCTACGTCACCGGCGGCATCACGACCGAGATGGACAACGGCCCGGGAGGCGTCCTGGTCCGCAACCATAAGATTATTAAGATCACCTCGGACGCCCTGACCAGCGCCCGGACGGCCATCAACTGCGAAGTCCGCGACATCGATCCGGGGAAGACCGGCGCCCACCCCGACTGGCACCAGTCGTACACCGGCGGCAAGGACAAGTACAAGACCTGCATCCTCTACAACTGCTCCGGCCTGGCGTGCCAGAGCCAGGGGTTCTTCGGCCACAACCTGAAGGATTCGGCGTTCGTCAACTGCATCTTCCACAAGCTCCCGGGCCACGCGCTCAGCCAGTACTCGGGCCACATGGACCACGTCCTGTGGCTCCACTGCACGGTGCCCAACCAATCGTGGCTGTGGCGCGGCACGCTGCACGGTGACAACTGCTACGTGCTGAACGGGCTCTTCGCCAACATGCAGGAGGCCCAGGGCGGCAACACGAGCGGCTTCACGATCAGCCACAACCATTTTCTCAACCCGGACCGGGCCTTGGGCGAGGATCGCACGACGGGCGATCCCCAGTTCGCCGATCCGAAAAAGCTCGACTTCCACGTCAAGGCGACGAGCGCGGCGGCGCGCAGCGGACAGCCGCTCCAGTGCGTGCCGGCCGACATCGATGGACACCCGCGCGACCCCAAGCGCCCGACGCGCGGCTGCTACGTGTGCCCCGAGCCGAAGGTCGAGGCGGAGGAGTAATCACACACGCACAGTCCGCTGTGCGGGCCTGTGCGTGGCACCAGGCGCCGTAGCACTCGCCTGTCGGAGGTCCGAATGGATGAATCGGAAGTCCGGCGTTTCTGGGAGGCCAACGCCGAGGGGTGGACGCAGATGTCGCGCGGGGGCTACGACCGCTGCCGCGACGTGTTCAACACCCCGACCTTCATGGCCGTCCTGGCCGACGTCGACGGCCTGCGGGGACTCGACGTCGGGTGCGGCGAGGGTCACAACACGCGCCTTCTCGCCCATTGCGGCGCCTCGATGACTGGCATCGACATCGCGCCGACCTTCATCCGGTACGCCGTCGAGACCGAACGGGACGACCCGCTCGGCATCGCCTACGCCGTGGCCAGCGGCGGAGCGCTGCCCTTTGAGGATGCGGCGTTCGGTTTCGCGACCGCCTTCATGAGCCTCCAGGACATGGCCTGTCAGGAGGCCGCCGTGGCCGAGGTGTTCCGCGTCCTGAGGCCCGGCGGCTTCTTTCAGTTCTCGATCATCCACCCGTGTTTCCAGACGCCCAAGTTCGGCTGGATTCGCGACGATGATGGCCGCAAGGTGGCCGCCACGGTCGGCGACTACTTCCGCGACGGCACGTGCCGCGTTGACGAGTGGATCTTCGGCGCCGCGCCGCAGGAACTCAAGGACCGGTATCCGAAGTTCAGGACGCCCTACTTCGAGCACACCCTGAGCGGGTGGACGAACATGGTCCTGGACGCCGGGTTCCGCATCGAGCGCTTCGCCGAGCCGACGCCCGACGACGCAACGCTCCGCGAGCACCCGAGCGAATACGACGCGCGGATCATCGCCTACTTCCTGATCGTTCGCTGCCGCAAACCGGCGACCTAGGGTGGCATGGCCACGCTTGCGTGGCCATGGTTCTGTGAGATCCCACGGCGGGTGCCACGGTCTGGCCTACAGGCCAGGCCGTGATAGGGGGCCGAAGGCCGATCATGGCCTGACTGCTTGTCGTGAGCGATGTCGAACGGCGTCAGACCATGACACCTGCAGGCCCGACGATGGAGAATAGGAATGTCCCCTTTTTTACAGACCGGCACGGCGCGGAGGTGACGAATTGGCATCGATTGAACGGCGGATGAGCACGGCGGTCCACACGGTTCACAAATCGCTGGTGGGCCCCGACGGGCCGGGCCTCAGGCAGTCGCTGGCCGACACGGCGGCCCAGGTGGCCGCCGAAGGTCTCGGGCTGGAGCTGCGCCTGTACGAACCCGACGCGGGGGAAGATCGCCCGCCGCTTCGGCCCGAGACCGTGGCGGCGCTGCGCGACGTCGGCCGAGCGTCGGGCCTGCCGGTCACGGCGCACACGGACTTCTACAACTGGGAACCCGACCGCTTGCACGGCGACGTGCTCATGGCGGCCGACCTCGGGGCGACCGTCCTGATGGTGCATCCTTCGCGGTTCGGCATGGAGACCGGCGGCGGCGCCGACTGGCCGGGCGTCCGCGACCTGTGCGCACGGGCGCGCGACCTGGGGGTGACGGTCGCCCTGGAGAATGTGCCGAGCGGCCTGCCGACGCTCCGGCAGGCGCTCGACGCCGTCGGCCGCGACCCGGCCGCGACCGGCCTTGGCATCTGCATCGACACGGGCCACGCCAACCTGAGTTGCACCCTGGATGGCGTTCCGCCGGTGCGGTTCATCGAGGAGCTTCGCGACGTTATTGTCGAGGTGCACGTTCACGACAACGACGGCCGGGAAGACCAGCACCTGCCGCCGGGGCAGGGCACGCTGGACTGGCCGCCGCTGCTGGCGGCGCTCAGGACGCTCCCGGCCGAGACCGTCTTTTGCCTCGAGCTGGCCGGGTCGGCGGACCCCTGGTCGGCCGTTCGCGGCGCGCGGCGGTTCCTGACCGACGGCCTGGGGCGGTCCTGACGGTGACAGTGCCCGACAAGTAAAGGCGGTTCATTCCATCGTCGGCGGGGTTCAATCTGGCGCCGGGCCGCGCCGGGCCGGACCGCTTTGTGACAGGCTTTTCCCGCGTCGCCGCCTCGGGTGACGCCCGGTCGGCTGCGGGGATGACGCGTGGGATGTGTTGCCGCGATGAGGAAGAGTATGATGCCGACGAGGACTACAGGTTGGATCCCTGCTGTTCTGGGCGTTGTCCTGGTCGTGGCCGCGCACGCGTGGGTTGCCGGTGACGCACCTGCGGCGGGAGAGACTGCCCGGACGGTCGTTCTGGACACGATGGGCTTCTGGCGGGTGCACAGCACGTTGAAGCCGCCGGTTATCCGGCAGCTTGGCGGCGACCTCAAGCCCGTCCTGCTCGATCAGCGGTGGCTCAACTGGGAGACGCCCGAGCCGCCGCCCGAGTGGCAGGCGGTCAGGTTCGACGACGCTGCGTGGGCCCGCACCACGGCCCGCGGCGGGTCGCGCAGCGCGTACCTGGCGCGGCTGTGCCTGCGCGGCAGCTTCGCGGTCACCGACCCGGGGAAGGTCAAGGGGCTGCGGGTGTCGCTCGCCTATTACGGGGGGGGCATCGTGTACCTGAACGGCAAGGAGATCGCCCGGCGCCACGTCGCCTCGCGCGACGGTGGCACTCCGCAGCTGGCCGACGACTACGCGGAGGAGGTGTTCGTGACGGCCGAGGGCGGCTACCTCGCGGCTGCCAACGCGTATCTCTGCGGCCGGCCGAGCGGCAAGCCCACCGAGGAGTCCGAGCGCCGCATGGCCCTGCGCGAGCGGAGGATCGAGAACGTGGCCCTGCCCGCGCGGCTGCTCCGCAAGGGCCGCAACGTCCTGGCTGTCGAGATTGTCCGCGCGCCCTATCACGAAGTCTTCGACAGGATTCCCAAGAGCAAGCAGGCGTACCCCTATGAGTTCACCTGGAACACCTGCGACCTGCTGTGGATCCAGATGGCGGCCGATGGCCTGGCGGGGCTCGTGTCGAGCGCCGTGCGGCCCGACGGGCTCCAGGTCTGGAACAGCGATGTGATGGCGGGCGACTTCGAGGCCGACTACGGCAACCCCGCTGAGCCGCTGCGCCCTGTGTCCATCGCCGGTGCCCGGGGCGGCACCTTCAGCGGCAAGGTCGTCGTCGGCTCAAGCAAGCCCATCCGGCACCTGCGTGCCGCTGCGACCAGGCTCAAGGGCCCGGGCGGGACCATCCCGGCATCGGCGGTCCGTGTCCGCTACGCCGACGCCTGGGGCTCGGAGTCCCTGACGGACGGGACGTACCATCGTCAGCCCTACCCATACCCGGCCTATCGGCCGGCCACGTTCCGCCGTCTCCTGGAGTCCCCCGCCGGGGAGATTCCCGTCCGCACGCCGCGGCACTACGGCGGCGACAAGAGCATTCCGAAAGGCCCCAAGCCTGTCTTCGGCGCCGTTGTGCCGGTGTGGCTGACCGTGGCCGTGGCGCGCGACGCCCGAGCCGGTGAGTACACCGGCCGCGTGATGATCGCCGCCGAGGGCCTGAAGCCGGTCGCCGTGCCGGTCCGCCTCGCGGTGGCCGACTGGACGCTGCCTGCGCCGCGCGACTGGCGCACCTGGGTCGAGCTGATGCAGTCGCCCGACACGCTGGCCCTGGAGTACGGCGTGGCGCCGTGGTCCGAGAAGCACTGGCAGCTCATCGCCCGAAGCATGCGCTATATGGCTGAGGTCGGCAGCGGCGTGGTCTACGTGCCGCTGCTGGCCCACACCAACCTGGGCAACGCCGAGTCGATGGTCCGCTGGGTCCGCAAGGCCGAGGACCGCTACGAGTACGACTTCTCGGTCATGGACCGCTACCTGGACACGGCCGAAAAGCACATGGGCAAGCCGCGCATCGTCGTCCTCAACGTCTGGGACGTCTGCCTGGTGCCGAAGCGCGACGGCAAGAAGAGCCGCATGGTCAAGTACATGGAGGGGAAGAATCAGGACTATGGGCTGGGCCCGCTGGTCACCGTGGTGGACTCGGCCACGGGCAGAACTGAGAATGTCCGCCTGCCGAGCTACTTCGACCCGCGGAGCAAGGCCCAGTGGGCGCCGCTCATGGCCCAGCTGGCCGATCGTCTGAAGCAGCGCGGCCTCCAGGACGCCATGATGCTCGGCATGTTCACCGACGCCCAAGCCACCAGGGAAGAGGTGGCGCTGTTCGCCGAACTCGCGCCCGGCGTGCCGTGGGTCACCCAGGGCCACGGCGGCTACAAGCCGGACTACCGGGTGCACGGCCTGGGCCGCATCGGCTACCAGGCCTGCGTCTGGTACACCCGCTTCGCCGACGGCGTGCACACGCACGGCAAGACGTGGACCGAAGAGAGCCTGCACGGCTGGAACCAGGAGCAGTTGACCGTGGCCTTCGAGCGAAACACCGGCCTGGACGCCTTCCCGCTGACGCGCTGGCGGCAGATGGGCGAGACTAACGTCACCGGCGGGCAGCGCGGCATGGGACGCCTGGGTGCCGATTTCTGGCGGGTCATCAAGGATGCGCGCGGCCGCAGGCGGGGCAGGGTCTATGAGCGGTTCCCCGAGAGTCTCTGGATGAATCTGAACATCCCGAACGCCCTGCTGGCGCCGGGGCCCGACGGGCCGGTGGCGACCACGCGCTTCGAGGCCCTCCGCGAAGGTGTTCAGGAATGCGAGGCACGCATCGCGATCGAGCGCGCCCTGACCGACGACCGGATGAGAGCACGCCTCGGACCCGACCTGGCCGGGCGCTGCGAAGCGCTCCTCGAGGAGCGGATGAACGTCATGTGGAAAAGCCTGAGCGGCCTCCAGTTGACCGGGCCCGGCTGGGCCAACGCCACCGGATGGCGATGGATCCAGGGCGTCGCCGGGCACAACTGGTTCCTCGCGTCCGACTGGCAGGCGCGGTCGCTGAAGCTATACGCCCTGGCCGGCGAGGTCGCGAAGAAACGGAACACGCCGTAGGCTGGACGCCGCCGCACCGGGCTTTCGGGCCTGCTGTGGGTCGGACCGACATGAGTTCCTCGGAGAGACTGAAAGGATCGAACGATGCGTTTTCGCATGACCATGGTGGTGCTTGTGGCCTCTCTGGCGGCGCTCTGCATGCCGGCGCAGGCCACGTCGCCGAACCCGTCGCCGCAGTTCAACCCGTCCCGGCCGCCCGACATGAAGCTGGAGGTCTCTCCCGGCGCGGACCCCGTGAAGCTGCCCGACGGCAAGGCGGTCCAGTTCGAGACGACGCGGCTGGAGTTCGACCCGCCCCAGATGCGCAAGGCCACGATCGACGCCAAGGCGCCCGCCGACTACGCCGCGCACTTCGCGAGCTGGCAGCCCTGGCCCTCGAAGTACAAGGGCACGATTGTCGCCCTCAGTCCCAAGCCCAAGTACGACGAACAGGGCACGCTGATCCTGGGCGGCCTGTTCCGCCAGATCGATCCAGATTCGATCGTCGTCACCTTGGCCGACGGCTCGAAGACGTTCGTCCGCGACAAGGACTACAGGGTCAACGCCGACTGGGGGCAGATCGCGAACATCGGCGGCCGGCTTGGCGAGCGCGGCAAGGCGCCACTGAAGGTCACCTACACGATGGCCCTCCAGCGGATCGACCTCGTGCAGGTGTCCCCGGCCGGCAAGGTCACCGTCAAGAAGGGCACGAGCCGCATCGTCTGCCCGCAACTGCCGGAGCCCGACCCGGGCCACGCCGCCATCGCGGGGGTCTACATCGCCCCGTGGCAGACGGTGCGGAACCCCAAGCTGAAGCCGTATCGGCTCAAGAATCCCGCCAAGTACTCCATCACGCGGCACGAGGTCTACCCGGTCTACGGCGAGCCGATTGTCGAGCCGGTGAACGCCAAGGCGGTCGCCAGGACGCTGGCCAAGCTCCGCGACGGCAAGGAGGCCCGCATCGCCTTCATGGGCGCCAGCATCACCCTCGGCGCCGAGGCCGGACCGTGGTGGGACGGCTTGTGGACCGAGAAGAATCTGGGCTACCCGAGCCGCGTCGTCACCGGCCTGCGCAAGCGGTTCCCCAAGGCGACGGTGACGCCCATCGCGAGCTTCAAGGGCGGCACGACGACGGCTTTCGGCCTGGAGCGGATGGAAGAGGATGTCGTGCCGAAGAAGCCCGACCTGGTGCTCATCGCGTTCGGCGGGAACGACGTGGCCGGTCCCGTGGGCAAGCCGCCTCGCAACCCGCCCGAGAAGTACAAGGAGGACATGCGCAAGCTCATCCGCCGCGCGAAGCAGGCCGGGGCCGAGGTCATGATGGTCTGTATCATGCAGCAGAATCCGTGGCTCGAAGCGGCGCCGCGGTGGCCGGCCTATCGCGACAAGCAACTGGAGCTGGTGAAGGAAGAGAACTGCGCCCTGGCCGACGTGTACTCCGAGTGGATGATGCTGGGCCGGCGCGGCGTGCCGCCTTTTACGCAACTGCACAACTGGATCAACCACCCGGGAGCCGAAGGGCACAAGCTCTTTGCCGACGTCATCCTGCGCTTCTTCGAATGACAGGAGGTGCAACCGTGGCCGACGACGTCATCCGCATCAAGCCGCACCATTTCGTGGACATCCTGACGGAAATCGGGGCCGGCGTGCGCCAGTGGCAGCCGCACCCCTACGGCCACGCGGTGCACACCGTGGCCGCGGCCCTGGTGGCCGGTCCCGACCGGATGCTCCAGATGGACTTCGGGGCCGACGACATCTGCGCGCCGTGCTGCCACAACATCGACGAGGTGTGTGATGACACCATCGACACGTCGTACCGGCCTGCGGCCCCCAAGTCGAAGCGCGAGTACAACCTGCTCCTGGACGCGCGGTGGGGCGAGCGGTTGGACCTGGCCGAGGGCGACCAGCTGACGGCCCGCGCGTTCGCCGAGCGCGTGCGCGACCGCGGCGGCGACGTGACGGCCATCTACCGCGAGCTGCCGGCCGACCGCATCGCGCGGCGTCAGAGTGAGTTGGATAAGGGCGTGGAGCTGTACCTCGCCGGCCAATTGAATTAACAGGCTATCTCAAGATGGGTGCCACGGTCTGCCGCAGGCAGGCCGTGATACGCGTAGGAACACTATCATGGCTTGCCTGCGGCAGACCGTGGAGCCGCGCCAAAGTCCTTGCGGCCCTTCGGGCCTCGACGGCAACGGCATACGGCGTCCGAGCCGCTATTCCGGTGTGCGCCCTTCGGCCAGCCTCCCCGCGGGGGCGACGCCGTCGGCCGCGCGCGGTTCGTCGGCCCGCAGGGCCCCGCTGTCGGCCGGGAGGGCGCGGCCGCCGGCTCCCCAGTAGGACATTCCCTTGAACGCGCGACCCATGAGGCCCATGAGGCCGAGCCGGCCCAGCGCCGCCGCGAACCACCGGGCCTTCCGGTAGATGAGGTTGAACGCCAGGAACGGCCGCAGCCGCGGTGTGCCCAGCGGCATGCGCTCGACGATCCTCGCCCACGAGTAGAACTCGCGGTACATCCAGAGGTAGCCTTCGCGCAGCTCGCCGGGGTCCATGCGCGCCGGGCGGAAGACCACGTGCGACGTGTTGTAGTGCGACAGGTCGCGGTCGGTGATGCGGCCCTCGCGCTCGAGCCGCGCGTGCAGCGCCGTGCCGGGGTACGGCGTCAGGATGTGCGCGGTCATGGTCTCGATCCGACGCGCGACGAGCCAGGCCATGGTGTCTTCGAAGACGTCGTTGGTGTCGGCGTCGAAGCCGAACGCCAGGCTGGCGTTGACCATCATGCCGCGCTGGTGAATGGCCTCGATGGTGCGGTCATACTCGTCCACGCGGTTCTGGCGTTTGTGGCAGGCGGCCAGGTTGCGCGGGTTGGTGGTCTCGAAGCCGATGAAGAGGCTCTTGCATCCGGTCTCGGCCATGGCGTCCAGGAGCGGCTCGTGGCGACCGATGTCGGCCGACACGGCCGCGTGCCAGGTCAGCCCGAGCGGACGGATGGCCTCGACGAGCCGGGCGGCCCGGGCGGGCGAGCCGATGAAGTTGTCGTCGATGAACATCACGTGCCGCGCGCCGAGCGACGCGATCTCCGCCAGGACGTTCTCCACCGGCTTCATCTGGTAGCCGCGCGGGAAATTCGCGCCGCTGGAGTAGCAGAACTCGCACTGCCACGGGCAGCCGCGCCCGACCACCAGGGTGTTGGTGTAGAGGTAGTTTTTGCCGGCGAGCAGTTCCCATCGGGGCACGGGCATCCTGGCGATGTCCGCCGGGCCCCGGGTGTGGTACACCGACTGGAGGAGCCCTGTGCGGGCGTCGCGCAGGACGTCGGCCCAGACTTTCTCGGCGGGCCCGACGACCAGGGCGTCGCAGTGCGGCAGGTTCTCGTCCGGGCAGGCCGTGGCGTGGATGCCGCCGAAGACCACCCGGATGCCCCGCTCGCGGTACCGGCGGGCGATCTCCCACGAGCGCTGGGCGGTGTCCACCTTGACGGTGATGCCGACCAGGTCGGGCCGGTCGTCGAGTCGGACACGCTCGACGTTCTCGTCGGCGATGGTGACGCGGTTCTCCGGCGGCGTCAGGGCCCCGAGCACCAGCAGGCCCAGCGGCGGGGCCATGTGCGTCTTGAAGGCCGAGTCCACGGGCCGCATCCGCATCCGCGGGCTGATGAGCTTGATCCACATGGTTGCTGAGCCGCCTCCGTCGGCAGACCGTCAAGCTTGTTCGCCCTTGAGCATCTGCTCGAGATTGTCCACGTACTGCTTGAACGCCGCGCGGCCCTTGGGGGTCAGGTGGTAGAGGGTCTGCGGCCGTCGGCCGCGGAACCGCTTGTGGATGGCCAGGTAGCCGGCCTCCTCGAGCACGCGGGCGTGCGTCGAGAGGTTGCCGTCCGTCAGGCCCAGCATCGACTTCACCTGGCCGAACTCCAGGCTCTCCACGCCGGCCAGCGTGCTCATGATGGCCAGGCGCACCCGTTGGTGGATCACCTCGTCGAGCTTGTCGTGCAGCGGCTCCTGAGCCACGATCCGCACCTACCCTCCGTGCCGCCTCCAGACCACCGCGCCGTAGACCAGGTGGAACCCCCCGAACGTGGCCGCCAGCAGGACGATGGGGTACCCCGGCAGAAGGACCATGCCCATCCATCCTGCGGCGAGGAACGCCGCGCCCAGGACCTTGACCTCTGTAATGCTGAACATGCCGACGGTCCACAGGGCCATGCCGTAGCCGATCATCCAGCCGAACGGAATGAGGCCGTACTCGTTCCAGGCGCCGAACATGTAGGTGAAGAAGGCCGCCAGAACGAAACCCGGCAGGATGGCCAGGCCCGTCTGAAACTGGGCTCGCTTCCAGTAGGTCTCGCCGCGCCTGCGGGCCCTGGCCCACGTGATGACCACGTCGGCCGTCGCGGCGATCACCAGGACGGCCAGCCACGTGAGCCCCGCGGCCAGGATCGTGTCACCGTCCTGGATTCCGGAGAACCGCGTGTTGGAGAACACCAGTGACTCCGGCGGCCCGTCGGGGCGAGCGGGCCAGATGACGCCAGTGACAGCGCAGCCGGCCAGGGCGAGCGCCCCGGCGATGCCCCCCGCCAGGCCCGACCGCGTCGTCTGCCGGATCGGGCGCTCCATCAACTCACGAATCGCCTTCAGGTGCCTGGCTGCCTGCTCGGGCGTCATGTCGCTTTCCCCGGTCGGCGATTGAGCCTGCTCCGCCTGTGTCATGTCCGCGGCCTCCATGGTCAAGGTCTCCTCGGTTCCCCGGGGCAACTCAATGCTTCTGCTGTGCCGTCCGGCATGCCGACGAGACCGGCCTCCCGGCTTGGCGCAGCAGGGCACACGCCAGGCCCGTGCGGCGATAGGCACGCCAGCGCGTGCCCGGATGCGACTCGTCGAACCGGTCCGCACCGGGGAGTCTCAGGTGTTCGGCAACCTGGTCGACCGACGCCGCACCCCGCGCGTCCAGGTCGGCCCAGTGATGAACGATCTGGACTCCGGCCTGTCCCATCAGGGCCAGGGCGGCCCGCAGGCCCGGCCCGATCCGGCGAGCGGGCGGTTCGCGCCGGCGCCTTGCGACCGCGACCTTCGTGCGATGCTCACCGGAGTGTCCGTGCGACTGTGACGTGGCCATGGTCGGTTCTCCCATTGGTCAGGGCCATGACTTTGTATTACAAAGTACTTTGTAGCACGATTATCGGCTTGTGTCAAGGACGGGTCCAGGTTTTCCCCTGCCTTTTATTGCCATGCCCTGCCGGGGGAGGGGCCGGTCGGGATGCCACGTGCGCGATGGAGCAGGTCAGGGGCTTTTTGGGTTTGACACCTACCGGGCACCTGCATAGAATGAGGTGCTACTGAGGCCCGGGGTCATCTGGCGAGGGCGATGAGTTCTGCTTTTTTTTGCGTGGCCTCGTGAAAGTTTTCCCGAATTTCGCTCACACCGTGTTTCAGGTCGGCGTTGTCGGGATGTACCGGTGAGGGCTCCAGGTCGGATCGGGCCGGGGCGGCAAGGCCGCCCGAACCCGTGAGGTGTGGGAGCGAACGCCGAGTCGAGCAGTGTACCGAGGCTGACAGTTAGGAGCGATCCGGATGCAGGGCAACACAGTCATCATCGTTGACGACGACGTTGACATCCTGGAAGCCGTCAAGCTGACGCTCGAGAATGCCGGCTACGAGGTGGCCACGGCGTCCAGCGGGCAGGAAGGCATGGCCAGGATCCGTGAGGGCGGCATTGCCCTGGTGATCCTCGATGTGATGATGGCCCGCGACACCGAGGGATTCCAGATCGCCCAGGACCTCAAGGCCGACCCCGACCTGAAGGACATTCCCATCCTGATGATGACCAGCGTGGGGGCCAAGAGCGGCTTTCAGTTTGACCCCAAGACCGACGGCGACTACCTGCCGGTCGAGGACTACGTGGACAAGCCGGTCGATCCGGCTGACCTGGTCGCCCGGGTGAACAGGTTGCTCGGACGGTGAGGCGCCGCCCCACGTTGACGTGAGCAGACGCGCGTGCACGCCACGTGAATTCGAAAGGAATCACGGATGCTGCCGAAGGTGATCGAGAAGCCCAAGTTCAACGACTTCATCAACACGCTGACGGGGGAATACTCCGTTTACGGCCCTCTGCTCAAGGAGCGCACGAAGGCCGGTGACGAGAAGTTCGCATTCGGCCCGGTGACCGACGCCGCCGACCTGCGGATGGACTACAACATCACGCTCCTGTCGCCGAAGAAGTACTTCCTGCCGCAGCGGGAGACGCTCCTGAAGTTCACGGCACGGGGCAGTCAGACTGCCGAGCCGGTTGTCGACATCAGCCGCAAGGTCATCGTCGGGGCGCACCCGTGCGACGTCTACGCCACGTGGTTGCTGGACGAGGTCTTCTCTTCGGACAACAAGGATCCCAACTACCTCTCGCGTCGCGAGCGGGCCCTGATCATCGGCCTGGACTGCGGGCAGCCATGCGACGAGTACTCGTTCTGTCACGACATGGGCACGAACACCGTCGAGACGGGGTACGACCTGATGCTGACCGACATCGGTGACGCGTACTTCGTCGAGGTGGGCACCCAGGCGGGGCGCGACCTCCTGGACGGCGCGGAGTTCCGCGAGGCCGGCAACCAGGAGTTCGGCAAGCGGCAGGCGTTCATCGAGCAGAAGCAGGCCAGTTTCCACAAGCGGCTGCCGGTCGACGCGAAGTACTTGCCGGAGATCCTCGAGGAGTCGTACGACTCGCTGGTCTGGGAGGCCATCGGCCGCCGGTGTTTCTCCTGCGGATCGTGCAACCTCGTGTGCCCGACGTGCTACTGCTTCGACATCACCGACAAACTGAACCTGGACCTCGCAAGCGGCGAGCGGCAGCGGGTGGTGGACTCGTGCCAACTGGACTCGTTCGCCGAGGTGGCCGGCGGCGAGAGTTTTCGCGAAGACCGGGCGAGCCGGCTGAGGCACCGGTTCTTCCGCAAGGCCAAGTACATCTACGAGGCCTTCGGCCGCATGGGTTGTGTCGGCTGCGGGCGCTGTGACCGCAACTGCGTGGCCAAAATCAATAGCGTGGAAACCTACACCCAAATTGCAGGGAGCCGATAGCGATGACCGTGGTCTCCGACGCGTCCAATCTGTCAGAGCAGCATCCTTACCTCCCGAGGGTCGGCAAGATCGTCGAGGCCCACATGCTGACCGCCCAGGAGAAGTTCTACCGGGTCGTCATGGAAGACGGGCAGCCGCTCGACTATCGCCCGGGGCAGTTCGTCGAGGTCTCGCTCTTCGGCGTCGGCGAGTGTCCGATCAGCATCTGCTCGTCGCCCACCCAGGGCGGGTTCTTCGAACTGACCATCCGCAAGGCGGGGATGGTCACCGAGAAGCTGCACGAGTTGGGCACCGGCGATGTCGTGGGCATCCGCGGCCCGTTCGGCAACGGGTTCGACGCCGAGCCCCTCCAGGGGCACGACGTCCTGTTCGTCGCCGGCGGCCTGGGGCTGGCCCCGGCCCGGGGGCTGATTCGCTACGTCCTCGACAACCGCGGCGACTACAAGGACGTGACGCTCCTGATCGGGGCCCGCACGCCCGCCGACCTCCTGTACACCGACGAGATCACCGAGTGGCAGTCCCGGCCCGACTGCAACACGCTGGTCACCGTCGACCGCTGCGACGAGACCTGGACGGGCTGCAAGGGGGTCATCACCAAGCTGTTCCGCCAGATCAAGATCGACCCGGCGAACACCGACGTCGTCATCATCGGCCCGCCGATCATGTTCAAGTTCACGGTCCTCGAGGTGCTGGCCGCCGGCGTGCCAGAGAACCGCATCATCTGCTCGCTCGAGCGGCGCATGAAGTGCGGGCTGGGCAAGTGCGGCCATTGCCAGATCCGCAACGTGTACGTCTGTCAGGACGGGCCGGTCTTCACCTACGACGCCGTCAAGAGACTTCGCGAGGGCATCTGACCGCCGCACCGCGGCGGGGCGCGAGTGCCCAAAAAGTGCAAGGGGACGCCTGAATGAGTGCCAAACCGAAACTCGCCTTCTTCAGTTTCGCCAGTTGCGAGGGTTGCCAGCTCCAGGTTCTCAACTGCGAGGACGAGCTGGTCGACCTGCTCGGCGCGGTCGAGATCGTCAACTTCCGCGAGGCGATCGACCAGAAGCGGGACGACTATGACATCGCCTTCGTCGAGGGATCGGTCACCCGCCCCGAGGACGAGGAAGAACTCAAGGAAATCCGCGAACGGGCCCAGTTCGTTGTCGCCTTCGGCGCCTGCGCCACCATCGGCGGCATCAACGCCATGAAGAACTTCAAGCCCCTGGAGGACGTGCGCCGCTACGTCTACGGCGACAAGGCCGACGTTTTCTCGACCTACGCCACGCGGCCGGTGCACGACGTGGTCGAGGTCGACGCCAAGCTCCACGGCTGCCCGGTGTCGAAACCCGAGTTCCTCGAACTCTGCAAATGTCTGCTGGCGGGCAAGCAGTTCAAGGTGCCCAACTACCCCGTGTGCGTCGAGTGTAAGCTCCGCGAGAATGTCTGCCTGTACCAGAAGGGCATGCGGTGCCTCGGCGTGGTGACCCGCGCGGGCTGCGATCCCATGTGCCCCAGCTTCGGTAGCGGGTGCATCGGGTGCCGCGGCCTCGTGGACGATCCCAATGTGAACGCGGCCTTCGACGTGCTCGAGGACGCCGGCCTGACGCTCGAAGACGTGCTCAAGGATTTCCGCATGTTCAACGGCTGTTCCGACAAGGTCGAGGAACCGGCGTCCTGACCGCCGGCGCCCCCGACGGACTTGAACCAACGCGCTCGTAACCGTGGATGGAGACAGAGGTGATGGCAGAGAAGGCCAGTAGAAACGTGGACGTCAACGTCCATTACGTCACGCGCGTCGAGGGCCACGGCAACATCGTGGTCAACGTCGCCAACGGGGAACTTCAGACGTGCCAGCTCCAGATCGTCGAGGCCCCGAGGTTTTTCGAGGCCATGCTCCTGGGGCGCCGCTGGGACGAGGCCAGCCTGATCACTTCCCGCATTTGCGGCATCTGTGCCGTCGGCCATGCCACGGCCTCGGTGCTGGCCACCGAGGCGGCCATGGGCGTGCAGAACAGCGAACAGACCGAGCTACTGAGGCTGCTGAACGTCTTCGGCGAGACGCTTCAGAGCCACATCCTGCACGTCTACTTCCTCGCGGCCCCGGACTTCCTCGGCGCGCCGTCGGTCATTCCGCTGGTGGAGTCGCACCCGGAGGTGGTCGTACGGGCGCTGAAGCTCAAGAAGCTGGCCAACGACATCTGCGGCGTCATCTCCGGCCGCAAGGTCCACCCCATCGCCATGACGCCCGGCGGATTCACCCGCATTCCGACCGAGGCGGAGATTCGCGGGCTCAAGGACCGCCTCGAGGATGCCAAGGCCGACATGCAGGCCACCGTCGAGCTCTTCGCCTCGCTCGACATCCCGGACTTCACACGCGAGACCGAGTACGAAGCGCTCTATTGCCCGGGTGAGTACGGCCTGTACCGCGGCACGAAGGTCATCACGACAGACGGCGACGAGGCCCCGATCGACGAGTACCGCAGCATCATTCACGAACGCGTCGTCGAGCACTCGACGGCCAAGCACGTTTCGAACAAGCGGTCGAGCCTCATGGTCGGCGCCCTGGCGCGGTTCAACAACAACCACACCCTGCTCCACGACGCGGCCAAGGCCGCCGCCGAGGCCGCCGGAGTCAAGGCCGTTTGCACCAACCCGTTCCACAACAACACCGCCCAGGTCATCGAGTGCGTGCACGCGGTCTGGCGCGGCGTTGAGGTCTGCGACGAGCTGCTGTCGCGCGGCCTCAAGGACGAGAAGCCGGACGTCGAGGTCAAGGCCGGTCGCGGCGTCGGCATCTCCGAGGTGCCGCGCGGCCTGCTGGTCCACGACTACAGCTACGACGACAAGGGTGTCATCACCGACGCCAACCTCGTCATCCCCACGGGGCAGAACCTGGCCAACGTCGAGGACGATTTCCGCAAGATCGTTCCCGAGATCCTCGACCAGCCGCAAGACCGGATCAGCCACACTCTCGAGATGCTTGTGCGGGCCTACGACCCGTGCATCTCGTGCTCGGTGCACATGCTCGACGTGAAGTTCGTCGGCGGCGACGACTGAGCGCCTCTCCGTACGTCCCGCGTGTTTCGGTGCCACGGCCGGTGCCATGGTCTGGCCTGAGGCCAGGCCATGATGGGCGATCGAACCGTTATCACGGCCTGCCCTCCGGCCAGACCATGGCACCGACCCAACCCGGCCGACACGAAATCCGCTATAATCACCTTCCGCCAATGACTGCCTCCGAACGCAACATTGTCGTCCTCGGCATCGGCAACCTCCTGAAGGGCGACGACGGTGTCGGCGTTCGCGTCATCGAGGCCCTGGCGAGCCGGTCTCTTCCCGACGACGTCGAATGCATCGACGGCGGCACGGGCGGCCCCACGCTCATGATCCACGTCGAAGGCGCACGGGCACTGATCGTTGTCGACGCCGTCAACTTGGGCGCGCCCCCAGGCGCCGTCCGTGCCTTCTCGCTCGAGGAGATCGAGGACACCGGCGGCCCGGCGTGCTTCTCGCTCCACGATGTCGGCATCCTGCCTATGCTCGATCTGGCACGCGCCCTGGGCACGCTGCCTCCGGTGGTGCGCATCGTGGGCGTGCAGCCCGAGCGGTTCGACCTGGGCGATCGGCTCACGCCGGCCGTCGAGGACGCTGTGCCTCGAGCAGCCGACCTCGTGATGAAGGAAATTGAACGCCTGGCTGTCAATGATGGTTGAATGTCGGGGTGCCACGGTTGCGCCGTTTGCAGCCGTGCGGCGTGTGAAATGTCAGCACGGTTGCCGGACAGCGCAACCGTGACAGAGGGGGTCACACCTTGAGCGGGTTCGGCCACAGCCACAGCAGCAGGCACACCAGCGGCAGGGCCGGCAGGAGGTTGGCGACGCGAATGCGCCGCACATCGAGCAGCAGCAGGCCGATGCCCAGGACCAACACGCCACCGGTGGCCTCGATCGCCGTGACATAGTCCGGCGGAATGGCCGGGGCGCCGAGGGCCGCGGCCGCCGTCAGGGCTCCCTGGAAAACGAGGATGAACAGCACGCTGCACAGCACCCCGCGGCCGTAGCGGGCCGCCAGGGCGACGGCCATCACGCCGTCCATCGCGCTCTTGATGTACAGGAGCAAGGGCACCTTGCCCAGCCCGTCCTCGAACGTGCCCAGCAGGGTCATCGGGCCGACGCAGAAGACGAGGCTGGCCACGACGAACCCCTCGACGAAGTCCGTCCCGCCGCCGCCCCCGGGAGCGACGCGTTCGCGCAGCCGGGCGCCGAGCCACTCCAGGCCCTGCTCGATCCTGAGCAATTCGCCGATGATCGCCCCCGCCAGCAGGGCACCGACCACGTGCAGCGTATAGCCGGCGTCGATGTGGATCATCATCCGAACTGCGAGGAAGAAGGTGATCAGCCCCAGGACATAGATTGCGGTCTGTCGCACGCGCTCGGGGAACCGCCGGCCCGCGATGGTGCCGATGGTGCCGCCGACAAGCACGGTGATTGCGTTGACGAGGGTTCCCAAGCCGACCATGTTCAGCCCCTTCCCGGCTTACCGACTACAGGTCGCGGCATTATAGGGCGGGCAGACGCTGCGGAGCAAGTCCCGGTTGGCGAGGCACTGCAAACGCGAGACGCGGCGACCCCTCGGTTCGCCGCGCCTCAAGATGAACCACTACCTCTTGGCAATATTGGCCTCTCCCTTTCCCGACCGTGAATTCCGATCGCCTTTGTTTCACCTCCCTGTCAGGCGATCAGGCGCTGTCACGCGTCTCTTGGGGGAGAGAAGTTTTCTTTGGCCGATGCCTCCTTTGCCCGATTGTGAAGCGTCAGGCGTACGTCCAGTCGCGTTCTTACCAGGTCTCCCGTGCGTCTCACACTGTCTGCGTGGCCTGTCTCGCTCAGGCCTTCCGCCGGCGGTCCTTGGCGCGGCACGACAGCAGCACGCCGAGCCCGCCGCCCAGCAGCACCATCGTGGCCGGTTCGGGGACATGGGTGCCGTCGCCGTAGGTCAACAGGCCGCCGATCATGTCCTCGTAGTCCTGGTCGCCGAGTTTGCCGTTGCTGCCCAGGGGCAGATCTTCCCAGGCCAGCAGCAGGCCCTGGTTGGTCTCGAACATCAGGACGTGATCGGTCTCAACGCCATGTCCGTCGGGATTGTACTGGTTCTCGCTGAAGAAGCGGTTTCGCTCCGTGCGGCCGCCGTCGGCGCTCAGGTAGAAGCCGAAATAGTGGTTGGCTGCCACGTCAAAGAGCACCTCGGTGCCGGCAGGGTCCACCCCCTGGGTCACCAGCGGCGTGTAGGTGAAGTTGGCCGGGCCGGTCTCACCCACTTCGTAGGTGTAAAGGCCCATGATGTTGAGGTAGCTGGCGTAGCCCAGGCCGACGTAGGTCAACTTGTACTGCTGATTGGTGTCGGTGAAGAACCTCTGGATCTGTGTCTGGTCACTGGCGGCCGGGTTCTCACCCAGGTCCACGCAGCCGACCACCAGCGTCGATCCGTCGGTGTTCGTGATCGGGCTGGGCGCACCGGTCAGCGGATCGGTGTGGCCGGCCAGCACGTTGCTGAGGCTCTCCTGGCTTGGGCCGCCGTAGCCGAAGTAGACGGAATCGTAGGTGGTGTCGCCGTTGGTGTACGTCACGGTGTCCGCAATGGCCGTGGTGGCCAGCGCCAGGCAAATGATGAGGCCGCCGACAACAACTCGTGTCAAACGAACAGAATTCATTCTCACTCCTCCCCCAGGGCGATTCTCTTCGTGCGTCAGGCAGCACCGAACTGCCACGGTCAACCATACGGATGGCGGCCGCCGAGGCAAATCCGCGCATCCTGCCGGCGGCTTGTCGCCCGCCTCGCGCCCTCCGAGGCGCGCCGTAAGCTCTTGTGCCATAATGCCTTAGGGCGTGCCGCCGGGGCCGTGCTTCCCGCTGTCGTTCGTGAGAGGTTTCTTGTGCACCCGGTGTGCGGGTTCAGCAAAGGGGCAGGTTTTTGTCCCTCTCGGCGCCGCCGCCTGTCACACGCCGACCGCACCCCGGGACGCTGGACGGGTGGACTGGGATCGCCCCGGCTTGCGCTGTTTTCCGTTGAGCGGGGCCGTGGGGCCATCTAGAATGCCACCTGGCTCATGTGCACCGGCGACATGGCCGGACCTCTTATGGGCATGATAGGGAGCATTCACCATGGCGAAGCGCGGTACGACCAGCCGGAAGAGCAGGGGAGGCAGGAAGGTTCGCGCGGTCGGGGTGTTGACCGGCGGGGGCGACTGCCCGGGCCTGAACGCCGTCATCCGCAGCGTGACCAAGACCCTGATCTACGATCACGGGGTGACCGTGTATGGCATCCTGGACGGTTACGCCGGCCTGGTTGAGGGGCGGTGCCGCAAGCTGTCGGCCGCGGACGTCTCCGGCATCCTCACTCGCGGGGGGACGATCCTCGGATCGTCGAACAAGGCCAATCCGTTTGCCTACTACCCACCTCACCAGGTGGGCCGCGGGCACGCCGCGCCGCGGGACATGTCCGCCGAGTGCAAGAAGACCTGCAGGAAACTTGACCTCGACGCCCTGGTCTGCATCGGCGGCGACGGCACGATGGCTATCGCCGGCCAACTCATCGACCGCCATCGGCTGAGGATCATCGGCGTCCCGAAGACCATCGACAACGACCTGCCGAGCACCGATTTCACGTTCGGCTTTCTCACGGCGGTGCAGGTGGCCACGGAGGCCATCGACCGGCTGCACTCCACCGCGAGCAGCCATCATCGTGTGATGATCGCCGAGGTGATGGGCCGCTACGCCGGCTGGATCGCCCTGTACGCCGGCGTGGCGACCGGCGCCGACGTGATCCTGATTCCCGAGCTGCCGTACCAGCTCGACAAGGTGGCCGACTACGTCACGCAGCGCGATCACATCGGCAAGAAGGCGTCGATCATCTGCGTGGCCGAGGGCGCACGCCCCAAAGGCGGGCAGATGACCGTCGCCCGGGTCGTCGAGGACTCGCCCGACCCGGTCCGCCTGGGCGGCATCGGCCACAAGCTGGCCGTCCAGATCGAGGACCTGACCCACATCGAATGCCGGGCCACCGTCCTGGGTTACGTGCAGCGCGGCGGCACACCGTGCGCCCGCGACCGCACGCTGGCCACCAAGTTCGGTTACCATGCCGCGCAGCTCATCATGGAAAGGCGTTTCGGCCGGCTGGTGGTTCTCCGCAACGGCCGCATCGGCGACGTGGACATCACGGCCATCGCCGGCCGCATCAAGAAGGTCTCCCGCCGCCACAAGCTGGTCCTCGCGGCGCGGGCCGTCGGCACCTGCTTCGGCGACTGATCCCAACTGTCATTGGCCGTACGGGCTCTCCTCGTCGTCCCACGTGTTGCCCGAGGCGGCGATCTCCTCGAGCGACCGGCCGGTCAGCGCGCTGTCCGGCTCGGCGGCCAGGACGTCGTCGGCCGTGGCATGGTCGTCGCGCGACTTGATGAGCAGCCAGTTGCGTTTCTTCTCGCCGGGCGTCTTGAAGGGCACCATCCGCCACCGCCCGTCGAGTTTCGATCCGCCGAGCGTGAACACCAGGGGCTTGCGGTCCTCGACGAGTTGGGCGGTCTCTTCCTGGGTGCCCTCGTACTCCACCGGGCCGGTGTCCCAGACCATGACGGTGCCCCCGCCATACTCGTCCTCGGGGATCACGCCCTCGAAGTCGCGGTACTCCAGCGGATGGTCCTCCGTGCGGACCGCCAGGCGTTTCTGCGAGGGGTCGAGGCTGGGGCCCTTGGGGACGGCCCAGCTCTTGAGGACGCCGTCCATCTCGAGGCGGAAATCGTAGTGCAGGTGCGACGCGTCGTGCTTCTGCACCACGAACGTCGCCCCACCCGTGCCGGCCGCGCTGTCCCCCTCGCCGCGCGCGGGCTTCGCCGACCGTTTCCCGGTCTTGCCCGGCTTCGCCGAGTCGCCCTTGCCCGGCGGCTCGGTCGTCTTTGAGAAGTCGCGCTTTCGGCGGTAGTCCTTGAGCCCCATGGTCCGTCCTCCGACTCAGCGGCCTCGCGGGTGCACCTCTCCGGCCGGGGGTGGCCATGATCCTTGGACATCCTCACCCGGTTCTTCGCTCACGCTACGGAGGGTCACTCTCTCCCTTCAATGGAGATCGGTTGCGGCGGTTGCCTGTGTACGGAACCGGTGCTATAATTCCTATGGAAGAAGGCCGGAGGTAGTTCAATCGGCGCAAGGCGTGCTGGCCATCATCCTTTTATCCTTTATCATACGCACCGGGACGTGACAATCCCAAAGTCGTTCGCCTTCCGCACGGCCGCCTACCGGCGTTTTTCCGGACGTTGAGACCATTGCAGTAGCCCTCAAACAACGGGGTCGCGCGCCCAGAGAAGATCGGGGCGCAGAGCCCGGCGCGGACTGTCCGCGCCCGTGAAACGGCCCCTTGGGGAAGCCATAAGCGGGGCTGTCCCACGTGCCAGGTGTCCTGTGAGGAGCGACGAGGCGAGAGGAGGTGATCAGACCATGCAGCGGGTGCCGTGCCGTGGTGCCCGAGGCGGCACCAGGCGGCGCCCATGACGGAACGGCCCGCTCCCGGCCGCACGTCGCGAAAGGAGGTGTATCATGAGACGTCGAAACGAGATGTACGCCGAAGGCTTCACGCTGCTGGAGTTGCTCATCGTTATCGCCATTATCGCTATACTTGTTGCCATGATTTTTCCCACGGGCGTCCGCGCCAGGCGGGATGCCCTGAGCCTGAAGTGCAGAACGCAACTCCGCGAGATCGTTACGGCCTGCAAGGAGTATGCCGGCAGCCACCGCGGCCGCTGGCCCAACGCGTTCACGCCCGAGAGCACGCGGACCGATGTCCTGCCCGACGACCCCGGCACCGGCGACGGTCTCCGGGGCGCCAACGTTGACGACGGGCGAAAAGGGACTGACAACGAAGGCGACACCGTCAACTCGTCCACCGCGAGCCTGTGGCTGCTGGTGGCGGGCGGCTACGCGCCGGCCGAGATCTTCATCTGCCCATGCACGGCCGACGAGCCCGACCTCATCCGGAACCCCGGCGAGGTACGCGACTTCCTGAGCCGCAAGCAGTGCTCTTACAGCTACCAGTGCCTGCTGGGCCGGCGCCGGGTCCGCGAGAGCTGGAGCCTGGCCGTCCTGGCCGATCGCAGCCCGTTCTTCGACCCGCACAACACCGCGGACGACCCGGAGGCAAACAGCTTTAACCACTGGGGTGAGGGTCAGAACGTGGCCTTTGCCGATGGCCGCGTCGTATGGATGTCCAGGCCCTACTATGAGGCCACGGGTGACTGGATGTACCTGGCCAGGCTGGAGAAGGATAACGACGACCCCGGAGACATTCCCGACGGCGAGACGGTGCCGCTGTCGAGCGAGGATGCCCTGTTGAAGTGAGTTGTCTGCAGACCGGGAGCGAGCTTGGGCGTGCGGAAGCGCAGCCATCGGCGGCTGTGCTTCCGCCGCCTTTTCATGGGGAGTGATCGTGACTACACGGCGACGATCTCCAGCGGCTTGCCGCCGGCGCGTGCGACGATGGGCAGCGAGTCGAGTGCGCCGCACGGGCCAAATGCGGCGCCGAGGCCGAGCCGCGCGACGTTCCTGCCTCCCCGGCCGCGGCGAAGGGCCGCAGCGATGTCGTCCTTGGCGATCCGCCAGAGGTCTGTGGCCATCAGCGCGGAGTCCGTCAGGTGCCACGTGTCCTGCGGTGCGACGTCCACCAGCCGCTCGACGATCGCCCCGGCGCAGAGAGCGTCCTCGTAGCTGATGCGGCGCTGGGTGCCGCTGGTGACCAGGACGACGTCGCCCCTGGTATGTTCGGCCAGGTGGCGGGCCGTTGCCGCGACGTTCACCAGGGCCGCGATATATACTTCCCGTGCGGGCATGGCCAGGAGGATGGCACGCGTGCCGTTGGTGGTGGTCATGACGACCGTCTTGCCGCGCACCCGGTCGGCCGTGAATTCCTGCGGGGTGTTGCCGACGTCGAACCCGTCGATCTGCAGGCCGTCGCGCTCCCCGCCGAGGACGACTGATCCGGTGTGCAACTGCGCCTTCAGGGCCCGGGCCTCGTCGACCTCGGCCACGGGGACGATCCGCGACGCGCCGGCCGCCAGCGCCGTGAGCATGCTGCTGGTGGCCCGCAGGACGTCGATGACCACGGCCGTCTTGTCCGAGAGAATCTCGGCAGTCAGTACTTCGGGTTCGTAGACGACAAACACCTCTCGCACGCTGCGCTCCTCAGTCTTCGGGGCCGGTCCAGAAGTCGTCCTCGGTGAATCCTGCACGGGCGAGCATGTCGGTCATTCTCTGCGGCGCCGGGTCGTAGTCCGGACTGTGCGAGTCGCTGCCCGTGGCGAACGTGCAGCCGGCCTCCCTCAGGCCTACCAGGTACGCCAGGTAGTCCTCGTTCCAGCGCTCGGAGTAGTTGGCCTTGAGCATGTTGGAGGCGTTGATCTCGACCCTCGTGCCGTTCTCGCGTGCCGCTGCGGCGAACTCGTCGTGCATCGACCGCGGAATGATCGAGAAGTCCTCCAGCCACCGGAACGGGACCGGCACGCCGCAGCTGCTGGTGAACTCGGTCCGCCACCACCACGGGTGGGCCACGATGTCCACCTTGGGGTGCTCGGCCAGGAACAGTTCTGGCGGTGGTAGTCGCGGACGATGTCGCGGCGGTTCATTTTCGTTCCCAGGGGCCAGTGGGCGCCGGCGATGACGTAGCGGATGCCCAGCCGCTCGACCAGCTCGTCGGGCAGATAGAGGTCGAGCGTGCCCGTGGGGCCGCCGGGATGGTAGCCCCAGATGTTACCGGTCGATCGGGTCTGCTGGATGTCCCAGTCGCGCAGGACGCTGGCCTCGACGGCGAAGACGGCGCGGCCGTCGTGGTCGAGGGTGTCGTATTCGCGTCGCGCGGCCTCCAGGTCGGGGACGTTCCGCTCGGTGAACAGGTGGTCGGTGACGCCCCACCGCTGGGTGCCGGCGTCGCCGATGCGGGCCACAAGGCGGTCCATCGTCGCATCGTCTTTGCCGCACGGTGAGTGGTGCGTGTGCACGTGGCAGTCGAAGCGAATCTGCATGAATAACCCCTCTCTGATCAGAAGGCGAGCCCTTCGGCCGGAGAATGCTACGCGCGATCATAGGCCGCCTGGAAGGCATCCAGGCTGCCGGGATCGAACAGGACGAACCAGACCTCCTCCAGCGAGGAGCCGGCCCCCAGGTGCTTCAGCGCGGCGCCGAGCATGACCTCCGCGCAGCGGCGGATGGGAAAGCCCGCGATGCCTGCCCCGACGGCCGGGAAGGCAATGGACCTGAGGCCCCGCTCGTCGGCCAGGCGCAGGCTGTGCTCGACGCTCGACCGCAGGTTGGCCTCCGTCGTGCGACCCCCGAGCGACATGCTCGCCGCGTGGATGACGTGGCGGGCCTTGAGCAGCCCGGCCCCGGTGATGGCGGCAGCGCCGACGGCAATGGGGCCGATGCGGTCGCACTCCTGCTGAATGTCGGGCCCGCCTTTTCGGCGGATGGCCCCCGCCACGCCGGCCCCGAGCACGAGCCGAGAGTTTGCGGCGTTGACGATGGCGTCGGTGGCCATGTCGGTGATGTCGCCCAGCGTCAGATGGAGCTTGTCCTTGACGTCCATGTCCGGCGTGTCCCTGTTCAGGCGCTGCGTCTCGCCAAGATGCTAATGGAGTCGGCCCCGGGATGCAACCCCCGGCGGGTGGCGCCGTTCGCATTGCCCGCCGGCGGGCCGTCTGGTATGATTACCACGGCTTGCCGGTGATGGTTTCAGGATAGTGCACATGGTGGGACATCCGAGCATTGCATGGCGACGATGGCGGCGGCGGCTCCGCAAGGCGGCGCTCATCACGTTCGTGGTGGTGGTTGCCCTGGTGGCCTTGGCTCCCTCGCTGGTCCCGTCGTGGTATCTGGCGGGGACGGTGCGCGGGTCACTGGAGGCGTCGTTGGGCCGCGGTGTCCACGTCGGCCGGTGCAGTCTGGGTTGGTTCAGCGGGCTGGTCATCGACGAGCTGTGGGTTGAGGCCTCTGACGGCCGGCCCGGCGAACACCTGGTTCACATGCAGGGCCTCTCGTTTGCTTTCCAGCCGTGGGAGTTGCCGCGCGCGGCCACGTCGTCGTCGCCGTTCCTGGGGCGGGCCACGATTGAGGAACTGGTTGTGCGTATTGTCCGCGACGAGCAGGGACGCTTCGACGCCCCGGGCTCGTCCGGCCCTCCGCCGGATTTCAAGAGCGTTAACATTCTGGACGGCGATGTGCACTTCATCGACCGGCAGGCCGGCACGCGCCGCGCGCTGACACACCTCAGGATCACGCTCGGCCGCCTTGAGGGCTCCCAGCAAGTGTACCTCACCGCGGGAGGGCGGCTGGTTCTGCCCGACGCCGAGGGC
>Ga0272444_10000933_pt1 | contig 29496 bp, 19 predicted proteins | sample SSMForm13_FD_201033 | JGI IMG/M metagenome (GOLD analysis project Ga0272444, IMG submission 201033) | Marine sediment archaeal communities from Little Sippewissett salt marsh, Falmouth, MA, United States - SSM-Form-13 | ecosystem: Environmental > Aquatic > Marine > Wetlands > Sediment ...
GTCTGCAACTCGACTCCATGAAGTCGGAATCGCTAGTAATCGCTGATCAGCAGGCAGCGGTGAATACGTTCCCGGGTCTTGTACACACCGCCCGTCAAGCCACGAAAGCTGGTGGTATCTGAAGCTGTCTACCCAAGGGCTTTGCTACAGGAGATGGTTAAGGTAAAATCAGTGATTGGGGCTAAGTCGTAACAAGGTAGCCGTACGGGAACGTGCGGCTGGATCACCTCCTTTCTAAGGAGCACAGGTGTGCACCTAATACAATATCCGTTGTTTCCCGTTTCGTCGTGTGTGCTATTTCGTTTTTATGAACCGAATCTTAGAGAGGGCTTCTTACCGGAAGCCCTTTTTAGTAACAGAAATCGCTATTTTTTAAGTTTTTTCGGGGCCTGTAGCTCAGTTGGTTAGAGCGCACGCCTGATAAGCGTGAGGTCACAAGTTCAACTCTTGTCAGGCCCATTATAAGTTGAGCGCAACCTTCGCCGGTTGCGCTTTTTTATCCATGGGGACGTAGCTCAGCTGGGAGAGCGCGGGCTTTGCAAGCCTGAGGCCGTGGGTTCGAATCCCATCGTCTCCATTTTTTGTTTCCTTTCTCAATTCATCAGCTCTTGCGTCGGAATATTATGCTCCGCAGTCACCTTAAAAAAGAGCGGCTATCAACCGCCCTTTGTCATTATTGAAATTTATTTATATTAAGCGAATCCCGCAGGGTTGAGCACGACAAAATTCCCCCCTGTCAAAGGGCCCGTAGGGTGCCGGGATTTAGGGGGGTTATAAAAAGGGCGGCCCTCCTCACCGCCTACTATAAAAAAAGTCCCCCCTGTCAAGGGGGGATTTAGGGGGGTTAATTTCTATTTCCCAAAGCGAATCCCGCAGGGTTGAGCACCTCGGAAGCGGCACTGCCGCCGAATCCGCGAAGCGGTTGAGCACCTCGGAAGCGGCACTGCCGCTCGCTACGAAACCGTAACCTCGACCAACGCCGGCGTTCCAGGATTTCCGACTTCATCAAACGGCGTCAGCTTGTAGGTGTATTTCTTCTTGTCGAGATGATTGTCGTCGAAGGGCATGACCTCCTCCGGATCGTCGAGGGGAAGGCCCTGAGTTACCAGAACATAATCCGCGTCGCCCTGCTTGAGCCTATCGATACGCAACGTCTTCCCGCCATTGAGACCCGAATATGTGATTCGCACAAGCCCCTCGTCGATCTGCTCCGCCGACGCCTCCACAGGCCCCGGCCAATCCGGCCACTCCGGCTCCTCGCCGCCACCGGAACCGCCAGACGATGTCCCCCATTCCGTGCTCGTCCACCATTCGGCCTCGCTGTCGGGATGAAATCCGTTATACCAGTTGAAAATATCGCGTTCTTTCGCATGGCAGGCCTCGCGCGCGGCAATAACATCGTCCTGCGCCTGCTGTGCGATATTGTAGGAATCGTAATAATTCGTCCGCAACGTCTCGAAATCGCCATATAGCGTAATCAGCGCGTTGAATTGCGGCTCCAATGGCTGATACTCGACCGGAACCCCGCCGCCGATAACCTCGTTCCAATGCATAATACAAATCTCCGCGACCCCGCCCAACTCGTCGCGGCTGTCGGGAAGCGATTTGTCCAACCCGAAAGAACCCATTACATGCGGGTCGATAACGGTCGGAATGATCTGCTTTAAAAGCTGAAGCTGTTTTCGAAGAGCATCGCTGGCATCCGTGTAAAACTTGCTTCGGTCGGTGGCAATCCCGTGAAGCGATTCCCAATTATTAAGCGCAGACTCCAACGCTGCGATAAGCGGCGGAAGATCGCCGACCTCGTGCGACGGATAATCCGACTCCCCAACCTGTGTCAAAAGCCAGGCGTAAACCCTCTGCAACCACAATAAATACGGGCGATGCGAAAAATCTCTATCCGGATAACGCGATTTGACAGGCATAATTCCCTCCCAATTCTCGGTTCAAAGATAAAATTTGTAAAAACAATCATAATCGCTCAACCACGCCACGGATTGACCATCTAAATGCTTGGATTCCGCATCTAAATAACAGGATTGGCCGTCTAAAAGCCAGTTTTGGGCGTCTAAAGCCACGGGAACGACATCTTAAGCCGCGGGATCGCTTCTGCAAAGCGGATTATCGCCTTCTAAAAGAGCGGGAACACTCTCTCAAAGGACGGGAACGCCTCCTAAAAGCGCGGATTGCCCGCCAAATCCACGGGAACGCCCACTAAAAGCCCGGCACCATCATCTAAAAGCGCGGCAACGCCATCTAAACCCCAGTTTCGCCTCCCAAATCCAATTTTCGAGCCCAGACCGATCCACTAGGCCTCAACCCCAGCATTTTCAAATAACAAACAATCTTAACAAATCACTCAAAACCTAAACTATAGCCCCCGACTTGTCAAGCACTTTTTTCAATCTTGGCTTTTCATTTCAATTATAGTTAAACTTGATGGGAGCAGAGACGTTATCTCGTCCTTATCGTTCTTGACTAAATGGCTATTTTCTTTTTGTGTTGCTTTTTTGATCTCCTTTACAGAATCTTCGATCAAATCAATTATTCCTTTGCCGTCCATTTTATCTATGCCAATAAACCATTCTTTGAATGAAATTGCTTTCCCTTCGATCTCTTCGCTTTTCCATACGAAATCGTTTCCTGTTGTGTCTTGGAAAGCAATGAAGTGCCGTCCATTAACCCAAGATGGTGAATCTAATCTAACAGGGACAAATCTAATCTCGCTTAAATCTGGTGGCGACCATATATTATGATCAAACAACATCGGGCAAGCGTAACTAACTGAAGATCTTCTGATGTTTGATAATCTCCTCAAAGTCTCATGCTGTGATAAACCTGTTTGCCTATTTATTCCTAAATCCAATTCGCTCCTGAGATATGGAAGTCGGAAACCTGCTGGCTTATAATCATTTCGAGTGCGTCCGACCATCTTTTCAACAGGCTTAAACTGAAGAAAATATCCACACCATATACTTGGGCTATTTTGCAATCCTCGATGAATATTCTTTCTAAGTTGCCTGAACAGCTCTTCTGTTGAAAGAGTAGTATAAACCCATCCTTGGTCAAAACCATACCAGTTTTCATTTCGACTTGAAGGTTTTAAAATCCGCATGAATTCTGTATCGTAAATTGATGAAAAAAAGTCCTTCAAGGCACTGAAATAGTGCATTTCAAGAAGCGCTTCGATTATAGGATTTTTCATATTTACTCCTTTGAATTGTTAATTACTCCCCAACCGTAATCCTTCCGTTGCCGGTCGAAAGGAACCAGTAGCCCTGTCCGGGGAAAAGCGTGTCGGCGGTGAAATAATCCATCCCGTTCCAGCCGAAAATAGGCGGGATGCAGAGGCCGGGGGGTGTTGTCGTAATATTGTGGCGGGTTATCGCGTGATCGACCGTGCCTATAAGGTTCCAGCCCGGGAGAAGGGTGTCGGAATAGGTGTCGAGGCCGCGCGAAAGCCCCACCGAGTCCTCGTCCATCGAGAGGACGAAATATCCTTTGCCCGGATGAAGGGAATCTGCGGTGTAATAATCCGCCGTCGCGGGATCGTATCCATAAGGCACATCACCAAATAATGACAATGGTTGAGGTTCCGACATCGGAACAGACAGGAGGTTCCACCCTCTATTTAATTCAATTTCAACATCATTAAAATACGAAACGTCGAGGATATAAAGACCATAAGTACGGTCTACTAAATAGGCATTAGAGCCAAAAACATAAACATCACATACCCAATTACCAATATAGTAGAAACCCACTACCGATGGCAAGGAGGGCTCGGAAATGTCGAATATCCGAAGACCATCAAACAAGTCTACCACATAGGCATACGAGCCGTAAACATAAACGTCCAAGGCATTATAATCTACCGTATTGTAAAAACCGATCTCCGACGGTGCTGATGGTGTCGAAATATCGATTATCCGAAGACCATCACTACCGTCTGCCACATAGGCGTAGGAGCCAGAAACATAAACTCCATAGGCCACTCCTCCAGTGTCGTAGAATCCAACTTCCGTAGGTGCCGACGGCGTGGAAACATCGATTATACGAAGACCATCCCCCAAATCTGCCACATAAGCATAGGAACCGGAAACATAAACGGATAAGGCTGTGTCTCCAGTGTCGTAGAACCCTACTTCCGAGGGTGCCGACGGCGTGGAAACATCGATTATACGTAGACCATCTTCATAGTCTGCTACATAGGCATAGGAACCGGAAACATAAACGCCATAGGCGTAGCCAGGTGTGTCGTAGAATCCCTCCTCGTAAGGTGTCGATGGCGTCGAAATGTCAATTATTCGAAGACCGTCTTCAAAATCCGCCACATAAGCATAAGAACCGGAAACATAAACGTCCCAGGCATAGCTTCCCGTGTCGTAGAACCCTATTTCCGAGGGTGCCGAGGGCGTGGAAACATCGATTATACGAAGACCTTCCCAACCGTCTGCTACAAAAGCATAGGAGCCGGAAACATAAACGCCCTCTGGGAAGTCTCTGGTTTCGTAGAAACCCACTTCTGAGGGCAAAGAGGGATCGGAAACATCGATTATCCGAAGACCATCATAAAAGTCTGCCACATAAGCATAGGAACCGGAAACATAAACGCCAACGGCGTAGTTTCCAGTATCGTACAATCCCAACTCCCAAGGTGCCGACGGCGTCGAAACATCGATTATACGAAGACCACACGAATCGTCTGCTACATAAGCATAGGAACCGGAAACATAGACGTCCCAGGCATAGCCTCCCGTATCGTAGAATCCCACTCCCGAGGGTGCCGATGGCGTGGAAACATCGATTATTTGAAGACCATTATAATCATTTGAAACATAGGCATAAGAGCCGGAAACATAAACACCCGTGATGTAGCCTGTCGTACAATAAAACCCCACTCCAGAAGGTGATGATGGCATGGAAACGTCTACTATATGAAGACCGCGATGCAAGTCACCAAAGTAAGCATAAGAGCCGGAAACATAAAGGCCATAGGCAGTGTTTTCGGTATCGTAGAATCCTATCTCGAAGGGTGCGGATGGGGTCGAAACATCGATAATATGAAGACCATCAAACCAGTCTATTACATAAGCGTACGAGCCGGAAACAAAAACGTCCACGGCGGAGCCTCCAGTGTCGTAGAATCCTACTTCCGAGGGTGCCGACACCGCCGAAACATCTATAATACGAATACCACATGAATCGTCTGCCACATAGGCATAGGTGCCGGAAACATAAACACCCCGGGCGTAACCTCCCGTATCGTAGAATCCCACCTCCGAGGGTGCAGACGGCGTTGAAACATCGATTATACGAAGACCATCCCAACCGTCTGCTACATAGGCATACGAACCGGAAATGTAAACATCAATGGCGTAACTTCCAGTGTCGTAAAATCCCGCCTCTGTGGGTGCCCACGGCGTCGAAACGTCGAATATACGAAGACCATCACTGCCGTCTGCCACATAGGCATAGGAGCCGGAAACAAAAACGTCTTGTGCCAAGGCTCCTGTGTCGTAGAATCCCGCCCCCGTAGGTTCTGAAGGAGTCGAAACATCGATAATACGAAGACCACATGAATCGTCTGCCACATAGGCGTAGGAGCCAGAAACATAAACGCCACGGGCGTAACCTCCAGTCTCGTAAAATCCAACCTCCGAGGGTGCCGACGGCGTCGATACATCGATTATTCGAAGTCCATCACTGCCGTCTGCCACATAGGCATAGGAGCCGGAAACATAAACGTCCCGAGCAGAGCCTCCGGTATTGTAGAATCCAATCTCTGTCGGTGCTGACGGCGTCGAAACATCGATTATACGAAGACCACCATAATCGTCTGCCACATAGGCATAGGAGCCGGAAACGTGAACGCCATGGGCTCGGCCTCCCGTATCGTAAAATCCAACCTCCGAGGGTGCCGACGGTGTGGAAACATCGATTATCCGAAGACCATCACTACCGTCTGCCACATAGGCATAGGAGCCGGAAACATAAACGCCATAGGCCCAGTGTCCAGTGTCGTCGAATCCAACCTCCGTTGGTGCCGACGGCGTCGAAACATCGATTATACGAAGACCACCATAATCGTCTGCCACATAGGCATAGGAGCCGGAAACGAAGATGTCTTGGATTATGTCAGGTGTGTAGCAATAGCCAATCTCCGTAGGGTCGGTCGGGTCGCTTACATCCATTACCATAAATCTTCCGCCGCCGCCTATGTAGCAATAATCGCCAACCGTAAAGGTGGCGTGGCAATTTCCTCCCATTGCGCGACCAACAAGGCTAACGTTCAAGGAGTCAGCGTAGAGGCCCGATGCAACTGAAATTAGAATTATTATTAAAAGCGCGTTTTTCATTTTCCCTTCTTTCATTTCCTATCAATTAATATCGCAGCCTAATAAAGCGCAAGCATTATTTCGCTATCTCCAGCCAGCCATGGCGTTTGTCGGCTTTGTAGTCGTCGTGGGTGAGGGCAATCTGTCGGGTAGCACCCGTGGCACCCTCCGGGCCGCGTTTCATTCGCCCAATGCCAGCGCGGCGGGGTTGTTCAAAATGTAATCGCGCAATATCCGCAAATCTTCGTCCCCACGAATCACATGGTCGTAAAACGACCGTTGCCATAATTTGCCCTTGTATGGCGGCCAATTTTCGTATTTGACGTCATGCCTGTATTTTGCCGTCGTCAGAGATTTGAATCATTGCACAACATCGATAACCGACCCAAATTTCGTAGGGGAAGGCCCCTGTGCCTTCCCGTTCGTGGAACCGGTGCCTGTCCTTAATTCACGCATCGGGAGCGCACGGCGCTTGAGCCGGTCTGGGGGGCGCTCCCCTACCGTTACGTTGTCGTTTGGTTTCTCTCTCTGGGTAACGTCTAACTTCATCTTCGCCTTCCGGTATAAAAACCTTCGAGCTTAAGTTTTCATCTTTTGTCGCATTGCCCCAAATCAAGCGATAGAATTGATTCGTAAATAATTAAATCGCGATATAACGGCTGTCAATACACAAAAAGTTTGGTGGGCGGAAAAAATCGGGAGGCGCTGGTGGGTTTCATATTGACAAAACCGGCGCGTTATCTATCTTATTGCCAAACAAAACTGGAGGTCTTTATGATTGAACTTATGGACAAAACACATCTCGAAAGAAGCCTCAAAAGAATAGCCCTCGAAATCATCGAGCGGAACAAAGGCGCAAAGAATCTAGTAATTATAGGCATCCGCAACAGGGGAGTATATCTTTCCGAGCGTCTCAAAGCACATATTGAGGATACGGAGAAGGTCGAAATTCCCATCGGAAGTATCGACATCACCCTTTACAGGGACGATTTCAAAGAGATTACAGCATCGCCTTACATCGGCGGGACAGAGATTATTTTCGATGTGGAGGATAAAGACGTGATTCTGGTCGATGACGTGCTTTACACAGGACGCACCGTCCGCGCGGCTCTGGACGAGATTATCGATTTCGGCAGGCCGAAGAGTATTCAGCTTGCAGTCATAGTGGATAGAGGCAACCGTGAATATCCGATTTGCGCCGATTATATCGCCAAACAGATCAGTCTCAAAGAATCGGAGTATGTCGAAGTTCGAGTGAAAGAAGTTGACGGCGAAGATCAAGTCGTCAAGGTTATTAAGGAATAATGGGGCTGGAAAGCCCCTTTTTTTAGGAGCCTAAATGTATAGCAGAAAGCATCTTCTGGGTTTGGAAGGCTACAGCGGCGACGAAATTCTTGAAATTCTCGACCACGCCAAAGCTTTCCGTGATGTTCTCGAACGGGACATAAAGAAAGTTCCGCCTTTGCGGGGCATCACAATCGCGAATCTTTTCTTCGAGCCATCGACACGGACACGGATGTCCTTCGAGCTTGCAGAAAAGCGGGTTAGCGCTGATGTAGTCAACTTCTCAGCATCGACATCAAGTTTGAAAAAGGGCGAGAGCCTTCGCGACACCGTGGAAAATATTCTGGCGATGAAGATAGACATGATAGTGATGCGACACGGTGCAACGGGCGCGCCCCATTACATCGCCCGTAGATGCGATTCCATCGTGATAAACGCCGGGGACGGTTCTCATGAACATCCTACTCAAGCCCTTCTCGATCTTTTCACAATTCGGGAGAGGTTCGGCGATCTGAAGGGGCTTCGGGTTGCCCTTGTCGGCGATGCCCTTCATAGCAGAGTTATCAGAAGCAATGTCTTCGGACTAAAAGCTCTCGGCGCGGAAACAACTCTTTGCGCCCCAGCCACTTTGCTTCCGAAGGGAGTCGAGAACTGGGGCGTAAAGATCACCCACGACATCGAAGAGGCCATAACAGACGCCAATGTCGTGAACATCATGCGGCTTCAGCTGGAACGGCAGTCGTCGGGCTATATCCCATCCCTGCGTGAGTATTCGCGAATCTGGGGTATCGACACTGAACGGGTAACTCTGATGGACAAAGATCACATGATAATGCATCCCGGCCCGATGAACCGTGGGGTCGAGATTACTCAGGACGTCGCGGATTCGGATGAGTCGGTCATCCTAGAACAGGTTACTAACGGAGTCGCGGTTCGGATGGCTGTGCTGTATCTGCTTTCGCCCCTACGCAGGGAGGCTTTGGAGACTTGAGGATTGCTTATTTCGCATATACGAATCTGAACAATCACGGAGCGCCCAGAATCCACGTTCGAGCTATAGCTGAAGGACTTGCTGATAGGGGACATGAGATTACACTGATAGTTCCTGCCGGATTCGGCGGCATCGAACATAAGAATATCCGCACGGTTGAAATTGCACAAAGGAATCTAATTTCTCTGTTGTGGGCGAGAAAAGCTTCGAATTGGCTATCGCAAAACAGAGGCAATTTCGATGCTGTGTATCTTCGAGAATTTTATTATTCAACAAGCATTGTTAAAGCTTCTAATGATATTAAGTTGCCTATAATCCTTGAGATCAATGGAAGCCTCAAGAGTGAAAAAAACGTGTCTGCAGAAAAGTTAAAATATCGCTTAATTGGAGATTTCGACTGGAATTTTTTTCTAAGAAGGCGTTTAAAACGCGCAGACAAAATCATTGCCGTAACTCCGGGTTTGGTAGATGAATACTCTTCACTAATTGACGATAGGGAGAAATTCACTTTTTTGCCTAATGGCGTGGATATCAACCTCTTTGCTCCAGCCATGGAAAAGCATAAATTGCGCGAAGAGCTGGATTTGAGCCGATTTAATCCTTTGCTTGGGGCGGTGGGAAGTATACTCCCTTATCATATCGAAAGCCCTATTCTAACGGCCATTGAGATACTCGAGAAAAAGTATCCGGATTTAGGATTCGTTTTCGTCGGAGGCGGCCCGGGGAAAGAGGCTTTGATGAACAAAGTTCAGAACAGTTCATTCAAGGACAAAATAATTTTCAGAGGTCCTGTTCCAATTGAAGATAGCGTCAAATATATTTCCTCATTGGATTTGGCTCTGGCCTGGTCAGCAAAGTCATCAGCAATTGGTGGATGGCCCGTTCGGCTTTCGGCTTATTCCGCATGTGGAATTCCTATAGTAGGGCCGGACTGGGGGACATATCGTATTTTTGAAAAAGCTGGAGTATTGAACTGCGCAAAAAGAGGGACGGCTGAGAATCTTGCGAAAAAGGCTAAAGATATTCTCGAAAATCCAGATATAGCAGAAGAAATGGGACTTAAAGGCAGGAAATACGCGGTCGAAAACCTGTCGTGGGAATCGATAGTTAACAGAACGGAAGAAATTCTTTTTGAATTAGTGAACAATTAAAAACGGATGGTCGATATGGAAGAGAAAAAGGGTATCGTTATCAAAAATGGACGTGTCATCGATCCGGCCAATGGAGTCGATAAAGTCGCGGATGTTTATATCGTTGATGAAATTATCGAACGAATAGGCGGACGGAAAAACTATCAGGGATTCGAGGAAATCGACGCCGAGGGGAAATACGTCCTCCCGGGTTTGGTCGATTTGCATGTCCACCTTCGAGAACCGGGAGGCGAAGACGCTGAAACCATCGAGACTGGAGCTTTGGCGGCTGTCCGCGGCGGTTTCACCTCGATATGCTGTATGCCGAACACATCTCCCCCGGTCGATACAGCGTCCGATGTCCGTTTCATTTATGACCGCGCGAGCTACGCGCCGTGCAGGGTTTATCCCGTGGCGGCCATCAGTAAGGGGCTGAAGGGCGTCGAGCTTTCCGAGATGGGCGATCTAACCCTCGCTGGCGCTGTAGCATTTTCCGACGACGGCAACCCTGTCGAAAACCCTCAGCTACTTCGCAACGCTCTGACTTACTCGTCGATGCTCGGTGTCAAACTGGCATTGCATTGCGAGGATTTGGAACTGGCAAATCACGGAAATATGCATGAGGGCGAAGTCAGCGGAAGATCTGGAATGCCGGCATCCCCCGGAATCGCGGAAACTGCTATGATAGCTCGGGATATAATGATAGCCGAATATTTGAATTCCCCCGTTCATTTCTGCCATGTCAGCGCCAAGGAAAGTGTGCAGATAATCCGCGAGGCTAAAGCTCGAGGCGCGAAAATCACAGCCGAGGCAACTCCCCATCACCTTCTTCTCACCGATGAGGAGATTCCGAAATCCGGTTTCGACGCTCTTTTCAAGGTTAATCCGCCCCTGCGAAGCGCCGAGGATGTCGCAATTCTCCGCGAAGCCCTAATCGACGGCACCATCGACGCCATTGCCACCGACCACGCGCCCCATCCAACCCACGAAAAGGATAGGGACTTCATCACCGCGCCTTTCGGGATAATCGGCTTGGAAACTGCGCTGGGGCTGATTCATACCCATTTCGTAATAGAGGGACTTATGTCCATACAAAAAATGGTCGAACTGATGAGCACAAACCCGGCATCTATCTTCGATCTTCCCGCAGGAACCCTTGCCCAAGGCTCTTACGCGGACATCACAATCTTCGATCCGAACCTCGAATGGACGGTCGATAAATCGAAATTTGCCAGTATATCGAAAAACACTGTTTTCGACGGCTGGAAGCTCATCGGAAAAGCTGTGATGACAATAGTTGACGGCGAAATTGTATTCAGCGAAATGGAATAGACCATGGAGACTTATCCTATTATAATAGGCGGCGAGAAAAAGCTGACGGACAATAAGTTCAGCCTCCTCAATCCCTTCGACAACAGCGATATAGCCGAAATATGCGTCGCGGGCAACACCGAAATCGAATCCGCTATAAGATCTGTTGTGCTGGGTTTCGAGATTATGAAGGAATCCACGGTTCGAATGCGAGTCGGATGGCTCAACAAGGCTGTAAAACTCCTCGAGGAACGGAAAGAGGATTTCGCCCGAATTATCTCGATGGAATCGGGAAAAACCATTCGCGAAGCCCGCGGCGAGGTTTCTCGATCATGTGAAACCATCAGACTTTCGGCAATCGCCGCAGAGGATTGTATGGGCGGGAAAGTCCTCCCTCTCGAGGCAGCGCCTAACGCCGAGGGAAAATGGGGATTCTGCAAAAGGTTCCCTGCCGGTCCTGTTTTGGCGATTACCCCCTTCAATTTTCCTCTTAATCTGGCTGTTCATAAGGTTGCGCCGGCAATAGCCGCCGGAAATTCCTTCATCTTGAAGCCCGCAAGCTCGACCCCTATTTCCGGGCTGATGCTGGGTGAACTTTTTATCGACGCTGGAGTGCCCAAGGAAGCGGTCAGCGTTCTAATCGGCCCCGGTGGCCGTGTAGCTGAACCCATAGCCGCCCACGATGCTATCAAAGTGGTTACATTCACAGGAAGCCCTGCGGTGGGGCAACGTCTCGCAAAAATCGCCGGGATGAAGCATTTCGCCTTCGAACTCGGGTCAAATTCCGGAGTATATGTCGATTCCGACGCCGATATTATGACCGCCGCGAGTCGAATAACCACCGGCGCATTCGCCCTCGCGGGACAGGTATGTATATCGACTCAGCGGGCATATATCCACCGCGATGTTTACGAGGAATTCATCGAACTGCTTCTCACCAACGTCCGCGCGCTGAAAGTCGGCGACCCCTCGGATGAACTTACCGATGTCGGCCCGATGATAACATCGGCGGAGGCCGAAAGAATCGAACTCTGGGTGAATTCCGCAATCGAAATGGGAGGAAAACTGCTAATCGGCGGGAAAAGGAACGGCACAATATTCGAACCCACCGTGCTCGCCGACGTGCCATCGAATGCCGATATAGTTGCCGGCGAAGCTTTTGGGCCGGTGCTGGCAGTTCAGGTTGTGAATAGCGCTCAGGAAGCATTTTCGGCGATAGACCGCTCGATTTACGGCCTTCAGGCGGGAATTTTCACATCGAACATTCATCTGGCGAAAGAGGCTTTTGACAAAATCGATGTCGGCGGTGTGATAATCAACGACGTCCCCACCTGGCGCGCGGATATGATACCTTACGGGGGGAACAAGCTGTCAGGAATCGGCAGAGAAGGTCCCGAGTTCGCTCTGGAACACATGACTGTCTGGAAAAGTTTCATCGTGCAGACGCCGCTTGATAGATAGCCATCGAGGCTACTTATTCCAGTTATACTGATCGACGCGCTGAATCGAAGCTCCAAGGGAAGCGAGTTTCCCCTCGAAATCCTCATATCCCCTGTCGATGTGATAGACGCGCAGAATCTCCGTCCGCTCCCTTGCGGCTAATCCGGCGAGGACCATAGCCGCACCCGCACGGATATCGCTTGCCATAACCTCGGCGCCGTCCAGATGGGGAACTCCGGTAACCGTAGCTCTGTCCCCGTTGATTACTATCTTCGCGCCCAATCGAATAAGCTCCATCACATGCAGAAACCGGTTTTCGAAAATGGTTTCCCGAATGAAGCCCGTGCCCTCGGCGACAGTCAGGGCGACCATCGCGCAGGGTTGTAAATCCGTGGGATATCCGGGGAATACGGCAGTAGTATAATCGACCGCTTTCGGTCTGCCGTCCATGGAAACACGAATCTCCCCCGGGGCGGATTCGATTTCAGCGCCCATTTCGGCCATTTTTAGCAGGACAACGGATAAATGCTCCGGGTCGATGCCGGTAACTTTGACATTCCCACGCGTTACCAACCCGCCGAAGAGGTAGGTTCCAGCCTCCAGCCTGTCTCCGATGGGGATGTGATCCGCGCCGCGAAGCCTATCTACACCCTCGATTATTATCACCGGGCCGCCCGCGCCTTTGATTCGAGCTCCCATCGCGGTCAGAAACCTCGCGAAATCGCTGACTTCGGGGTCGGTGGCGGCGTTGATAATTGTCGTTGTGCCCTCGGCGAGGGTTGCGGCCATCATAATATTTTCCGTGCCGGTGTGGCTGGGACGGTCGAAATAAAGAACGCGTCCCTTTGGTTTGCCGTGGCAGTCCGCCGATACATAACCGTGGGATTCGGCGATTTCCGCGCCCATCCGCTCGAAATTCATGATATGCCAGTTAATAGGCCGCGCGCCTATAGCGCATCCGCCGGGCTGGGAGACTTTGGTGCTACCAAAACGGGCCAGCATCGCGCCCATAATCATGAAACTCGCCCGCATCTTACGCACGAGGTCGTAAGGCGCCGGTTTGTTCACGACATTGGTCGGGTCGATTCGTATTGTGGAATTTTCCTCGTCGAAATCGACCACGGCTCCGAAATACTCCATCAGCTGAATCATGATGCGGATATCCGCCAGATTAGGGACGTTGCGAAGGACTACCTCTCCCTCTTCGGGGATAAGCGCCGCGCAAAGCATCGGCAGAACAGCGTTCTTAGCGCCTTTTACAGCGACGGTGCCTTGGAGTGGCTTTCCGCCGTCGATCACGAACATATCGAGACTCATAAAACTCTCCCAATTCTATTTTAGCCCGAGGCGACGAATTCGAATAGCCATAGCCGTCGGCGAAACACCGAAACGGTCAGCCATGACCTCGACGCGGTATTCTCTGTTATCCCGGTATCTTTCCCACTGACTGCGCATGGCGGATTCCGGCATAACAAGCTCTGCGGCGAATCTGTCGGCGTCCGATTCCATTTTCGCGTTGCCCTTTTCTCTGCCGCAAATCTGATATGTTGTGGCGTGAGGCATCACGATATGCGCCAACTCATGGGCGATAACGAACCTTCGGCGTTCGGGCGAAATATGTTTGTTTACAATGATCAAATGAGATTTTTCGCCTTTGAAAGCGATGCCGTCTATGCCCTCCAAATCCTCTTCGCGAAACTCGATGCCGAGTTTTTCGACGAGGGCGGGCATATCGACCGGAATATTATCCGTATCGAAATGTTTAAACAATGACCTTGCGTAATCCTGCGCTTTCATGGAGTTAAAATTAGCAATTCGTAGCCCAATGTCAAACTAATAGTTAATTGAATCAGAAATCTATCGAATATCAAATGGTTTATCTCGATTTTTAAGTTTGAAATCGAATGTGCGACTTCGCGTATTTTATTGAAAGGGCTTGACTAATGCCCGCTTAACCGGTATTTTTGTTTTGATATGTTAACTCTATCGATGACATCCATTCCTGAAAAACTTATCGCCAGCGGGTTGGTGATAATACTATTCTATTTCCTATCGAGAATTATCTTCAAACTGATGGAGAAATGGATACGCAATCCGGCTCTCCTGTATTCCGTGCGCAAACGTATAGTCTACATCGCGACCATACTTGGAGCCATCTTCATAGCGGGGATCTGGACAGAATTTATGTCCGGGCTTTCGACTTTTTTAGGAATCATTGGAGCCGGAGTTGCTCTGGCATTGAAAGACCCTCTGACCTCCATCGCGGGATGGCTTTACCTGATGGTTTCCCGTCCATACATCCTCGGCGATAGAATTCAGATGGAAAATCTCAAGGGGGACGTCGTCGATATAAGCGTATTTTCGACCACGGTGCTCGAAGTCGAGGGCTGGGTGGGCGGCGAACAATCCACGGGCAGATTGGCGAGCATCCCCCATAACTGGCTCTTTACCAAACAGATTTACAATTATTCCTCCGGTTTCCGATACATCTGGACGGAAGTCCGTGCGAATATCACATATGAGAGCGACTGGCGCGAAGCCATTCGGCTGGTGGAAGAAATCCTCGACAGCAATTCCGGCGAGGTTCCCGAACTAGCCGCCAAAGAGATGCGTCTCGCGCGCGAAAAATATCTGATAAAACTCGGCACCCTCACTCCAATCGTTTACACTCGAATAATCGATTTCGGTGTCGAACTGACCGCGAGATTTCTGGTGCCGGTGCGTTCCCGAAGGGCGATGGAATCCCGAATTGCGAAAGACATCCTCGATGCCTTCAACAACAGCGACACTGTCGATCTGGCATACACGACCTATCGAATAGTCCAGCAGGGACATCGCCTTACTCCGGAAGACGGCGAATAGATACTACTCTTCGCCTACGGAACGTAAGCACATCTGACCCCGCATATCTTCGTATTTATCCTTCGCAGATAATTCCTAAAAAATTAGCTTGCCCATGGAAATTTCCCTTTCAAAAATTGCGATAGGGGTTTATGTTCTTATCGATAGGTTACTTTTTAAAACAACTAAAAGGGGAAGATATGGAAAACAGAAATTCGACACTGATCACGACACTTATTTGTTTGCTAACAATCGGCTCTATGTTCGCCGCGGTTTTCAACGTTACGGATGTTGCGGGTTTTAGCGCCGCCCTCGCGACTTCAGCGGCCAACGGCGAGAGTGACACAATCAACGTTTCAGCGGGAATGTTCAATGTTTCCGCGACTCTGAATTTCTGGTCGGATGAAGACTATTCATTGACGATTATTGGCGCGGGAGCCGATGCGACCATCCTCGACGGCGGAGGAACAACCCAGATTATGGAACTCATAACCGCATCGAGCGAAGGGGACATAACGATATCGAACATGACTTTTCGCGACGGCAATTCGGACTACGGCGGCGGCATCTACCTCGAAACAACCTCGGCATGGATAATAATCGATTCATGCGATTTCACGGACAACTCCGCAACAGAGGTTGGCGGTGGAGCTAATGCATATTCAAACTCCGGCAATTTCGCCATTTCATATTCGAACTTCATCGGGAACTCTTCCACCCGTGCCGGCGGATTATTCGTGCAATCGGAAACGGGGAACTCCATTAGCCTGACCCATTCCAATTTCGAGGACAACACCGTTACTGTCGATGGTGGAGCTAATATGCTGTATCCCCTCGGCCCCGGGGTTGAGTTGACTGTCGAACATAACACTTTCACAAACAACCAATCCGGCCAGTTTGGAGGCGGATGCTGGGTGAGAATGCCCGCGGGCGAAGGAACAATCGCCTATTACCACAACACTTTCGTGGGAAACGCTTCGACAACCGCCGGAGATGCCGGAGGAACCTACATCGAATTGCACTCGGGAACTCTCGATTATTCCAACAACACATATATCGGCAATTCTACCGCGCAGTTAGGCGGCGGCGCATGGATTTACTGCGTTTCCGGAACCCTCGATGTATATGAAAACACATTCACAAGCAACAACGCCGACAACAATGGAGGCGGAATCACCGTTGGAATCGACGAGGGTATCCTTTACTTCCACAAAAATATATTGGACTCTAACAATGCCGACAATGTTGGCGGCGGCCTTTCGGTCGCGAGCACAAGCGGCAATATTGAGATATTCAACAATACTTTCTATGCCAATTCCGCAGAAGAGGGCGGCGGCCTTTATGCCTATTTCGACGCCTCGACGGCGACATCGAGTATTCACAGCAATATTTTCTGGCACGACAGCGAACCGGCTCTTGCAGGCTCAGGAGCATTGACAATCCTCGCGCAGTATTGCGATATCGAAAGCGGCACAGGCGAAACTTGGTTCGGCACCGGATGTATCGACGCCGACCCCCTTTTCGTGTCTCCATCATCGGGCAATTTCCGCCTCGGCTGGCTGAATTTCCCCACGGATGACGCCACAAAATCGCCATGTATCGACGCAGGCGATCCGTCGTCCCCCCACGACCCCGACGGCACCCGCGCTGACATGGGCGCAATCGCATACAATCAGGTAACCGCCATATCCGACCAAATCGCCACGCCAGAAAGAATGAGCATCTCCGCCTTCCCGAACCCTTTCAATTCAGCAGTAAACATAAGCCTCGACTTCGGAAGCGACCCCACGGAGCGGTTGAGCATGATAGAAATATACGATGTGGCGGGACGTCGGGTTGCGGTTGCTGAGCCTGATTTTATTACCCCACGGGTCGAAGCAACAGTTAGCAGATTAGCCAAAGACACTTCTACAGGCTCGGTGTCCGTGAAGACTCCCTTGTCATGGGGGGATTTAGGGGGGGTAGTCTGGACACCCGCCCCCTCCCTCGGTTCCGGCGTGTATCTTGTCAGGGCAACGACCGGCAAAGAGAGCATAACTAAGAGGGTCGTGTATTTGAAATAAGTATTTCATTTAGAGGGGCATCCTCATGAACTCGACCTCACACTGAAGGTGGCGATATACCGATGTTGAGTAACCGAAGGGGTTTCCTAACGAGAATTCGCTGGGAAAAGAAAAAGACGTTCCATCTATCATTTGAGCTTTATCAAAAAGAGTTTCAAGTTGGCAAAAGCTTTGTCGCGGGGTATTTCGAAGAATTGCATTTGGATAATGTTATAAAACAGCTCTGCACCCAGCCATTTTATCCAGGCCTTCTTTACGCTTAGGCACCGGTGGACATCGCCTGAATGCTGAAGATTGTTCGCGCTGTCGCCCTCAGATCATCTTAGAAAGTCGCAATGTCTGGTGGTTTCCCTCCCCCTTTTTCAAATCCCAAATGATTTTTTGACATTCGGAGTTTCATTTCTATAATATAGATTCGATGTGCGTGTGAAACTGAACCTTCGAATTGGACAAATCGTGAATAAGACGGCAATAATCATTTTCCTCGCGGCTTTGACCGCTGTTATGGCGCAGACCGCAGAAGTTTCGGCGGTGCCGTTCACTATCGCCCAGCTCAAATACGGCGGCGGCGGGGATTGGTATGCCAACCCCTCGGCATTGCCCAATCTTATCGAGTTCGCCCGCGACAACGCCGGAATCCCAGCGGTTTACACCGGCAAATATGTCGAACCGACCGACGACGATTTTTTCAATTACCCATATCTTCACATGACCGGCCACGGCAATGTCAAATTCACGGACAAGGAAATCGAGCGGCTTCGGACATATCTCACCAACGGCGGTTTCCTCCATGCCGACGACAATTACGGAATGGACGAGTCTTTCCGCCGGGTGATGAAGCAGGTTTTCCCGGACAAGGAATTTGTCGAACTGCCTTTCGACCATGAGATTTACCATTCCTTTTTCGATTTTCCCGCCGGCCTGCCGAAGATTCACGAACACGACGGCGAACCGGCGCAGGGATTCGGGATTTTTCACGATGGCAGGTTAGTTGTTTATTACACTTACGAAACGGACCTCGGCGACGGCTGGGAGGATCCCTCGGTGCACGAAGACCCGGAGGATGTCCGGCTGAAAGCCCTGCGGATGGGCACAAACATTATAGTTTATGCGATGACGCAATAATGGCAGAATCCAAAAGCAAGATATTAGAGTTTATCAATCGGGGCAGAAAAGCGCTCATGCTCGTTTCGTCCCTTTCCGGGGCGATGCTGGCACTGGCGATGATCCTCATTGCCAGTGTGGTGATGATTCTCGTCAACGGGGTGTTCTATTTCGAGACCGGAGCGCGTAGCGGAATGTTTTTCGCGTGGCTGATAATCGCTGTTGGCGGATTGATAGCTTTCGTTTTCGCGCCGATTTTCCGTGCGCCGAAACCTCGGCGAATCGCTGTGGAGATAGAGAAGGAATACCCGCAGTTGGAAACGCGTCTCGTGTCGGCTTTCGACCTGATGGCCATCGATGCGGAAAAGCTGGGCTATTCCAGCGAGATAATTTCCGCCGCGGTGATGGATACGGGCGACAAGATATCGGGCCTTAATCCGGGGAAAATCGCGCCGTATCGGAAGCTGAGGGAGAAATCGGCGTGGCTGGCTTTTTCGCTATTGCTTATGGTAGGCGTCCTCGCGGCCTTCCCTGCGACATTTCAAGAGGGATTAAAACGGAGCGCGAATCCTTTCCGGCATATTCCGCGTCAGTCCCAAACTAATCTCAAAGTTACTCCCGGGGACACTCAGGTTACCAAATACGGCAATCTCGAAATCGAAATAGAGGCCTCGGGCAAGATCCCCGAGACAATAACGGTTTACCGAATCTTCGACCATAACTCCGAACGGGGTTTCAAAGCCGTGGCTGATGAAGAGAGCGAGCGGCGCTGGAGTTTTAATTTCGAGGATGTCAAGCGGGATTTTAGTTATTATGTGATAGGCGGCGATTACACAAGCCGCGTGTTCGATGTTCAGGTGGTCAACCGTCCGCGGATTGTGAGCCTGCGTCTGACGCTGAATTATCCCGGATATACCGGCCTTCCGAGCCAGGCTTTCGATTCCAACGACGGTGTGGTCGATGCACCCTATGGAACTTACGTTACCGTCGAAACGAAATTCTCATCCGAAATCGAATCTGGCGAATTGGTTTTTTCCGATACGACCGAAACGCCGATGAAAATCGACGGAGAGAGAGCCGAGGGAACTTTCCGAGTTACCAAACCAGGATTCTACTCGATCAATGTCCGAGATGAAGAGGGTTTGACCAACGACGATCCTATTCAATATCCAATCCGCGTGCGCATGGACGAACATCCCACGGTGGAGATAACCAGCCCGGGCGTGGATGTCGATCTCACCGACGATATGCTCGTCCCCCTTTCGATTCTGGCCGAGGACGATTACGGTTTCTCCAGTTTCAAGCTGGTGTATTACATAGAAAAGAACTCGGGCGATACTCTTCGAACGACTATCCCCTTCGATACATGGGGCAAGCCGCAGGTTGCAGTGGATTATCTTTGGAACCTCGGCGATATCGGCATGGTGCCCAATGACATCGTTTTATATTGGATAGAAGCCTTCGACAATGACCGGGTTACCGGCCCGAAGATGGCAAAAAGCAGAGTTTATTCCGTCCGTTTCCCCAGTATCGACGAGATTATTCGCGATGTCAGCGAGGAGCGCAACCAGCAGATGAACGATGTCGAGGAAGTAGCGCGTCAGGAACGAGAGCTTCAGAAGGAACTCAACGAACTCACCCGCGAAATGATGCGCGAAACCGATGTCAGCTACGAGCAACGGGAAGACCTTCGCGAAGCCCTTCAGAAACAGGAAGAGCTGGCCCAAAAACTCGAACAGACCGCCGAAGAATACGACAAGACCACGGAGAAGGTCAGCGAACAGCAGTTGGCTTCCATGGAGGTCATCCAGAAGATGATGGAGGTTCAACAGCTTCTGCAGGAAGTGGCCACCGAGGAGATGCGTCAGGCGATGAAGGAGATGCAGGAAGCCCTCGAATCCATGGATCCGGAGGCGATAAAGAAAGCCGCCGAGGAATTTCAGATGACTCAGGAACAGCTGATGGAGAACCTCGACCGCACCCTGTCCCTTCTCAAACGTATGCAGGTGGAACAACGAGTCGAGGATATGAAGGCTCTCTCGGAAAAACTGGGTGAGATGCAGGAGAAGGTAAGCGAAGCGCTCGAGGATGGCTCTATGTCTCAGGAACAGATGCAGGAGATGCAGGACAGAATTACCGAGGGAAGCGAGCTTCTGGAAGAGGGCCTCAAGGAACTGGCCAAAATGATGAAGGAATTCCCGGACATGCCCTCCGATAAGGCGCAGGAGCTTTCCGACCAAACTCAGGAGAACAGCCCCTCGCAAAAATCGGGGCAGTGCAGTTCGAGTATGTCGTCGGGGAATAACTCGCAGTGTAAGAGTCAGTCTAAGGAGCTTTCCGAGCAGTTCGAACAGACGGCGGAGCAGTTGGCCAAGCTTCAGCAGGAGATGCAGGATATGCTTTCCCAGGAGACAATGGACGCCATACGCCGGGCGGTCTTCGGTCTGTTGGATTTGTCGTCGCGGCAAGAAGAAATACTCGATCAACTCGCCCCGAACCCGCGTGACAGGGAATTCGTGCGGTCATTCATCGTGCGGACTTCCCATATCAACAATGGCTTAACGCGAATTACCAGCGAGGTTATTTCAATCGCTGAAAAGAATATCATGATCTCCCCCGCCATCGGCGCAATGCTCGGAAATGGCCTTAAACAAATGACTTCGATGCTCAAAGAACTGGAGCAGGGACGCGGATATTCGGCTTCTCCGGCGGGATACGAAGCTATGGCGAGCATGAATGTCGCCGCTGAGAAACTCCTCGAAACGATGGATATGATGAACTCCCAAAGCTCATCCAGTTGCGGCGGAGGGCAGAGTTTCTTCCAGAAGATGCAGGGGATGTGTCAGAAACAGGGCGGGATTAATCAGGCGACTATGCCGCTTGCGGGACAGGGAATGCCGGGAAGCCAGCCCGGAGGCCAACCGGGAGGAATGACCCCCGACCAAATGGCCGCCGCAGGAAGACTCGCCGCCGAACAGGAAGCTGTCCGCAAATCCATGGAGGAGCTTGCGGGCGAAGCTGAACAGCGTTCCGACATCGCCGGAAGGATGGACGATATCCTCGGCGATATGGACGAGGTCATCAAAGACCTGCGCAATCGAGGCGCCGACGAGCGAACCCTTCAGCGGCAGGAGCGGATACTCAACCGAATGCTCGATATTCAAAAATCCCTGCACAAACAGGAATTCGAGGAACGCCGAAAGAGCAAAACCGCCGACGAAATAGTCCGCCCAAGCCCCGACCAGCTTCCCGAAGATTTGGGCGAACGCAGAGACGTCCTTCAGCAACAGCTTCTACGGGCACTGAACCAGCCGTATCCTAAGGAATATGAGGAGCTTATCAAATCATATTTCAATTCCCTACGCGAGTCGGAGATAAGCGAGTAATCGATATGAAAATTACGACTTCAATAATACTAATCCTGATTCTTACCACCTGCCTGATGGGCGATTACGCACGAAACCTCGAACTCGCCCAGCGCTATATCGCCCTCGATAAATACGAGGATGCCCGTGTAATCCTCGAAAAACTCGCCGAGGAAAAACCTGACGACGCCCGCACTCAGAATATGCTCAAACAGGTTTACCGTGCCACAAAAGACAACGAAGCCCTGCTGACGATTATTGAAAAAGAGCTTGACCAAAACCCAAACGATCCTGAAATATGGGCGGATGCCGGCCAACTCTATCTCTCCCAGGGGGAATCGAAGAAGGCCATCGACGCTTATGACAAAGCACTCAAGTTAGAGCCGCAGAATTACGGCCTTGTGATGAAAATCTTCCTGGCATACCGAGCCTGGGGTTATTACGACGAAGCGATCGATGTTTTGATTACTGCGCGTAAAGGCTCCGACGACCCCGCCCTTTTCGCGATGGAAATAGCTTCACTCCACGAAATAGCGGGGAATTGGGAGTCTGCCGCCGACGAATACGGCAGATATCTCAATAAATATCCTGACAGATTCCGCGAGGTCGAGGACCGTATGAACGAGGTCTCCGCGGATACCACCCAGCTCGCGGCTCTGGAAGAGGCCGTGGAAAAGCTTCGGGAAATGGGTGTTCAGGGGGACAGAATCGATCGGCTTCAGTCGCGGCTTCAAATTCGCCAAAACAAATACATGGATGCCGCCGAAAGCCTTATAGAAGCGGAAAAAAAGCGCGGGCAGAAGGGTATGTATATGCTGGCGTTCATGCGGGAAGCCCTTTCCGCAGGCCATCACGATGTAGTGAATTTTGCAGGCGACTATCTGAAAAGTGCCGAGCCAAGAATCGCCGAAGAAGCAAATATGATTCTTGCGCAGTCCAAACGAGCTGAGGGCAAGAGCGACGAAGCAGTCGTGATACTGGAAGGCCTAAAAAAGAGCAACAACTCATCCATCGCGGCCTCTGCATACACGGAACTCGGCAAGATATACCTTCACGATTTGAACGATCTGGACAAAGCGGGTGAACATTTCGCCACAGCGGTCAACAAATACAGCCGTATTCAGGGCGCGGAGGATTCTTTCCGAGGCTTAACCGATGTCCATCTTCGGCGCGGAGATATGGAGTCCGCCGAGGAGGTTCTCAACCACAAACGCTCCATTTCGCCAAACGATCCATGGGCGCTGTTCGGCGTCGGGGAGATGGCTTTCTTCCGTGGAAGCACGGACACCGCCGCGGCGGCTTTCCGCGCGGTTGCCCTGAGTTTTCCAAGGTCCACCGAGGCAAATAACGCAGTTAGATACCTCGCTCTTATTGTCGATGCCGCCCAATCCGAAGCTATGCCCAGAATCGCGCAGGCATTTAAGTTGTTAAGACAAAAACGTTTAGGCGAGGCCAAGTCTCTTCTCGACGAACTTATTACTGAGCTTGAAAAAGAACCCTGGGCTGACAATCTTGTCTGGACGCGAGCGATGATTTATACTGAAATAGGCGATTTCGTTTCCGCGAAAAAAGATTATGCGCGCATCGCGGAAAACTATACTGCAAGCTTCTATGCCCCCTTGTCGCTGGAAATCCTGGGGGATTACGCAATGGCAGACGGCGATGTAGCCCGCGCCGCGGAAATTTACAACCGAATTCTTGTCGATTACTCTGAAGCGGTAAATATCGAACGCATCAGAGAAAAAATAATTAACCTGCCGGAGAATATATGAGATGAACGGCAATGATTTAATCTTACAAGGTGCGGAAAGACTAGAAACCGGCGGTATTGAAAACGCCCGTCGCGAGGCGATTTTTATTCTCTCCAGTCTTTTCGATTGCGAGCCTACCGGTTGTTATCTTATCGATCAAATACCCGAATCAGTTCTCTACAAATTTGACCAAATCCTCGACCGACGCATTAAGGGCGAACCCCTTCAGCTGATCCTCGGAAAATGGGAATTCTACGGCAGGCCGATTATCCTTCGCAAAGGGGTTTTCGTTCCAAGACCGGAGACGGAGGGGCTTGTCGATATCGTTCTTGAGAGGGCGCAGAAGAAGCCGGAGTCCAAAGGGCTCGAAATCGGCGTCGGTTCCGGGGTGATTTGCGTGAATCTTCTTGCCGAATTCCCCGAACTTCGAATGACCGGCACCGACATCTCTAAACCGGCCCTTGAACTGACTCTGGAAAACGCGGAGAAGTTGGGCGTCTCAGACCGTCTGACCCTCGTGGCAACGGACTGCGCCGATGGATTATCGGCAACCTTCGATTTCATCGTCAGCAACCCGCCCTATGTTCTTGCCTCAGAAATGATAAATTTGTCCGTGGAAGTCCGTTTCGACCCGGAAAACGCTCTAACCGACGGCGGGGAAGACCTCGAAACGACGAGAAAAATCGTCAAGTCCGCTAACGAGAGGCTTATCCCAGGTGGATTTCTCGCCCTTGAAATTCATGAAAACATGGGCGACACAGTTTTAGAAATGCTCTCTGCTGAGTTTGTTCAGAACAGGATAGTTAAGGATCTCGCCGGCAAAGACCGTTACTGCATAGCTTTCAAAGGAAGTTAAATGGAAAGACGTCTTCAGAATCTCAACTGGAAAGTAGTAAAAAGCCTTCTCGAAAAGCACCGGGGCGCAATTTTGCCTGTCGGCACCATGGAAGCCCACGGCTGTGCGAACCTCGGCACCGACATCACAATTCCGGAATTCATCGCGGAAAAGGTCGCAGAAAGTCTGAATCTCCTTATCGCACCGACCGTGAATTACGGCATCACCCGAACACTACTCCCCTATTCGGGCTCCCTCACCGTTTCGCCGGAGGTTTTCGAGGCCTATGTTCTCGATGTTGCGGAGTCCTTAATCAAAACCGGTTTCGAATGGATTCTGATTCTGAACGGCCACGGCGGCAACAATGCCGAACTCGAGTCTGTCTCACGAAGATTGTGGAAAAATACCGGCGGGAAAAGTATCGTCATCCACTGGTGGGACTTCTGCGAGCCTGTAACGGTCGAAATACTCAAAGAAAAGGGCACTCACGCCGGTCTGAACGAAAATTACATGGTAATGGCCGCAAATCCCGATCTCGTTCGAGAAGATTTGTTCGACGAGGAGGACGTCTATTTCGTCCGCGACGGGGCTTATCCTTACCCAAACGCCGGGACAATTTTGAAATACGAGGACAAACCCGGCGCATTGCGTTTCGACCGCCAAGAGGCCGAGGAATATGCATCTGCGGTAGTCGATTATATATATCGATACGTAAAAAAAGTTGTTAAGAACTGGGAAAGAACGTTTTGAAAGCTTGATAATTGAGATATTAACAATATATTAATATGATAAAGAGTAGCGTAATATTTACTTGAGGTAACTATAATGGTGAAAAAGCGAGTCCTTTTACTGTCAATATTGGCAATCCAACTTATCGCCGGGTCGGTTTTAGCTCAAAGTCCTACAACTCCGGCCATCGAACGGAGTAGCAATCTCGAGTTTCTTCTACGGGAAGTGGACAGAGAGTTTATGCTCCTGATGCCGAATTCGGAAACGGATCCGGAGGCATATGCCGAGTGGAAACGCAACTATTCCGATGCCATGGGCGGAGCATACGAGTCTCTCGAAAGACCGATGGCTCCAATGGTTCTATCGCTGAATAACGGATATGTCGATTTCAAGATGAGTGAGGGACCTTCGGGCACTGGCGTCTATTCGGAAGGTTGCCGTCCAAGCGGCGGCGGAACCTGGATGCGACTAACTTACTACTACCCGAGCACCCCCTGGGATTGGACAATTTACAAAATCGACAGCCATACTCCTCTTAAAACTAACAACACAGGCACGGGAACCGTTCTCTCGCCTGCCGCGGACAGCATGTATATCCTCGGTGATAAAGCTTACACCATCTGGAACAACCTCAACGGCCACGGATGCAAAGTAGTTCAGATTCTCCAGTGCGTCAGTCTCGGCGGATCCCCCGGCGACATCGAACAGGTCAAGCGGACGAATTACATTATCCCCATAGACGGCAGTTCGCACAACGTCGGCTGTATGGTCTATTGGGACACCCAGCTGAACTCCAGCGACGGCGCGAATATCGCCACCGCATTTGGTTACACAGGCATCGCTACTTTCCACACCGCCCCCTCGATTCCGCCCACATGGCGCGCTTTCGAGAGCGGAACACCTCCTGTAACATGGGGCATCGAGGCTCTGGGAATCCTCATGGGCTTCGAAGCGACCATGCCGGATGCTTTCTGGTATGGCAACTGGGGCTCAACAACGGGTAACGGTTGGGAAGACGCCGAGTGGATCGGCGACAGCGGTGGCGGTTACGGCGGCGATACTGCGGCCATGGTCAAATGGAACCAGCGCACTGTCGCTCCGGGCGATACAGCTGTTTTCATAACTTACTACGGCATAGGCGAAATCGGAAGTATCGGCATGAACATCCTCCACGGCCCCCCAGAGCTGGACGGCGGTTGTAACGGCATCAATCCGAATCCAGCTTCTTTCGATGCTATCATCACGAATTTCGGAACATCCACAGCTGACAATGTTCAGGCATCAATCGATTTATCAGGAACTCCGCTTACGATATCTTCCGGCGCAAATCCGCAGAACCTCGGCTCCATTTCAGGAAGCGGCGGGGGTTCGGTTGCGACGTGGATGATTAACTTCCCGCCAGCCTCATGGGGAACCACCCAGTGCTACGACATTTCAGTAACCTGGACAGGCGGCGGTCCGGAAACGGAAACATATTGTATAGACATTCCCACACCTATCGAATTCAGTGTTACTGCTGATGCCGCAATTAGTTTGCTATGCGAAGGCGACTGCACGGGGCTAAGCGCAATTCTCGACACTTCGGAGATACCGGATCATTATTGGACCTACACCTGGTTCCCGCCCGATTTCCTGTCCGATCCTTCTTCTCCAACGCCGGTAGCTTGTCCCGAATCGACAATAACATATGGCGTAGAAGCCTCCGACGGTGAGGACTGTATCGACACCAGTTATATTACAATTACGGTCGAGCCCACTCCGGAAGTGATTTTGCGCGATACTACCCTCTGCGCCGGCGAATCCGTAACCCTCAGCCCCGAAATCACACCCGACGATCCTTCTTACTCTTACAGCTGGTCTCCCGGGGGTGAAACAACCCGCGATATAACCGTTTCGCCCACATCAACCCAGACTTATGTTCTTACGGTAACTACCCCTGTCGCCCGCTGTATCGGTTTCGACGACGTTACAGTTTACATCGACCCGGAGATGATTGCCGATGCCGGTTTCGACGACACAATTTGCGCCGGGGATACAATTCCCATAGGCGGAAGTCCTACAGCTTTCGGCGGTGATGGCGATTTCACATACCTTTGGGAACCCCCAGAAGGCTTAGACGATCCCACAATTTCAAATCCCTTCGCAAGCCCCGAATCGACAACAACTTATGTCGTTACGATAATGGACGGCGTTGGATGTCTTGCATACGATACTGTTACAATTTATGTTGATACGCCACCCTCCGACTTGACTTTATTGTATCCTCCTGATGGCACTACCGGAATGCTTCCGGGCCCCCTTACCCTCGAGTGGGACAGCGCCGACGGAAGCCCGGAAATCACATACGACGTCTATATGAACGGCGACCTTGTAGCGTCAGGGCTTACTGAGACATTCTTCGATACCTTAGGCAACTGCACCGAATTCGTTGAATGGTTCGTCGTAGCGAATAATCATTGCGGTTCCGACACCAGCGACTATTGGGATTACGAAGTCGTCCCATGCGATCCGCCATGGGCATATCTCATCGAACCGACTGATTCGTCATGGACGGCCTGCGACGACCAACAGTTGATTTTAATCGTTAACGACGATTTAGCCGTGGATACAATGTCTATTCGCCTCAATGTCAATGGTGAGATTATCGACATAACTGACCCGCGACTCTGGTTCGAGGACGATTCCGTCATGATCTTCGAGCCGTCCCCCTTATGGGAAGACGGCGATACGGTCGTCTGGAGTCTGGATTCCCTCGCGGACGAATTGGGCACGTTGACAATCCTACTGCCCCGAGGGGTTTTCTTCGTAGATCTTTCTTCGCCGGTTACCTGGGGCAATTATCCCCCGCCTGATACAATCATGTCATCATCTTCGCCGGATATCGCGGCATGGATAGCCGATTCCCTTTCCGGACTCGATTCTTCAAGTGTTTATATTTCGATCAACGGAAACGTCTTCTATCTGCCAAATCCTGCAATGATGCACTCATGGGACGCCCTCGGAATCGGGATGTCCCTCCACGTGGACATCTCCCTGACACCGATTACAGTTTCTCACAACGATACTTTCCATATATGCGTAGGCGGTTACGATTCACCGGACTACTGCGATCCGAATGTTCTTGAATACTGCTGGGATGTCTATTTCGACCTCGAAGGCCCAATCGCCGATCCTCCTTACGACCCGGACACAGAGGCTCTTATAAACGACCTTATCTCATCCTGTTCGGATCAGGGTTTCTGCTTGCCTCTCTACGATACTCCAATTTCCCACGGTGTTGTCGATTCGACAATAATTCTTGGCGTTAATAGTATTACATACGACGTTTCCGATCCAGAGATTTCCTATGTTTCGGATACGCTCTGTTTCGTCCCGGGAAGCGATTGGTCACACGCAGATGTAGTAAATATAGAGCTTCTCGCCGCCGAAGACAGTATCGGCAACGGTTTGATGGGAGGTCCCTATATCTGGTCTTATTCCATTGACCTTCAACCACCGCTGATTTCCGGCGTAACTCCGATCGGTCCCATTGGCACCCTCACTCCAACCGTCTCATGGACCCTATCGGACAGTCCCGCAGGTGTCGCTTACGATACAACCCTCTTTGGCATAGACTTTTTACCTGCATCCGACACTACCTGGTATGACCTCTCGCTGGGGGCCTTCACCCATCTCGGCGGTGGCGATTACGAGGTCGATGTCGAAGCTATTCCCTTCGTTCTGAGCGGCGGAGATTCAGTCAGACTCTGCGTTCGCGCCTGGGACTCGCCGGATTTGTGCCCGCCGAATCAGCTCGATACATGCTGGTCGATTAACATCCCGACCGGCGGCCCTGTGGGCACTATCATAGAGCCTCTCGACGGCACCTATTCAGCCTGCGACCCGCAGGACATAATAATGACAATCAGCGACATCAACGGCGTCGTGGAATCTTCGATTATCTTCTCGGTCAACGGTGTTCACTACACGACCGGCGACCCGGAGCTTAGTTTCAGCGAACCTGACATGATTTTCAGCACCCCTGCGGGCTTCTTCTCCGACGGCGACGTGGTTGTCTGCAGTCTTCTCGCCGCCGAAGACACCTACGGCAATTTCCTCGAAGACACTGTGGTGTGGTCGTTTACGATAGATTTGACCGCCCCGGTAGTCAGTTCGATTTCGCCCATAGCCGGCGCCGACGTCGCCTCCCTCTGTCCACCGATTTCCTTTGATTTGGATGATGCTCTGAGCGGGCTGGACGAGGATGCTATTGAGGTAACGCTCAACGGTGCGGTTTTGCTGGGGATTTACTCGCCGGATGTTACCTGGGCCGGC
>Ga0272444_10000935_pt1 | contig 29474 bp, 23 predicted proteins | sample SSMForm13_FD_201033 | JGI IMG/M metagenome (GOLD analysis project Ga0272444, IMG submission 201033) | Marine sediment archaeal communities from Little Sippewissett salt marsh, Falmouth, MA, United States - SSM-Form-13 | ecosystem: Environmental > Aquatic > Marine > Wetlands > Sediment ...
GGTCTGGCAATTCAACTGTATAGAATCGGGGTCTCGCAATCCCTGCGTTATCGGTTCGAATCCGGTCCCGCCCATTTTTAATATCGGAAAAATCGACACAACCTATAGTATTGAAACAAATTCAATGCCTGGCGTATATCCTTCTCCGCCAATGAAAAAGGCCGGGGCACGAGGAGATATCCCAGCCACATAATTTCTTTTGGGAAGGGGTTGACGAGGAGGTGTTCCATAGCGGCCTCGGGCAGACCGGGAGAAGCTGCCGCGCCCCGGCATGAACTGTAAAGGATGTTATGACACAATGTGTAAAGCATGTCCTGACATCCTGCGCTGCGCTTGTGTCACACATCCTTTACAATCTCCCCTTGCCATTCGGGTCGAAATTGCCAATATTTCCGGATAAATTGATGAGGCTTTTGAAGAGATCGGAATGATGCGTTTGAATAGCAAAAACGCCCTTTTTATAGTGCTGATCGTGGCGCTGGTGCTGCGGCTTGGTGCGGTGATTTTCTCGAAGGGTTATATGGCCAACGATGATCATTTCGAGACGGTTCGGATAGCCTCGGAGGGCATGCAGCACGGTCTTCTCGATGAGAACGATCATCTGATATGGAGGTCGGATAAGCCGCACCAGATTGGCCGTTCACCGCTTTATGTTTTAAGCCTTTATGCGGTCATGAAGGCACTCACCTGGACGGGGATCGAGCGTCCTGACCCGATGATGTATTTCATCCGTTTTATTCATGCTCTTTTTTCGCTTGTCACGGTCTGGCTCGGATTTTGGTATATTCGGAAGACCACCGGCAGCATTCGCTGGGCGGCCATCGGCGGGCTGATTCTGGCCGCGTTTTATTTGATGCCGTATATTTCGGTGCGCAATCTAGTTGAGGTGGTTTCATCCAACTTTTTGATTCCCTGTCTTTATCTGGCCTGGTTGGGCGTGGAGAAGAAGGATAGTCGCTTTCTGGTCTTATCCGGCATGCTGGGGGGGCTGGCCTGGATGATTCGTTTCAACACCGGTCTGGCGGTGGTGCCGATCCCGCTGGCGATCTGGTATTTGACTCACCGGTTCCGGGCCGCCGGGTATTTTTGTCTCGGGGCGGCGATAATCCTGATTTTCAGCGGCACTCTCGATTACATATATCTGGGCGGTTTCGGCCGGTCGACGATCAACATATTCAAATCATTCTGGTATGTGGTCGACAGTCCGCCTCTCCCCCATCCGGTCTGGCTTTACGCGCTGGTGATCCTGGGGGTTTTCATTCCGCCTTTTTCACTATTTTTCATCGGTTCGATTTTCAACCGTTCGGTAATCGGGAAGCACCTGATTATATTTTCCTCGGCGGCGCTCTTTTTTGTCGCTCACAGTTTGATCGCCCACAAAGAAGAGCGTTTCATGCTGCCGATTCTGCCGATTCTCATAATTCTCGGCGTGATCGGTCTTCACCACTGGCTGAGCGGTCCGGTGCGATATCGGTTTCTGCGAAAAGCATTCAAATACTCGGCGATACCGGCGGTGGTGTTGAATATAATTATCCTGCCTCTTTTTACGTTTAACTATGCGCACAAGGGGATGGTTGAGCCGTTCGTTTATTTATCGAAGCAGGACGATATCACCGGAATTGTGATCGACCGTCTGGAGCGGCGGCGGTTTTTGCCGGTGGATTACGCCAATCTCGATGAACCGGTGTATACCAAGCTGGATCGCTGGGATCAGCTGGCAAAGCTTCCCGAGGAGGAACCTATTTCGGATGGAGCCAATTACTTCGTTATCTTTTCCGATGATATTCACGAGGTGCATGTCGATTCGCTGGAGACCGTTTTTGGACCGTTGGAGAGGGTTTTTCATTCGCCGCCGTCGCTGATGGATCGCATACTTCATTTCCTCAATCCACGTTATAATCATCTGAACGAATCATGGGTATACAAAAGTATCGGCAGTACCGATTAAGGCGCGAAGATGGTTGCTTTTTGGCGGTGATTGAATATATTTACCGAACGAACGTATCCATTTCGACTGGCAGGCTATGAAAAAAATATTCAATCTGACCCCGGCTCAAACGAGAATTGTCGTTTTTCTCAGCACGTTGCTTCTGGTTTTATCGGTCCTGAGGTTTATCAGGGGATACGCGGCGGCCGACCGGGAGAGCGTTCAGATCAGGCTCGGTTCCGATGAAGAGCGGGATGATTACCGGTCGCTTTTGAGGATCGATTTAAATCATTCGCCGGCCGATTCGCTCGAACTCCTGCCCGGAATCGGTCCGGTTTTAGCCTCGCGAATAGTCGCCTATCGCGATTCGTCAAAATTCGGGGCACCCGAGGAGATACTCAGGATAAACGGTATCGGTCCGGCGACTTATGAAAAGATAAAGCCTTATTTGCATGTTGGGATATGGTAGAGACGGGTGGCATAAGGTATGGTCTGGATATTCTTCCCGGCCGGGTGGTTTTTGCCCGCTGTTCCGGAAGCCGGGAGGAAATGAATATCAACCGCCTGGAAGAGGTTCCCACCGACGAGATAAGGCCGGGGCTGGTAGACCGGGACGGGCAAATATTCTTTTCGATTCCCGAGAAAGAGGCCATTATCAAGCGGGTGATGATTCCCGACATGCCGGAGATCGATCCCGACAAGCTGGCCAAGTTCGAGATGCTGGCCTCGCTTATAGATGACCCCGAGGATTTTTATCTGGAGTCTTTTGCGTTGAATGGTCCCCCGTATCGATTGTCGGTGGCCTATAATCGTGCCGCGGTCGATACCCGTTATGCTTTCGTGGAGAAAAATCTGATTCGGCCGGCCGGTTATCGTCTACGTTCGCTGGCGCTGGCGACGGGATATATGGAATTCTGCCGGAAAGAAAGCACCGACCTGGTTTGCTTAGTCGATATCGGTTCGGAGATTGTTTCCTATTGTTTTCTTGACGATAATCGCATCATTTGGCCCGGGGCCATGGACAGAATCGAGCCGAGCGGTGGCATATCCGCAGCCGGGATCGATTCGTTTGCTCTTGATCTGGTGGCCGTTTTGAAATATCGGCTGGCGCTTCTGGCCCCGGGTGATCGGTCGGCGCATCTGTCGCAGGTTGTTTTGGCGGGTCCGGCGGCCGATGAAGAGCTGGCGCGGCGGCTGGGAAAATCATTATCGGCCGAAGTGACCTTCCCCGAGATACTGCCGCACAGGTTGGAAGGATCATCAGCCAGCGTGGCCGCCCGATTTCTGGTCAGCCTGGGTTTAACGACAGGTTTCTGATGCGTATAACCGGTGGTATATTGAGGGGAAGAACGCTGGCGACGGTATCGGGCTGGGTGACCAGGCCGACCTCGGAAAAGATCAGGCAGTCGATTTTCAATATTCTCATGAATGATGTCGAGGGGGCTGATGTTCTGGATCTTTTTGCCGGATCGGGGGCGCTTGGTATCGAGGCACTCTCGCGCGGCGCCGCCTCGGCCGTATTCGTGGAGTCGGGACGTCCCCAGGCGGAGATCGTGAAGAAGAACCTGGCCTCACTGGATTTGACGGCCCGCATTATAACCAGAGATTTCCGGAGCGCCTGTCAGCATCTGTCCCATGAGGGATACCGCTTTGACCTGGTTTTTGCGGATCCTCCTTATGAGCAGTTTTTGCCCGAGGTGGTCGGCCGGGCGGTTTTGCAATATGACTTGCTTCATGACAAAGGATTATTTATTATGGAGCGAAAATCCGGGCCACAGGTTATTATTGACGGCCTGAAGCTATTGAAAAACAGGAAATTCGGTCAAACAGAGGTTTCTTTTTATGCCCGCAGCCAGAAATGAAAAGGTGGCCATATATCCGGGGACATTCGATCCCATCACCAACGGCCATATGTCGCTGGTGCAGCGCGCGGTGAAGCTTTTCGATCGCATGATCGTCGCCGTGGCTGAAAACGCCTCCAAAAACCCGCTTTTTACGCATGAGGAGAGATTTCGTCTGGTCAAAGAAAGTCTCCGAGGGAGTCGCAAAATCGAGGTCATCAAATTCAACGGACTGCTGGCCGATCTGGCCCGAAAACACAAGGCGCGGGCCATTGTCAGGGGGCTTCGAGCCGTTTCCGATTTCGAATTCGAGTTTCAGATGGCGCTTATGAACCGCAAGATGGCTCGTGAAGTCGAAACGGTGTTCCTGATGCCATCGCTGGCCTGGGTGTATCTGTCATCCACGATTGTCAAAGACGTGGCTGCCAATGAGGGTGATATCGACAGTCTCGTACCTCGCCCGGTGGCGCAGGCCCTTTTCAAGAAACTATCCCGGATCGGTAAAGGCAAGTGAGTATATGAGTGACAAGAAGCAGAAGCCGCAGGATCCATCCGAACAGCAGCAGGTACCGCTCGATGAGCTGATCGCATCACGGCGGCGGAAACTGGAAGCATTGCGCGAAAAGGGGATCAATCCGTTTCCTTATCGTTATGAAAGGTCCCATACTATCGGCCAGTGCCGTGCGGATTTCGAAAAACTGGCCGAGGATGAGAGCCCGGTCCGGCTGGCCGGACGGATAAGGTTGAAGCGAAAAATGGGTAAGTCCATTTTCGCCGATATCCATGATGTTACCGGCAAAATACAGGTCTATTTAAAGATTGACAATGTCGGCAAAGACCGGTTTAAAATATTCGACAAGCTCGACCTGGGTGATTTCGTCGGTGTCGCCGGCACGCTTTTCGTGACCCGGACAGGTGAAAAGACGGTCATGGTACAGAATTACGAAATCCTGGCCAAGTCGCTGCATCCGCTGCCGGATAAGCATTCCGGGCTGGTCGATAAAGAACAGCGCTATCGGCGCCGTTACGCCGACCTGATTGTCCATCCGGAAATCCGCGAGGTGTTCATTCAGCGGTCCCGGATTATCCGGTCGATTCGTTCGTTTCTGGAAGAGCGTGATTTCCTCGAGGTGGAAACGCCGATTTTGCAGCCGATATACGGCGGGGGCGCGGCCGAACCGTTCGTTACTCATCATGATCGGCTGGGAGTTGACCTGTACCTCCGTATTGCCGATGAGCTGTATCTCAAACGACTTCTGGTCGGCGGTTTCGACAAGGTCTGGGAGTTCTGCAAGGATTTTCGCAATGAGGGCATGGATCGTCTGCATAATCCCGAATTTTCGATGGTCGAGTTGTACTGGGCCTATGCCGACTACAATGATATTATGATCCTGCTGCAGGATCTTTTGCGCCGGGCAGTCTTCGACCTCCATGGTTCGTATAAAATCAAGTATGATAATCATGAGATAGATTTTGAACCTGATTTCAAGGTCATCTCGATGGTCGATGCGGTCAGGGAAAGGACCGGTTTCGACCTGATGGCTCTCGATTTCCCGCAGGCCAGAGAGAAGGCGGCCGCGGCCGGTCTGGAGCTCGAGACGCTGACCAACTGGGGCAAGGTGGTGGAGGCTTTTTTCGAGGCTGAAGTCGAGGCGAATCTGGTGCAGCCGACCTTTATCAAGGATTTTCCGGTTGAGATTTCTCCGCTGGCCAAGGTTCATCGCGACAATCCCCGACTGGCCGAACGATTCGAGCTTTTTATCGCCGGCCAGGAAATGGGCAACGCCTTTTCCGAGCTTAACGATCCCGATGATCAGCGGGCCCGCTTTGAGGCGCAGGCGGCCGCGCGTGAGGCCGGTGACAGGGAGGCCCACCAGCTCGACGAGGATTATCTGACGGCGCTGACCTATGGTATGCCACCCACCGGCGGTCTCGGTTTCGGAATCGATCGCCTAGTTATGCTTCTGACCAACCAGCATTCCATCCGAGATGTCATCCTGTTTCCCCAGATGCGTCCGGAGAAAGAAGAATGATATTCATAAAAAGGCGGTTGCCGTGACAATGCCGGCCGGGCACGACCATTCATGAAAAATATTAGCCGGATTCCCTGAATTATGTATTTCGAGCGTTTCATAGCCGGACGATATCTTCGATCGGGACGATTTTTCACCTCGGTTTCCACCTGGATAACGACACTGGGGGTCACTCTGGGGGTTGCCGTGGTTTGTTTCGTGATGTCGATGCATAATGGTTTCGAAACCGAGCTGCGATCGATTCTTCTGGGAACGACCTCGCATGTTTCTATTTTCGCCCGCAACAGCTTCAATATCAGGGATTACCCGGAGGTTATCGAAACCGTCGAGAGCATCGACGAGGTTATCGCGGCCTCGCCGTTTATTTATTATAAGGCGGCGATATCATCGGAACATGCCGGCGATGGCATAATCGTCCGGGGTATCGACCTGGATATGGAAAGACTCACGACCGATGTCGCCGATGATATCGTCATCGGCGATTATTCTTTCGATATCGACGATATCGAGGATACCGAAAAGGCCGCCGGGATCCTTCTCGGCCGCGGGGTGGCCGATCGGATGGGGGCTACGATCGGTGATCCGATTGCCATGTACTCCCTGAGGGGAGAAGATTTAAGGCGGTCGGCCCGCCCCCGGGTGGCCAAGTTTTATGTCACCGGGATTTTTGAAACGAGGATGTATGAGTTCGATTCGGAGATGGCCTATATACCTCTTAAATCGGCCCAGGAGCTGTTTATGATCGGCGATGCGGTGACCGGGGTTCATTTGAAGTTGACCGATATATATCTGGCTCCGGAGATAGCGCCCCGACTGCAGGAATTGCTTGGTCACAGATATCAGGTAACCCCCTGGAATGAATTACATAAAAATCTGTTTGCCTGGATAGCCCTGGAAAAAAGGATTTTATTCATCGGATTCATTCTGATCGTGCTGGTGGCGGCCTTTTCGATTATTTCCACCCTGGTTATGCTGGCGATGGAAAAGAGGCCGGAGATCGGCATTTTAAAGACAATGGGGTCGACAGCCGCCTCGATTCGTAAGATATTCATTATCAACGGGCTGGTGATCGGTGCCATAGGCATTATCGGCGGCTGGGCGCTGGCCCTGGCGGCCGCCGAGCTCCAGAATAAATATTCCATCGTATCCCTGCCGGGGGAATTGTATTTCATAGATTATCTTCCCATAGAAGTCCACTGGATTGATTTTCTGCTGGCCGGACTGATCACGATTATTATCTGTTTTATAGCCGCTTTATATCCGGCCGTCAAGGCCTCGCGGCAGTCGGTTATCGACGTGCTCCGGCAATAGCCAATTCACGGCATTCTGCTAAATAATTTGACGAAAAAGGCGAAAATAGTTAATATACAAAGGAATGGGAATTTTTAGGGAGATTCGGGTCATTGGAAGCTAATCGTGAAAATCCCCTGCTGGAGGCGCGCGGCATTCATCGGAGTTTCGATACCGCGGAAGGAGTTATCGATGTCTTAAAGGGGGTCGATCTTGATGTTAATTCCGGAGAAATGGTCGCCATAGTGGGAGAATCAGGGGTTGGCAAATCCACCCTGCTTCATATCCTGGGCGGTCTGGATCGACCGACCGAGGGCAGTGTAACGGTCAGGGGGGAGTCATTCCGGGACAAGAGCGAAAGCGATCTGGCCCGATTCCGCAATCGTCATATCGGTTTTGTTTTTCAGCATCATTATTTGCTGGAAGACTTTACGGCGGTTGAAAACACGATGATACCGGCGCTTATCGCCGGACATCTCAGGGCTGAGGCTTTCGGTACGGCGGAACAACTCCTCCGGGATGTCGGTTTAGAAGATAGAAAGAATCACAGGCCGCAACAGCTTTCCGGCGGCGAGCAGCAGCGTGTCGCCGTGGCCCGGTCGCTGGCCAACGTTCCGGGACTGGTCATTATGGATGAACCGTCCGGGAACCTCGATATAAAGACCGGGGAAAAGCTTCACGGTCTGCTGGAGGAGTTGAACAAAAACCGGGGGACGACTTTTATTATCGCCACCCACAACATTGCTCTGGCAAGAAATTGCCATAAGATTGTAGAACTAGAGAATGGGCATAAAAGCGATAGACACGGAAGTTAGGTGATATATTATGTTATGTGAAGACTGTCACAAAAACGAGGCGACGGTACAGGTTACCAAAATAGTCAATAACGAGAAGATCGTTTTGTCGCTGTGTAACGATTGTGCCGCCAAACGCGGTTTTCATTCACCTCTGGAAGGCAAGTCTTTTCCCCTGGCCGATATGCTCTCCAACCTGGGCAAAAAGCCGCTGTCATCGGGGAAAGACGCCGCTTTCGCGGGTGTCAACCTGGAATGCCCGCGCTGTAAACTGACTTTCGAGAAATTCATCAAGCTGGGTCGATTCGGTTGCGGCGAATGCTACAAGGCGTTTCGGCCCCGGCTGGAGTCGATGATGAGAAAAATTCACGGGTCGTCTCTGCACAAGGGCAAACTTCCCGAGACCGCGCCCAACCAGCCGCTTCCGGTAAAAGAGGAGGCCCGGCTGGAATCGGAGCTGAGACGAGCCATAAAGGCTGAAGATTTTGAGAGAGCCGCCGATTTACGTGATAAGCTTAAGACTCTGAAGGAAGAAAGATTGGCGGGGAAGCACGAATAAATGAAAATTATGTTTGATGACATAGCCAGAAATACCGCGGAATGGTTGTCCGGTGAGGGCGATGAGAGCATGGTGGTGCTGTCATCGCGGATACGTTTCGCCCGAAATATATCCGGCTGCCTGTTTCCATCGACGGCCGACGCTGAAACCAGGGACAAGATCGTCGGTTATTTCGAATCGGTTCGGTCCCGCTCGGATATGCTCAAAAAGGGGCGTTTCATCCGGGCCGCCGACCTGTCGCCGCTGGATAAGCATTTCCTGGTGGAACGCCATCTGATGTCGCCGAATTTCATGCAGGATGATGCCTCGCGGGCGCTGTTTATCGGCGAGAAGGAGTCGGTCTCGATAATGATCAACGAGGAGGATCACCTGAGAATTCAGGCTCTTTCATCCGGATTGACGACCGACCTTTGCTACACGGTCGCCTCTCGTTACGACAGCGAAATCGGGCGCCATCTGGAATTCGATTACGATCCTGATTTCGGCTTTCTGACGGCTTGTCCGACCAATGTCGGGACCGGTATGCGAGCTTCGGTGCTGATACATCTGCCCGGCCTGGTAATCACCAAGGAAATCGACCGGGTTATCGGGCGAATCAGCAAGATCGGGGTTGCCGTTCGCGGTTTTTACGGTGAGGGCAGTGATGTCCTGGGTAATCTGTTTCAGATTTCCAACCAGCAGACGCTGGGGACATCCGAGAAGGAAACGATCGAGTTGATCAACAACGTGACGCGGACGATCATCGATGATGAGGCGAGCGCGCGGGAGCGCCTGCTCAATGAAGCCGGCGACCAGATCAAGGACAAAATCTGGCGAGCTTATGGAATTCTCAATTATGCCCGGGTGCTGACTTCGGAGGAGATCATGAATCTTCTCTCGGCCATTCGTCTGGGAGTCGCCATGGGTATCATCGACTTCATCAGCATCGCCGCCATAAATGAAATATTGCTTCTTTCGCAACCGGCCCATCTGCAGAAGCTCCATGGTGAGGAGCTGTCGCCCGATGATCGCGATGCCGTCAGGGCGGAGGTGGTCCGGAAGAAGCTGGGCGAACTGACGAAACAAAATGGGAAAAAAGGCATTTAAAATAGAAAGGTTCTTTAGTTATGAATGAGATGTTTACGGAATTAGCCCGTAAGGCAATAGAATATGCCCGGGATGAAGCGGCTCGATTGCGTCACGATTATATCGGGACGGAGCATCTTCTTCTGGGTTTGATCCGACTTGGCGAGGGTCGTGCCGTTGAAATCATTCAGAATCTCGGGCTTGAGATTCAGGACCTGAAAGCTTCGATCGAAGAAGTGGTTCAGCCGTCCGGCGGGACGATGACCATGGGGCAATTGCCTTTGACGGCTCGGGCTAAGAAGACATTGGAGGTCTCCGGCCAGGAGGCCAGAGCTTTGAAGTCGAAGGATATCGATACCGAGCATATTCTGCTTGCTCTCCTTAAAGACGAGGAAGGCGTCGCCGCCCAGGTCCTTTCCATGTACGATATCGATTACAAGGAAGCCTACGAGGAGCTTAAAAATATTCAGAGCGGAAAACCGTCGGCGTATAAGCGGAAAAGGAAAAAATCCAAGACCCCGGCTCTGGATCATTACGGTCGTGATTTGACCGAATTATCCAGGCGCGGTCGGCTCGATCCGATTATCGGCCGCACCGATGAGATCGAGCGTGTCAGCCAGATTCTGTCACGGCGCAAGAAGAACAATCCGGTTCTGATTGGTGAACCGGGGGTCGGCAAGACGGCTATCGTCGAGGGTCTGGCCCAGCGTATCGTCGAGGGCAAAGTGCCGCAGACGCTGGAGAACAAACGGCTGGTGACTTTAGATATGGCCTCGCTGGTGGCCGGGACGAAATATCGCGGCCAGTTCGAGGAGCGCCTGAAAGCGGTCATGGCGGAGATTATCAATTCGAAAGATGTCATCATCTTCATCGACGAATTGCATACCATCGTCGGTGCCGGGGGCGCCGAGGGATCGCTGGATGCCAGCAATATTTTCAAACCGGCCCTGTCGCGCGGCGAGCTGCAGTGTATCGGAGCGACGACTCTCAACGAGTACCGTAAGTACATCGAAAAGGATGGTGCTCTGGAACGCCGTTTCCAGACCGTCATGGTGGAGCAACCCTCGGCCGAAAACACGGTGCATATTCTCAAGGGTTTGCGGCCCAGGTACGAGGAGCATCACAAGCTGACCATATCCGATGAGGCCATCACGGCCGCGGTCGTTCTTTCCGATCGTTATATCAGCGGTCGTTTCCAGCCCGATAAGGCGATTGACGTGGTCGACGAGGCCGGCAGCCGGGCTCATCTGGCCAGTTACGCCAAACCGGATTCCTTCAACCAGATCGAAAACGAAATCGCCGTCCTTCAGGAAGAAAAAGAGAAGGCGGTCAAGAATCAGGCCTTTGAAACGGCCGCTCAGCTTCGTGACGATTTGAAAATCAAGAAGGAAAAGCTCCAGCAGATGAAAAAGGAGTGGGAAAAGAAACGAGAGGAGCAGGAAATTATCCTCAAGGGCGATGATATCGCCCAGATCGTTTCCAAAATGACCGGTATTCCGCTTTTCCGGCTGGAGGAAAAGGAGTCCAAACGCCTGCTGCGGATGGAGGAGGAACTGACCAAGAAGATCGTCGGTCAGAACGACGCCATCAATACCATCACCAAGGCTATTCGGCGGGCGCGGGCCGGCCTGGGCGATCCCCGGCGGCCAATCGGCTCTTTTATCTTTCTCGGTCCGACCGGAGTCGGCAAAACCGAGCTGGCCCGGGTACTGGCTGAATTCCTTTTCGAGGACAGCGAGTCCCTGATCAGAATCGACATGTCCGAATATATGGAAAAATTCGCCGTCTCCAGGCTGATCGGTGCCCCTCCGGGGTATGTCGGCTACGAGGAAGGCGGTCAGTTGACCGAAAAGGTGCGCCGTCATCCTTACTCGGTGGTTTTGCTGGACGAAATCGAAAAGGCTCATCCGGATGTCTTTAATATTCTGCTGCAGTTGATGGATGACGGGACTTTGACCGATTCTTTCGGGCGCAAGGTCGATTTCCGGAATACGGTTATTATTATGACCTCCAATATCGGCACCAAGCGTATCAAGGACACCAAGACGGTCGGTTTCGGCTCCGAGGATACCGACTCGACTTATGACGGTATGAAGCAGAAGGTCAACGAGGAGCTCAAGAAGTTTTTCAATCCCGAGTTGCTCAATCGCATTGATGAAATCATCGTTTTCCACTCGCTGACAATCGAGCATATCAAGGAGATCGTCGACATTCTTGTGGCCGACGTAGCCAAACGACTGGCGGACAAGGGAATAAGCTTCAAGTTGAGCAATGAAGCGCGGAGTTTCCTGGCTGAGAAGGGTTATGAGCCGCTTCTGGGGGCAAGACCTCTCCGGCGCGCCATCCAGAAGTATCTGGAGGATCCGCTGGCCGAAGAGCTTTTGCGGGGCCAGTATGCAGGCGACTGTAATCTTTCTATTGGCGCCGATGAGGAAAAGCTGACCTTCACTTTCAACGAGAAAACGGAAATCAACGAAAACAGGCAAAAAGTGACCAATTAGGGCTTGCTTTTTTCCGCAAAATATATAGCTTATCTATGGCCCGGCCGTGACCGGGCCATAGTTGGATAGAAAACATCGACTGGAGTATAGATATGGCTCACAAAAAAGGTGTCGGTTCATCCCGAAACGGCCGCGACAGCAACGGCCAGCGGATGGGTGTCAAGGCGTACGGCGGTCAGATGATAACGGCCGGATCGATCATTATTCGCCAGCGGGGGACCAAGATTCATCCGGGCCAGAATGTCGCCCGAGCCAGGGATGACACGCTTTTTGCCACCGCCACGGGTATTGTGGAATTTCAGCGCCGCGGACGCGACCGTAAGATCGTCTCGGTTCTGCCCCAGGCCGAGGAATAGACCGACGCTGTCCACATTAAAGGGCTTACACCTCGGCGGTGATCACGACCGGGGTTACATTATCAGGACCAGCTTGCCGATCTGGCGGCCGTAATCCGATTCAATCACGAAATAATAGATTCCCGAAACGGGCTCCTGCGTGTTTCGCGTTATGACATCCCAGACATCGTGCATACTCCGGGGATCATCGGGCGGATAATCGTGCTCGATTTCCCGCACCAGGTCACCATCGATGGTGAATATCCGGATAGTACAGCGATGCGGAAGGTTGGTAAAATGCACCGCGCGGACGCGATCATCGGTGAGCTCTTCGCGGCCGCGCCCCTCGAAGCCGATGGTTCGATAGTTGCCGTCGGCGCGGTACGGATTGGGATAGACGACAACGTTCAGGGCACCGCCTGATTCGGCCATTTCCGGGCGATTCTGGGCGTAGGCGGAAATGCTGTTGCGCAACGGATTGGTTTCCAGAGAGGACAGGCCGCCCCGGGGAGAACCGAAATCAAAGGCCGTCACGGCGACGTAGTACAGCTGTGAGGGCAGAAGATTCTCGATGATATATTCGTATTCATAATACCTGAACCGGCCGTCGTCGATCAGTTCATCGGGATAATATATCCGGGCCGAATCGAGGTTAAGGGTGGTCGGCGGCGGCTGATCGGGATAAACCTTGTGTATTCCGGTCGAATCGGTCAGGTCGGACATATTCCAGTCCTGCCGGGTAAAATAGAAGACCGAATCGCCGTAGCGAAAGGGAAAATCCATCGGATAATCAAGGGGATCGAAGGACTCACCGTAGAGAGCCTTCAGGGAATCCAGCAGGAACGGCGGATCATTCAGTTCCCAGATGCCGCGAGACCTGATCCAGGTATACCGGTTGAAGTTCTTCCTGTCGTATGAGGCCAGAAGCGAGTAACCATGCAGGGCCGGTGTCAAAGAAAGATAAACCCGGTATCCCTCGAAATCGAGCGTATTGCTGAAGACATCCCGGGTCGTTTCGGATTCCAGTCCGTTCCAGCGCACCCGAAGCCGTCCGGGCTGGCCCGGGATATTGAGTATCGGGAGGAGTCTCATATCCGGCGGCGGTGGTGGTGCGGCGGCGCGGAAATCCGGCACACCGTCACCGGCGTAATACAGCGTATCGGCTTCGAGGTAGACGACGGTGGTTTCGGTTTCCAGGATCGGTTCCAGGGCCACGGTATCGATGGTCAGGATAGAATCGAGGCCGCATATACGGTATTTGCCGCGGTGACCATCGCCATCGGTATCGTATCCCGGATTATCGTAGATCCACGAGGCCCACATGGCGTTTTTGCCGAGGTTGTAAAAGTCGAGTTGATCGTAGTAATCATTCGGATAATAGGGCGAATAGAGCCGCTCCCAGGCCCCGCAATCCCAGTGGAGGCTTTCGGCGGCCACATAGGCGAAAGTTACCGGCAGAACCTCGCCCGGATTGATTTCGAAGGGCCCGAAGGAGAGCAAAAAACGGGTGTCGAAACCGTCGGCCAGCTCCGAGGCGTTGGTCGGCGGGGGCAGCCAGCCGGAGGCGTAGTGATCGACGGCACAGAAGAGCTGGTCGTAATCGAATTCCTCGTGGCGCATTACATAATACTTATTCTTGTCTCCTTCGGGAGTGCCGAGAAAGCCGCCGAAATCCCGGAATGGTTCATCCGGTGTACCCAATTGGCGGGGGCCGAAGTCCAGGCTGGCATCGCCGTTGGAGACCCACCAGTTGAAGGAATACCGGAGTGAATCGGAGGGCGTCCTGACGACCCTGATACCGGCCATCGAGGTCAGGTCGAATCCCGAGGGACAGCCGGCGGCGGGATTGGCCACGCGGCCATCATTGTCGGCAACCCAGGCGGTATTGATGGTATCGATAAAATTACAGCCGGTGTGCGAGTCGACATAGCGCCGGAAACCGCTGATGTCATCCTGGAAATCATCCGGGCCGGCGCTGAGATGACGAACCTCGGCATCGAGATAAATGCCCATGTAGACATCATGCAGGTCCTTGTGGCCGATATTTTTGATGGCATAGTCAAAAAGGATAAAATCTTCGGCATACTCGTAACTCCAGGCGAAACTGCGCTGGGTTATTTCGATATTCAGGGGAATATGCGGTCGGCCGTCACGAGGATCTCTCTGAACATAGGCGATATCGGTGAGGGTATCGGTATAAACGGCGATAAAATCCTGCTCCGAAAGCGCCAGATCATCATCGGGGTCGGAGATCGAGCGGCGGGTAATGGTCCCCCGGGGATATGGATCAGGCCACATTTCCATGGTATGCTGCCAGCCATCGGCGCCGACTGAGACCAGCGTATCCCGGCCGACCACGGCCCCGATCCAGAAGCTTCCGGCAAAATGATACTTGATATCGCCGGGATAGGGATAAATACCCGATGGTGCCGGTTGTCCGGTGGCCGGATCAGGTTGATCGCCGATGAATCCGGTACCGAAACTGCCGGCGTTGGAAATCGTCGTCCCGATTTTGTTGATATTGTGAATGGCTATTTCAACATTGGGAGGATCGACGGCGACGCGGGCCACGCGCCCGGGAAATGATGTCGCTTCACGGCAGGTCCGGGCAGCCGTCCGGCCGGAAACCAGAATAACCACCAGGAGAAAAACCACCTGCCAAAGCAATGTCGCTCGAACTCCCGACATGACACCTCCTAATGTCTTATGCTCAGCCATAGCGGGTATCGCCGCCTATGGAGTCCTGAATAATTGATAACGCCTTTTGTTGGGGATGTCAATCAGAATAGTTCCCCGGGGCCCGATGGTCGGCGGTCGGCCCTGCCGATCAGGCTGAAAAGGTGCTATCTATTTTGCATGATCAGGACCAGCTTGCCGATTTGATTGCGATGTTCGGTCTCGATGACATAGTAGTAAATTCCCGAGACCGGCTTACCGCCGGTACGCGTTTTCAGGTTCCACCTTTCATGAGTGGTGTCGATATTTGGCAGACGCAATAAGAAATGCCGCCGTTTCCGGCGGCACAGGACTAGAGAGGCAAGCTAAAGGAAGCCTTGTCGACTTCTGCATATTATACGCGCCACCTGTCAATCGGTTGGCCAAAAAGGGATGGCTTTTGCCTTTTTTTATTTTTCGATTTCCGGTCACGAAAGAAACAGCAGAACAACACCACCGACGGTGATTACCGCGCCGAGAATCGCCCGCGGCGAAACTTTTTCTTTATAGAAGATAATCACCAGGGGAATGACCAGCACCGGTACGGTGGCCATGATGGCCGCGGCAATGCCCGCCTCAGTGTTTTTGACGGCCACCAGCGAGAGCCAGACGCCTAGAAACGGGCCGCAGATCGAGCCCCCCAGGGACAGAAGCATGGCCCGGTGGTTTTTTATGTAGCTCAGAGTTTTCAGAGTATCGCCTTTCATAAACCCGAAAAGCCAGACCGCCGCCGCCGCCGAAATCATGCGGATAAAAGTAGCCGGAAGGGGATCGAGCGACTGGCCCATGCCGGCCTTGGCCAGAACCAGTCCGATCGCCTGACCGGCCGCCCCGCCGAGGGCGAGAAGGATTCCGATTCCCAGCGAACGCCCGGAAGAAGAATTATTCGGGCCGGAGGTGGCGTTTTTGAAGCGTCTCTCGGAGGTTACCCAGGCGATCCCGGAGATGGTGATGATGATGCCAACAATCGCCTGAAAGGCCAGGCTTTCGCCGATTATTATCCAGGCCCCCAGGGCGGCGATAATCGGGGAAACCGCGAAAATCAGGAGTGTCAGCCTTGTTCCCAGGACCACAAAGGCCGAAAAGAGGCACAGGTCACCCAGGACCAGGCCGATTATGCCGCTGCCGATCAGGTAATAATATGACGAAGCGGAAATTCCCGAGGGAAGCAGGCGTCCGGTGGTAATCAGAAGCAGTGCGCCCAGAAAAACCACGGCCATGGGAATCCGGAACTTGTTGAGATGATAGGCACCGATTCGTCTCGAGGCCGAGGTGAAAAAGATCGACGTGAACGACCACAGAAAGGCGGTGGCCAGGGCGGCAAATTCTCCGGGGTATGGCATAGGGGAATATAAGGTAATCCGACCGGAATGGAAAGAGGGGAAATATTAGGGTTGTATCAGGTGTTACCGAAGCGAAACGGCCCGGGTGCCGCCCGGCCCCGGCGGTGCGAATCCGGCCTGAGTTTTCAAAGAGTGACCTGACGCTTTCAGTAGCCACGAGACGACCTCAACCAGTGCCCCAAGGCACCTCAGTCTTCCTTATTTTCCAGCCCGTACACCTGGCGGGGGGCCAGATACTCCGGGAAGCGATCAATCAGCGCTTTCCGTATAAGATAGCAATAGTGACACTCATCGACGAATTCACCTTCCAGCCTGATATCATACACGCGGGCCAGTTCGGCCGGGCCGCCTTTGACCAGCGGGCCACAGATCGGATGCGCGGCCGCGTCATAATCAGCCATGATCTCGGACAGCGGTGATTCCCACATGTTGCCGATACTCAGTCCCTGGCAGACGTGCACATGACCGAAGGGATCAACATGCACTCGTTTCGGATGGACCAGTTCCTCCCGGGTGCATTCACAAAAGGTATCCCCCGGGCGAGTGGGCAGTCCTTCGACCAGCTTATCCACCGCCCGCCCCCTGAAAACCGCTCCGCCGCCGATAACCGGATCACCTTTGCCCCCGGCCGGCTTCCGGACAGCCGGTTTTTCGATGGTGATGGTGGTGGCTTTTACCCCAAGCTTTTGAGCCGCGGCGGCCGCTATTTTGGCCGGGCTCTCCCCCGTCTCACCATGATGGAAGGAATCGTCGCTGAGGCTCAAATCATGGATACCGATTTCCACCAGCGGATCGAGCCAGAATTTGGCATCCTCGATCGATGTAGCCCAGTAGCAGTTGGTCACGATGCCGGTTTTTAGATTCATACTGGTCGCCATCCGCATACCGACGGCCATAATGGGATAGAAAAGAAACGGCTCGCCTCCCTCGAAATACGTCCACTCGACCGTACCGATTCTGGCAGCCTCGGCGATAACCTCGCTTATTTGCTCGATCGTGAAAGTGCCCTCGGCATTCGGGCTGCAGTATAAAAAACAATGATCGCATTCATAGAGACAAGTATAGGTCAGCAATAAATGTATTCCGGTAAGCATGGTTGAAACTCCTTAGTTGGCTTATGATATCGGCCGCCCCGGCCGGCCGGGTAGGCGTATATGGTTTTCTCTATTTTATTTTAAGCCGAAAAAAAAGCCAGGACAACAAAAATATATTGGGATTGGCATGGGGGAAGCAATGATGGCGCCACCGGTATCGCTGACTTTGTCGAAATCAACACCTGCCGCAACTTATCATGCGGAACCGTAAAGAGTCTTCACGCTTCGCGTGAATCTCAGGAGCCACGGCTCCTGAGCTACTGGACTGCAGCCGTGTGAGGAATAATGTCAAGCCGCGAGTCGGCTTGACCTACGGGGCTTTAGAACGAGACGTCTACCGCCCACGGCATGAAACAGGACATTTCTATTTTGCCTTGACACTTGACATTCGCCCTGTTGACATTTGTCGGACAAATGCCTATTTTCGAGCTGTTATGTCAGCACAGATCAAAGTAATTGCGGAGAAATAATATGCGCGAAATCAAGACTGAACTTATCACCGATACGGTTCGCCAACTGGTCCTGGAGGCCGCGACCGATCTCGGGGAGGATGTTATCGAGGCTTTAAAGGAGGCCAAAAAGGCAGAGGAGGCGCCGGTCGGTCTCAATATTCTCGATCAAATTATCGAAAACGCCCGTATTGCCCGCGAGGAGAAGGCGCCGATGTGCCAGGATACCGGTCTGGCGGTGCTTTTTGTCGATATCGGCCAGGAGGTGCGAGTGGTCGGGGGAGCGCTTGGCGAGGCTCTCCAGGAGGGTATCCGGCAGGGGTATAAAGAGGGTTATCTCCGGAAATCGGTTTTGAGCGATCCGATCGAGCGGAAAAACACCGGAGACAACACGCCGGCCGTGATTCACTACGATATCGTCCCCGGGGATAAGATGAAAATCACTCTGGCGCCCAAGGGCGGCGGTTCGGAGAACATGTCCGAGGTACGCATGATGAAACCCTCGGACGGAATCGAAGGGGTCAAGTCGTTCGTCATCGAGCGGGTTTACAAAAGCGGCGGCAATCCCTGTCCGCCGGTGATTGTCGGGATCGGTATCGGCGGCACGTTCGAGAAATGCGCCTGGCTGGCCAAGAAATCGCTTTTGCGCGGAGTCGGCGATCGACATCCCGATAAGTTTTATGCCGACCTGGAGCTGGAATTGCTCGAAAAGATAAACAAAACCGGTATCGGGCCGCAGGGTCTGGGCGGGACGACGACGGCTCTAGACGTTCATGTCGAGGTGCATCCGTGTCATATCGCCAGTCTGCCGGTGGCGGTCAACACCCAGTGTCACGCCGCCCGTCATAAAGAAACAACGATATAGCCTGGGGTAAAATTTTCGGGAGATATAAAATGCCAGATTTCAAGAAAATCACGCCGCCGCTGACCGATGAGACCGTGGCCGATCTCAAAACGGGCGATAATGTCCTGATTTCCGGGACCGTCTATACGGCTCGCGATGCGGCCCATAAACGCCTGGTGGAGCTGGTCGAGAAGGGCGACAAGCTGCCCTTTGACATAAAGGGTCAGATCATTTATTTCGTCGGTCCGACGCCGGCCAAGCCGGGGCAGCCGATCGGTTCGGCCGGTCCGACCACCTCGTACCGCATGAACGCCTACACGCCGACGCTGATCGCCGCCGGCCAAAAGGGTATGATCGGCAAAGGCGAGATGGGGGCCGATGTTGTCGCGGCCATGAAGAAGCATAAGGCGGTCTATTTTGCCGCGGTCGGCGGGGCCGGAGCGCTGATCTCGAAATCGATCGTGGCCGCCGAGGTGGTCGCCTATGATGATCTCGGGGCCGAGGCGGTCAGGAAGCTCGAGGTAAAGGATTTTCCGGTCATTGTGGCTCTTGACTGTCATGGCGGCAACCTCTACGAAGAGGGTATCGCCAAATACGCCAAAAAATGAGCTTCGGTTCGGATGCGGCCTGTAATCGATTGCCGAAAGCCGCACTGTTTTTATATTGCTGATCATGCAGACCGCTCTTCATATATATTCTCTCGTCCGGGAGCTGAACGATCGTATTATCGGCACCCGGCTCGTGTCGACGACTTTTTATAAGAAGGAGCGCGAGGCCTATCTTCATTTCAAAACCGGGAAGGGCCGCCTGGTTCTCGGGCTGGTCTATCATCCCCAGGCTTTCGGAACATTCCTGGTGCCCGAGGGCAAAATCGAAATCGATACTCCGGAAAAGCCCTGGCCGTTTTTCCAGGCCGCTCTCGGCGGCGAGGTAACCGTCTGCAAACAGTACGACCTGGACCGCGTCTTCGAAATCGGTATTACCAAGGATAAGGCCGCTTTCGTCATTGTCGTCGAGGCTATCGGGCCCAACGGCAATTTCTGGCTGCTGGACGATTCCGGGAATATCGCGGCCACCCTGCGCCACCGGCGGTTCGACCGGGGAGAAAGATACCGGCCTCTCCCGGCCCCCGATAAGCCGAATCCCTTTACTATCGACGAAAATATTCTGGCTGAACTTATGCATCGATCGACGCTGACCCCGGAATTGACTCTCAGAAAGTCCATCAACGGACTTGATCAACTAATGGGCGACCATATCCTGGCATCGGCAGGTGTCGCCCCGGGAAAAGAGTCGGCGCAACTGGATGACGGCGACATCGGAAGAATTCTTGATTCAATGCAAAACCTGACCGAAAGGTTCAATGATTATTCCTGCGGGTATATGTACTACCGGGATGGTTCGGTCGCCGTTTATCCTTTCAAACTGAAAACGCTGGCCGCTTCCGGCACTCGTCTCAAAGGCCTTTCGCTGGCCGTTTACAAGGCCATCAGGGCAAAGCGTTCGGAGCGGGCGACGCGCGATGACAGGCAGCGAACCAATGAAGCCGTCAAGAGGTACATCAAGCGCCTTCGGAAGAAAATCGATCGCATTACCGTCGATCTCGAAACGGCCCGCGATTTTGAGAAATATAAAAAAGATGCCGAGCTGATTAAGATAAATCTCCCGCAAATCAGGAAGGGAGACGAGACGATGATCGTTGAGGATGTTTATGCCGCCGACGGCTCTCAAGTCGAGATTGCGCTTGACCCGGCCTTATCACCGGCGGCCAACGCCGATGAGTATTTCCGGAAATATCGCAAAGGACGCGAGGCGCTGACGCTTCTTCAGCGGCGGCTGGAGATCGCGCAAAAAGAGCTCGCCTCGGCGGAGACGATGGTGGCCGAACTGAGCGATGATTTCGAGGCGGCGGCCGAAAAATACCGGGCCGAAATTGCGGCCATTCTCCCGAAAACGGCCGGTCCCCGGGAGACGGTGCGACGACTGCCCTTCCGGGAGTACAGCCTGGCCTCCGGGGTCAGGATTCTGGTCGGCCGCGAGGGGGCCGATAACGACGAGACGACCTTTCATCACGCCAAGCCGTATGAATTGTGGTTTCATGCCTCGCAGTGTCCCGGGTCACATGTTGTCATAAAATTTCCGGATAAGAGTTTTGTACCTTCGGCGGCGGAAATCCATGAGGCGGCGGCCGCGGCGGCTTATTTTTCCAAGGCCAGAAAATCGGCCACCGTTCCGGTCGCCTATACGCAGCGGAAATATGTCCGTAAACCACGCGGTGCCAAGCCCGGGCTGGTGACGATCGAACGGGAAAAGACGGTCATGGTGGAACCCAGGAAACCTGACGACAAGTAACGTGATCATTGCAGAAGCTGAGTTGCTTCGTATGAACAGGAATGACGACGTCTTAAAATCATCGGAAACAGACACGCGAAGGCTCTATAATGATCTTTCGTGGACCTGGCCGATTATCAGCCCGCCCGAGGATTATCTCGAGGAGGGCCGCTTCTACACCGAAAAAATCAGGACTCGCGCCCGCCGCGAGGGGCGGTCGCTTTTGCATCTTGGGTGCGGTGGCGGGCATATGGACTGGGCCATGAAAAATAACTTTCGGATACGGTCGATCGATATCAGCCCGCATATGCTGGCTCTGGCCGAAAAGCTCAACCCGGAAGTGACCTACAGTCTCGGCGACATGCGAACTGTCCGTTTGGATGAGAAATTCGATGCGGTGTTGATTCATGATGCAATCAACTATATGCTTACCGTTGATGATCTTCGGGCCGCGTTCCGTACCGCCTTCGAGCATCTGAAAGACGACGGCCTCATGATCACGTCCGCCGAGCAATGGCCGGAAAATTTCGTCCAGCATAAAATACGGCCGCAGACCGAAAAGAAAGATGATATCGAGATAACGTTTATCGAGCATTTTTACGATCCTGATCCGAACGATACCCACTACGAATGCACATTTATTTACCTGATCAGACGCGGAGGCAAACTCCAGGTTGAATTCGACCGGCATCTGGCCGGGATATTCCCCCTCGAATCCTGGAGAAAGACCATTATGGAGGTTGGTTTCATACTTGAAGAAACCGAATTCACACACTCCGATTTCGCCGAAAACGATTCTTATCCGATGTTTATCGGGATTAAACCGAGCACCGCGACACCGAAGGTCATATCCGGGAAATAGCTTATCTTTGAGATGGCCAAACGCTTCGGCCGGCCTATCGTTTCAATCAAATGGCTGTTTGACTATGGGGGCGGCCCTATACTTGCCGGTAGCATTTAATGCTTTTTGGGTTTCTTTTATTCTCCTCCGGCGGGTTTACGGGTTCATTAAAACCGCTTACATACCGATAAAGATTAATAACTTACAGACTTGAGTGTTTACGTGATTGGGCGTTTATCGCCGACATGAAAACGACATGGTTCTATGCACCGGAAGCTCCGAAAAAAAGACAGCCTAAAAGACCGATACCAACCGGGGAGGATATTGTGACATTCGCCAGGCTATTCAATGATCAAAAAGGGTTGGCCGCTTTTATCTCTATCATGATCATGCTTATGCTGTTGATTCTCGGGACAAGCATGATCAGAACGGTTAACGATGAAATCACGATCGCCGGAAATGAGGCCAATGAAATGTGTGCCTTTTATGCCGCCGAGGCCGGGATCGAAATGGCTGCCGCGGCGATCCAGGCCAGTTATGAAAACACCAACAAGCCGCCCGGTACTCTACCGGCCGCCACCAACACCATCGGCAACGCCGCCACCATGACATATGCGACAACCGATAACGGCCCGGCCAAGATGAAAAAGCTGATGAGCGGCTCTTTGAGCGGGCTTTATGCCCTGTCCAAATCCTTTAGGATCGAATCGGTCGGACAATCGACAATTGATGAGTCACGGGCGAAGGTTTCTCTTGAGTTTGAATGTGATCTCATTCCGATTTTTCAATTCGCGGTGTTTTTCAATGAAGAACTCTGGGCCCAACCAATTTTCGATGCTATTATTACCGGCCGTGTCCATGCCAATAAAGATATGTACCTGAAAAACAGCGGGGCCGGCAAGTCTCTCATCTTCAAGGACCGTGTTACCTGCGGCGGCGATATTCACGCCGGTTTTCCCTATGGTGCCTCATCCAAAGGGGATGTCCGCTTCAGCGACAATCAGGGCAACGAGGTCAGCATGAATCAGGGCGGGACCTGGATCGATTCCGACTTTAACCAGAGTGGCGTCACCTGGTATGATACCGCCTCGGCTCTCTGGGGCAATCAGGTGAGGGATAAATCATTCGGTCAAAAGACTCTTAACCTGCCGATCAGCGGTAACGACCCGCACAAGATTATCGAAAGGGGCAGCGGGAATCCGGATTCTTTCGAAAACAAAGCCGATTTCAAGATTATCGACGGTGTCGCCTATTCGCGGGTAGGGGGAGTCTGGATGGATGTCAGCGCCATGCTGCCTCCCAATACCATCGTTCAGGACAATTCCACCAGGTTTTATGATGGTCATGAAAGGGAATGGGTCAGGAATACGGAAATCGACATGGGCCTTTTGAAATCAAGTGGCTATTTCCCCGCCAATGGAGTCGTATATATATCCGATCAGCGGCCCACCTCATCCAGTAATGGTCTAAACGCGACCAGCCTGGTCAAAGGTACCGAAATCGGCAACGCCTTAACTATCGCCTGCGAGAACCCGGTTTATGTTCATGGCGATTATAATACGGTGAACAAGAAGCCGGCCTCGGTTATTTGCGATGCCATTACATTTCTTTCCAACAACTGGGATCCCAGTCTGTCGACAGCGGATTACCGCTATCGCAACGCCACCAAAACCGTGGCCAACCTGTCCTTCATTACCGGTGATCTGGCCCCCAGCGGGACCAATTACGGCGGTGGACTGGAAAACCTGCCGCGGTTTCTCGAGGATTGGAACGGCACCGAGTTTAAATTCACCGGTTCCATGATCGAGATGTGGCGCTCCCGGCAGGCCACCGGCACCTGGCGTTATATCAATGGCTGGCATCCCTATTATTCCGCGCCGACCAGAAACTGGAATTTCGATACGGATTTGACAGATCCCAATAATCTTCCGCCGGAAACGCCTATGGTGCAGGTTTTTCAGGTCCTGGACTGGAAACAGGATGATGTCGGATACACTTCTAAGTAGACTAAGACTGATTTTTGTTGATAGACATTTCGCAAATCGAATCCGGTTCGGTCAAACTTCCGCCTGGCGGAGGTTTGCTCAACCGGATATAGCTTTTAATCATTTCCCGCCGGTCAGTTTATCGATCTCATCCAGCAGTCGCCTCTCGAGTTCCGATTCGGGAAATTTCTTGATGATTTTTCCCTTTTTGAAAAGCAGTCCGGTGCCATCGCCGCCGGCAATACCAACGTCTGCCGATGAGGCCTCGCCGGGACCGTTGACGACACAGCCCATGACGGCCACGCGCAGCGGGGTTCTATAGCGCCGGGTTTTTTTCTCGATAGTTTCGGCCAGCCGGACCGAGTCAATCCGGCAGCGGCCGCAGGTGGGGCAGGCGATCACCTCGACCCCCTCCCGTTTTAGTTCGGCCGCTTTCAGGATGGCCCGGGCGGCGTGTATCTCGTGCACCGGATCGGCCGCCAGCGAGACGCGGATGGTATCGCCCAGACCGGCTGTCAGGAGGGCGCCGATTCCGACCGCCGATTTCACCGAGCCGGTTTTTTTCGTCCCGGCCTCGGTGATCCCTACATGAAAAGGGTAATCGGTCTGCTCGGCCATCAGGATATGCGCCCAGTAGGTAATATTGACGCTGGATGATTTAAGCGAGACGACGATATCATGAAAATCGCGACTCTCCAGAATTTCGATCTGCCGCATGGCGGCGACAACGAAGGCCTCGGGATCATCCCGGCCGTACTTTTTGACCAGGTCATCGGGAAGAGAACCGGAATTGGCCCCGACCCGGATGGGAATTCCGGCCTCTTTGGCGGCCGTGGTCACCTCACGCACCTTCCAGTCGGCGCCGATATTGCCCGGATTGATCCGGATTTTGTCGACCCCCTGGGCGATCGCCTTCAGGGCCAGTTTATATTTGAAATGGATATCGGCCACCAGCGGGATCGATATCTTCTTTTTTATCTCGCTCAGCCGCGCGGCTGAATCCTCGTCGGGAACGGCCACGCGGACTATTTCGCAGCCGGCCCGGATTAGCCTCTTTATCTGCCTGACGGTGGCGGTGACATCGCGGGTATCGGTGCTGGTCATTGACTGGATTGTCACCGGGAAACCGCCGCCGACTATGATACCGCCGACTTTGACCGCCCGGCTCCGGCGCCTTTGAGGAGGATATTTCAATTCCATATATAACTTGACCTTACCGTTTTCAGGCGGTAATTTAAGCCATTTGAGGATAATATCAACTGAAAGTTGGCGCCGGTGGCGATTGGTCGAATAATTATTGTCATTCTCCTGATTCCGACGGTGATTCTGGGCTATTTGTTTATCAGGGATCATCTCGAGGCCAAGAAGAAGGAGGAATTCCGGAAATACGCCCGGGTCATCGCCGAAATATCCGTGGCCGCCGAGTTATACCGCGAAGACAACGAGGGATTCCTGGCGGCGCGTGATTCGATTCTTTCCGATGAGGGATTGACACTTGATTCGCTCGATGCCTTTCGGGATCGTCTGCAGGATGACAAACGGGAATGGGTGAAGATCTGGGATCAGGTCAAGGAGATCACCGATTCGCTGGTTGATTTTCACCAGGAGCGCCTGAAGGCGCTTCCGGATTCATCGGCGGACAGCACGGCGGGGCGGTGAGGGGAAATTATCGGCGCGGGGGCGGAAGGCAATCATCAAACCAAGCGTGATATCAAGACTATCAGCCGGAATAATGATAAACCGGTCAAATCTGAGAGCAAATCGGCGCGGGACCGCCCTTGTAGAGAAAATTGATAATATACGTAATATCCAGAATATTTGCCGCTGAATCACCATTGACATAACCTGATCCCGGCGGAACCGGTTCGCCCCCGGCCAGGTACAAATAGGCGATCAGATAGGTTATATCGAGAATATTAATGATCCCATCGGCGTTAACATCACCGCATGAAAACTCAACCATAAACGAGCGGATTTCGGAAATAACTCCGGCTCCCCAGTCATCATGAGCCGTAATCTGCCAGAAATATTCGACCGAATCAATCGATGATCTTCCTTCCCGATTCGGGTATCCATCAAAGATAAAGGTCGTGTCGGTAACGGTAACAGCCACCAGCGAATCGGATAAATCGGCTAGGGAAGCAATGACGATATCGTAGGAAACGACATGTCCGGGGTTAGGATCGACCGCCTCATACCAGGTCAGAAGACAGGGAAAACCGGGGAACAGGGTGTCATCGGGTGTCGTCAGTGTAAACGCCCCCGGAGACTGGTTCTCGAAGGTTTCGATGACAATCGGGTCGGGGGGAATCTCGGCGATGGTGATATTATCGGCAATGACAAGCGGCTCCTGGTAATATGTGTAATTGGCGATTACCGAGAAGGTATCCTCCGCTTTCGCCCCGGCCGCCGGGGTGATCGAAATATCCCAGCCGCCCAGGGAGTCGACCGGAACGATCAGAAGCTGTTCCATATCGCCGTCCAGGTCGGAATCGAAAACCGAATATAGCGCTCCGGGAATATTGGTGGTGTCCTTGTTAAGAAAATAGCCGTACTGATTCTCGACGGCGATATCGATCGGCGAATAGCCGTTGACGGTTATTACTTTATCGAATTTGGGGATCAATCCGAACAGAACGGGGCCCACTGTGTCAAGGTCGAAAATTGCCGAAATATAAGGGTACAATGTATCATCTATGGTATTTTTATTGATGCATTCATCGAGTGAGATTTCGAGTGACTGTACTAAATCAAGAGTCATGCCTTCGCTAAGCCCGCCAAGAATGTCAATTGTCTCGGAACCCTGAAGTGATACAACCGTACTAATAAGTTCTCCGGCGTCCAGGGCAGCGTGTATTTTTGAGCGAAAGCAATCATAGTCGCCTTCGTCGAGTACAACATCAGTGGCGCCATGAAAAGAACTCCAGACAAAATCATCAATGGCAATGCCAAAAAGGCCGGCATACATGATCGTCATGTTGGAGCAGTCACCATCCAGCGGATTAAGAGGATTGCATCGTTCCGCATAGGTTTCGGCTTTTTGATAAAGCAGCCGACTGGTGCCGGATGTTGTCGTTCTTTTCCACGATGGAGCAAAGAGCGATTTAGCCGCCCCCCAAACGGCACCGGCGGCCTTGTTAACGTTGCTTTGCACGGCATCCCAGACGGGATTAGTTTTCTTTCTTGTGGAAAAGACATCGGTGGCGGGATCGAAATTGCGGATGACCTGGCCGGACTTGACCGGGATGATCCGTTCACTCCGGAGCAACTCCGGGCGCGGCCCGGCGTTGGGCCGGGTAACCGGGATATTATATGCACTCCGCATGATTCCGGCATAGGTGTTGGCCTCGATCAGATGCATCCACATGCCCGGCTCGACCGTCGGCATCGGCGAAGTGTAACTGAAATTCCCGTAGTCATCGGTGGTGACCGGAACCGACTGTTTGCTGACCGGATCCAGGATAGCAATCGTGCTTCGCCCGGATTTGTACGGTGATCCGTCATAATATGACACCGTCCCGGTAAAAGAAATATTGTCGCCGACATTGAAATCAACCCCCGGATTATCGATGGTCACGATCGGAAACGGATTGGTCACCGAAATATGATCGAAGCTGATATCGCATTCGCCGTAATCACCGGTGTAGCAGGCCAGCCCTATCCCGCCCGAGTAGATACGGCTTTCGTAATCATCATAAGATAATATCGGGTCGTCATAATAGAACTCGGGGCCGTAATTCAAATACACCGAGATATGTTCATCAAGGCAGATGATTCGCAGCCAGTACCATTTATCGTTATATACCATAAAACTGTGCGTCTGAAGAATAGTCTCGACGGTGTCGACCTGTTTGCCCAGAATCGCACCATGCCCTTCGCCGTCCCAGGAACTCCTCAGATTGACGAAGTACCATGAGTTTTCCGTCTCGCGGAACCGGATTATTTTATCGACACCGGCAACGCCCTTGACCTTGACATCGATCACATAATTGCGCCAGGTGTTGTCACCGACGCTCCGGACGCAGGAAAGCTGCTGGCCGGTCATGGCGGCCCGGTATTTTCCGTCGGCTACATTCCAGGTGCATCCCCCCTCGGTTTCGCGCCAGTCGGGGCTCGCTCCCGAGCTGAAATCATCGCAGAAAAGCCCGCTGAAATCATCGCAGAATCCCGGGCCGACGTTTAACAGGATGGTATAGTAGACAGACCAGTATCCGTTCGTATCTTTGGTTCGGTAATAAATGGTATGGTCGCCCTCGGATAGCGAGGTCGATTTAAAGGATGAATCGCCTGATAGAAACCCGTCGATACTCGAGTTCCATTCCCAGTCGACCAGACCTTCCGGTCCATATTCCCAGCTATGCCCGCCGCCGGTAAAGGTTATTTCCTCACCCGAGGTGGCTTCCCATGGTATAATCGAGGCGTATGGATAAGGCCAGGCATACCACCAGTCCTCGAGAACAGAGTAAAAATCGATAAACCTGATATATTCATCATCAAGGGGATAGTCATCAAAACAATAATCAGGCATACCGAAGTATCCGGGTAATCCAAAAGTATTATCAGTTATTTCCAAAGTATCGGGTATTATGCTTGTGTTGCAATTAAACGTTTTGTCCGATGAATACGTAACTGCAGAATCATTATTGAAATCAAGGGCATGCAGCGTATTATCATCGCAATTCATCCAGTAGAAGGCCATCGGGATATATTCCACCGCCGAGGTATCGCCGACGATTTCGAAATCGAGGGTAAAAAGGCTCTGGCCGATACAGATATCGGTCCGGGGATCAGGATGAATATCGCCGTTTTCGATATCACCGATACCGGTAACACGCACCAGTCCGCCGGGGCAAAGCCCGAAACAGCTGTCGACATTTTCGTAGGCGAGATATTCCCAGTCAATATATTGCATATAAATCCCGCCCTCGAGGACATCGGATATAGCCAGAAGCGAGGTGTCATAGCCTATCAGGAAATTAAGATCGTACCATTCCTCGACGCCGAAAACATAGTCGAGGTATACGTTAAAATAGACATGCCCGGGCGGTGCCTGCCCGTGGTAGGCAACAGAGTCCTTCGGCGAACTGAATTTGAATGAAAAAGGTGATGCCTCTGTCACGGTAACTATAAGAATACAGGTGTCGCGTAAAGCATCTTTATCCTCGGCAATTATATAAAACTGAAAATCGTAATAGAACGCATCAAGAGAATCAGGGATATACACAAATTCACCACTGATGCTGTTGATATAATAGGCGCCGGATGGCTCGGGATCAGCTGCGACATCCCAGACCGGGATATCGCCCGGGTCGGGATCGGCAGCCTCATAGGTGATATTGACTGATTGTGAGTAGTCGATTTGGCGAAATGAATTGCCATAGCAATTTTCGATAACCGGCGGGTTACTCTGACCAATGGCGGCGGTGGCCGCGACGGTAATAATAATAAAGACAAACAGGTGTTTTGTCTGATTTCTCATAAAGGCTCCCGGGTGTCGTTAATCATGCCTGCCATAATGGTATGTATT
>Ga0272444_10000937_pt1 | contig 29342 bp, 29 predicted proteins | sample SSMForm13_FD_201033 | JGI IMG/M metagenome (GOLD analysis project Ga0272444, IMG submission 201033) | Marine sediment archaeal communities from Little Sippewissett salt marsh, Falmouth, MA, United States - SSM-Form-13 | ecosystem: Environmental > Aquatic > Marine > Wetlands > Sediment ...
CCTGCATCCTGTAGCTATCTTGTCCTCTCTGTTCTTCTACCCCACGCGGCGGCGAGGGGCCGTGCAAAAGAGACGGGACAGGCGACGAATCGCCTGCCCCACGAGATCATGTTTCGTATCGGATCGTCCTACAACGCGACGACGTCCTGTGCCTGCGGCCCCTTTTCACCCGCTACGACGGTGAACTCGACCTTCTGGCCGTCCTCCAAGGACTTGTACCCCTCACCTCGAATCGAGCTGAAATGCACAAACACGTCCTCGCCGTTCTCACGGGCGATGAATCCAAAGCCCTTCGAATCGTTGAACCACTTTACGGTTCCGATTTCCCGCTCCGCCAAATGGAACCCCTCCTTCACTGCTGGCTGATTCATCGAAACAGGCATTCGAGCGGACAACCGACGAAGGTTTGACCCCCTATCGATGACACTGTACGACGTCCAACAATCCATCGTACAATAGCGGCGGAACCGGTTCAGGTCAAGAGGTGTCGACTACTCGCTCGATCCGGCCGACCGAACCCGCGATCCGGCCGATTCATGCCAGATGCGCTCCACGTGCTCCGTCGGAAGGCGCCGCGTCACGAGACTGACAACAAGAACAGCGATCAGGCCGACCCCGATGCCGGGCAGGAACCCCTGCAGTCCGTACGGCTGTCCCAGTGCCTCCCAGATCAACGTCGTGGCCAGTCCGACCCCCATCGACGCGAGGGCTCCGGCGCGCGTCGTCCGCCGCCAGTACAGCCCGAGCAACAGGGGCCACAGACAGGTCGATGCAACGGCCGCGCTGGCGAACGCCATGAGGACCAGCACAAGGGCGGGTGGGCGAAGGGCGATTGCAAGGGAGATCAGGCCGACGGCCACCGACACCAGGCGGCTGTACCGCACCGCTCGCCGTTCCGACAGCGGCCGTCGCAACCCCTTCTGGACGAAGTCCCGCACGACGGCGCTCGACGTCGTGATCAGAATCGCGGCGAATGTCGACATCCCCGCCGCGATGACGCCGGCGAGGAATACCGCCGCAGCCCACGGGGGCAGGACGTCCTTGGTCAGCGTCGGGATCGCCAGGTCTGGGTTGGCGATCAACCCGGGATACCGCGTCCGCGCAATCGCTCCGTTGATGTACGGAAGCACCGCCATTGCGCCGCCGACTGTCACGATCACAGTCCCCAGGCGCATCACCTTCGTCGAACGGATCGACACGAATCGCGCCAGCATCTGCGGCATGCCCCACACCCCGAGGCTCGTGATCAGCGCAAACGACGCCAGGCCGGCCCATCCCCATGCGCCCGGCGTGCTCACCAACCCCGGGTCGATCGAGTTCAGCGACAGGGTCACCGCCTCCAGACCCCCAGACTGGTGAAGCGCGGCGACCGTGAGCAGGATGAGCCCCGCCCCCATTACCCACGCCTGGAAGAATCCGGTCCACACGACCGCGAGGTATCCGCCAAGGGCCACGTACAGCACGATCACGGCCGCCGACAGGAGGACACCCGCGCTGTACGGTATCCCCATCAGCCCTTCGAAGGCATTTCCCATCCCCTTGAGGATGGCCACGTTGTAGATGATGAGGAACAGCGCGATGACCCAGGCCGCGAGGATACGCGCAGACGGAGCTCGAAACCGTTCCGCGAGGAATCCGGGGATTGTTAGTGCGCCGAGCCGCGCCGTGAACAGTCGCACGCGCCGCCCCAATACGATCCACGCGAGCGTGCAGCCGATCAGCACGTTGGCCGCAGCAATCCAAATCGTGCCCATTCCGTACAGGTACCCGAACCCGCCGCCGCCGATGATGACGACCGACGAGAAGTACGCCGCCACGTACGACAGCGACGTGACCCACGGGCCGACGTTTCGGCCGCCGACGTAGAAGTCTTCAGCGCTCTTCATCCGACGCGACGTCAACACACCGACGATGACCAGAAGCAGCAGGTACAAAGCCAGAACAACGATGTAGGTGACCGGCTCGCTCACTCGTCATCCGCCCCCTTGGAGACAAGCGCCCACACGATGGACAGCAGAATGCTGCTGCCGATCACGATCCACGCCGCAAACGTCGACCATGGGGTGTTCAGTGGACCCATGCGAATCCTCCTGACCGGTTCGATCACAAGGCGGAAGCACGCGCCCACCGGTGTCCGGCCCGCGACCGTGGGCGTTGAGGATACGGCGCACAGCACAGTCCCGTCAACGAAGGCGGAGCACGACGGTGCCCGTTTCGGATCAGCACTGGCTACGAATGCAGGCGCTCGATGAACGCCCACACACGGTCGGCCACCGCGTCCAGCGGACCGGACCCGTCCACGCGAACGACGTCGCCTGTCGGCTCAAGCCGTTCGCTGCGCGATGCGTGTTCCGGCCGACCCGCCGACCGGAGCCGCTCGCGTCGAACCGGTTCGTCGACGTCGAGCCAGAGGATCGCGTCAAACGCCGATCGATCGACCACGTCCGACGTGGCGAGAAGCGCACCTTCCACCAAGAGGACCGTGGTGCGTTTCGTCGCCTCGGCGGCGCGGATCTCAGCAAGGGCCCGGACAACCGCCGGATGGACGAGTCGATCGAGTTCGGTCGCCGTTTGCTCGCTGCGGAACGCCGCATCTGCAAGCCGACGTCGATCGATCGACCCATCCTCGGCAACGATGCTGACGCCGAACCGGTCGACGAGCGCCCGGAACGTGGACGTCCCCGGCTGATAGGTCGACCACGCCACCCGATCCAGGTCCACCCACACGACACCGTCTCGCTGCGCCAGACGACGCGCAACCGCGCTTTTCCCGCACCCGGCCCGGCCGGCGATCCCCACGACGATCATCGTACGCTCACCGTATCCGCCTCGGCCCGGGCGGACAACCCCTTGCTCCGCGCTGCGCTCCGCTCTACGCTGAAGCGAGAGCTGAGGAGGCCCCGTGAGCGACATCGTCCGCGCGTACTACGATCGAATGGCCGAGACCGAGAGGGACCGGCTTCAGCATCCGTACCGACGTCTGGAGCTGGAGAGCACGCTTCGGTTGATCGACGAGTACTTCCCGAAGGCGGGTCACGTCGTCGACATTGGGGGCGGACCGGGCCGGTACTCGATCGAACTCATCCGACGCGGATACGCCGTCTCGTTGATCGACCTGTCTCCGGAACTGATCGCGGTAGCCGAGGGTGCATTGCGACAACTCGGGCTGCACACGCAACGGACTGTCTGCGCGAACGCAACCGACCTCAGCGCAATCGGCCGCGAGAGCGCTGACGCCGCCCTCCTCCTCGGCCCGATGTATCACCTCGTCGAGCCGAGCGACCGGTGTCAGGCACTGAGCGAACTGCGGCGAATCCTCAAGCCGGGCGCCCCCGCCGTTGTCGGCTACATCAACCCGTGGGGGATCCTGCGCTCCGGACTGTTCGAGTTTCCCGACTGCTACGCCGACGAGCCGCACATCCGCGAGCTTCTCGGCAGTTCGGTGCAAGTCGGAGAACAGCGTGCGTTTACCGAGGCGGCGTTCACGACGCCACCGGACGCGATGCGAGAACTCCGCGCGGCCGGGTTCGCCGTCGAAGCCCGGGCAGGGGTCGAGGGGTTCGCATCCGGCATGCTCTCCGCTCTCGAGCAGATCGCCCAGCAGGATCGTGGCGCGTATCGCACGATACGGTCCCTGGTCGCCGAGACATGCACTCACCCCGCGTATCGCGATTGCACCGAGCACCTTCACATCGTCGTGCGACGTCTTGGGTGAGAGCGTCGTGGGCAGCCGGGAGCCTCGAATGCTCCGCCCTGCGGCCCACGCTCCGTGAAACCGCCGACCCGTCCCGGTGTACGTAGCGCGAGGTGATCGCAATGATCCGAAAACGAACACAAACGGGCCTTGTCCTTCTCGTCGCCCTCCTTGCCCTCTCCGGGGCCGTTGTCGCGCAAGGTAGTGTCGGGCCGCTCGGGTTGGTCCCCGGTCCGTCGCCTTCCGTCCCCGAGATCAGCATCTGGACGAACCAAAGCCAGTACTCCGTCGGTCAGGCTGCAACGGTCTACTTCTCGATCAGCCAGCCGGGCTACGTGTACATCTGGGACATTCAGCCGGACGGCATCGTCCGACGGTTGTTCCCGAACGCGTATGACACGGCCAACTACTTCCAGTCCGGTGTGCATTCGCTCCCCAGGAACGGGTGGACGCTCACGGCTCAGCCGCCGTACGGCTCGTACAGCCTGCAGATCGTGTACAGCCCGACGCCTCTGTCCGTCTCGAGTTCGTACTACGAGGCGTTCCCCATGACGGGGACCAATCCGTCGTCGGCCGGCGTGCAGATCATGGGCCTCGTTCCGGAAGGCACGTGGACGACGGCCTACACCACCTACTCCATCGTCTCGGGGTACAGCTACACGCCTCCGTCCTCGAGCCCGTCGTACTCGTACTACCCACCGTTTACCGGATGGCCGGGCGGAACGTGGTACTGGTCCGACGGCTCCTGGTACTACGGCGTACCGAGCAGCGGATGGTACTGGTACTGGGGTTACGACGGTCAGTGGCACTTCCGAATCGTGATTCGCTTCGGCAACTAGCACCAACCCAACCGAAGCAGTGGCCTCCTCGGCTACGGGGGCTCGAGTCCCACCCTCGAGCCCCCTGCTTCTCTTTCCCCCACCGTCGCGGCGGCCGTTCGCGGTTGACGCCGCCGGCCATACACAGTATCCCTTAGCGTTATGACCGAGTATGTCGAGCCCTCTGCGCCGAAGCGCTTGCTCCAATGGATCCAGCAGCAGGCGGGTATCTCCCGCCGGAAGGCGCAGGAGCTGATCGCCGCCGGTGAGGTGTCGGTGGACGGAAGGGCCGCAACCGATCCGTTCGCCAGCATCAGCCCCCAGCACGTCCGTCGGGTCGCACTGCGCGGCCACCCCTTGTCCCTCGCGCCGATCGAGCCACGCGTCTATCGGTTCCACAAGCCCACCGGCATGTTGTGCAGCAATGACGACCGATTCTCCGGCAATACCGTGGGACGCATTCTGCGCGCCGAGGGGTTCATCGGATACGCGTGGGCCGGCCGTCTCGATCAGGATGCCGAGGGGCTGCTGGTCGTGACCAACCATGGCGGCCTGGTCAATACGCTCACGCATCCGCGGTACGAGGTCGAGAAGACATATCACGTATGGCTTCGCGCGCTGCCTCCACGCAGCCGCATGACGCGGGTGTTTGCCTCGATGCAGGACGGCGTACTGGACCGCGGCGACCGCCTTCGCGTTCGCTCCGCGACCGTTGCGGGCCGTCCGCCGTACGTTCGCGTGACCCTGACCGAGGGGAAGAAACACGAAGTGAAGCGATTGTTCGCGCACTTCGATTTGGAGATCGCGCGTCTGCTCCGCGTGTCCTTGGGTCCGATCGCGCTGGGAAGTCTGGCGCCCGAGCATATCGAACGGGTCGAGCCGGCCGTGGAGACACCGCTTCTCGCCCAGGCAGACGCGTCGGTGCAACCCGAGACGTAGCCGCTGGATGCCCTCTGTCCCCCATCCTATAATCGATTCATGCGCATCGGGATCGGGCAGATCAATCCGACGGTCGGAGACATCCCAGGCAACACCGCTGTCATCGTTCGCCTGATCGACGAGGCTCGGGCCGCCGGCTGTGAGCTGGTCGTGTTTCCCGAGCTCGCAGTTCCCGGGTACTCGCCGCTCGACCTGTTGTGGCAGCCCGACTTCGTTCCCGCCTGCGAATCTGCCGTCAACACGATCTGCAAGGCCTCCCACGGAATCGGCGTCCTCGTGGGGTCGGTGACGGCGCAGCCGTCCCGAGATCCCACGAACCACGACAACGTGTCGTCGGTGAGCGACGGCGGCGGTACCGCGCTGTACGATTGCGCGTATCTACTTGAGAACCAATCGGTCATCGCACGCGTAGACAAGCTCCACCTTCCCACCTACGACGTTGACAGCGAACGGCGCTACTACACACCCGGGGCTGGCGCGGAGGTCCACCGGTTCCGCGACCTTCGGATGGGAATCAACATCTGTGAGGACATCTGGATCGACGACGGGCCGACGGACGTTCAGGCGAGTCTCGGCGCCGAGTGGATCGTGAACCTGTCCGCGTCACCGTTCTACCGCGGCAAGCCCGAGATCCGGCGACAACTCGTCGCCCGGCGCGCGTCGGAGAACGGCATTCCAGTTCTGTATGCGAATCTCGTCGGCGGTCAGGACGGCATCATCTTCGATGGGGGAAGTTTCGCCGTCGATCGGGAGGGCCAGGTTCGCTTTCGGGCCCCCGCGTTCGAAGACGGCCTGTTCCTGTTCGACACGACGCTGGTGGCCGCGGATGTGGCCTGCTCGGGAGACGACCTCTCTCAGGTCCGACAAGCTATCGTCCTCGGGATCCGTGACTATCTGCGGAAGAATGGGTTCACGTCCGTGATCGTCGCGTTGTCGGGCGGGATCGATTCCGCGCTCGTCACCGCGCTCGCTGTCGATGCTGTGGGAGCAAACGCAGTAACGACCGTGTACATGCCGTCGATCCACTCGTCCCCGGAGAGCGGGGAGGACGCGAGCGCGTGCGCCGCAGCGCTCGGCGTGGAACACATGGACATTTCCATCGACGCGGTGTACGCAGCACTGCAGGCCGCGATGCCCACAGCACCGGAGGGGATCGTCGACGAGAACCTGCAGCCCCGCGTTCGCGGGACCGTGCTGATGGCACTCGCCAATCAGCGAAACGCACTGGCCCTCTGCCCGGCGAACAAGTCGGAGGCGGCCGTCGGCTACAACACGCTGTACGGGGACACCGTCGGAGCCATCGCGCCAATCGTCGATCTCTACAAGGCCGACGTGTATGCGATGGCGAGGATGTACTCGGATCGCATCCCGGAGCGAATCCTCACCAAGCCGCCGTCTGCGGAGCTCCGGCCCGACCAGACGGATCAGGACGATCTCCCGTCCTACGACGTGCTGGATCCGATCGTTCGCGAGGCCGTGGAGAACCACCGGACGTATCAGCAACTCGTGAAGATGGGATACGACAAAGCGACCGTGCGCGATGTTCTCGACCGAATTCGTCGGTCGGAGTACAAGCGGGCCCAGCTCCCGCCGGGGATCAAAGTCACGCCGAAGGCGTTCGGGATCGGCCGGCGGATGCCGATCACCAACCGGTTCCGCTCCGAGTAAAGCGCAACGCAGCGCACCGACTCTCGCCGGCGCGCTGCGTCTGCAGGGCAAACGGATCGCTTCTCGTTAGTCGATCGAAACCTCGATCGGCCGTTCCTTCTCCTTGATCGATTCCTTCATCGGAGCGCTGACGATCAGGATCCCGTCCTCGAACCGCGCTTTCACCTGACCCTTGTCGATCAGGTCGGCGGGAAGCGGGAAGCATCGCTGGAACCGACCGTACTGCCGGCCGAGCCGGAAGTAGTTGTCGCGGTCGATCTCCTCGTTTCGCTTGACTTCGCCGGAGATCGTCAGGCGATCGTCTTCCATCGTGATCGAGATCTCGTCCTTCTTCACGCCCGGCAGCTCCGTCTCGAACACCAGCGTCTTGTCCTTCTCGTATACATCCGTCCGACCGAAGCTCGGTGCGATGTCGAAGCCAACCCGGTCGAAGTCTCGGAACATGTCGTCGATCATCCGCGACAGGTTGGACTCGAGCAGGAACGGACGTCGCTGGATCGCAGGGACTCTCTTCATCATCATCATGACCTCCTTCTGCAGTGCTGCTTTTAGCAGCCGATACCTTAGATTGCTAATTGGCAGTCTAACACGTCGACTGCCAGTTGTCAAGTGAATCGGCCCCCCTCAAGAGACAATCTGGGATCGGACGCGCACGTCCGTGTACAATGCGGGCGTGCTGCGCACCGTGTTGATCCTGCCGATTCGACTGTATCAGCGGCTTATCAGTCCGCTGCTGCCTCGACGTTGCCGCTTCTACCCGACCTGCTCACAGTACGCGATCGAGGCGATCGCGAAACACGGACCCGCCCGTGGCAGCTGGCTCGCGTTGCGTCGGATCCTCCGCTGCCACCCGCTGCATCCGGGCGGCTACGACCCCGTCCCGTAAGAAAACGATCGGTCGCAACGACGCGACGTACCTACTGCGCGAACTCGCGGCGAATCCCTTGGGCCAGTTCCGGATTCGTGAGGACGTCGACTGCGGTCATGGCCATGGCTTTCGCGGCGTCGATCATCGCCGTCTGCCCTCGCTCGGAGGCGGCAGCTTCCGCGAAGTCGTGGGTGTGCTCGGCAACGCCCGTGTCGACAATCGCCACGTACGGATGGATGCCGGGGACAGCCTGTGTCACGTCGCCCATGTCCGTCGAGCCCATGATCGGCGCGGGAGGCGGCGTGATCGACCATCCGAGCGACGTAAGGTTTCCCTCGAACGCTTTGCCCAGGGTGCGATTGGGTTTCATCGCCTTGTACGCGTGCCCCACCAGCGAGAACTCCAACTCCGCGCCGGTGGCGAGCGACGCCCCCTCCGCACAACGCCGCAGTTTCTCGAGGAGCTCGTCACGGTAGTCGGTCTGCGGAGCGCGCACGTAGAACTCGGCGGCCGCGTACTCCGGGACGATGTTCGGCTTCGTCCCGCCGTGGGTGATGATCCCGTGGATGCGCGCGCCATCCCGAATGTGCTCGCGAAGCGCGTTGATGCCGTTGAACGTCTGGATCACGGCGTCCAGCGCGTTGATCCCCTTCTCGGGCCACGCCGACGCGTGGGCCGCGCGGCCGCGGAACGCAATCTTGACCTCCGTGATCGCGAGGCTTCCCCATCCGGTGATCGTGAACGAGGACGGATGGAACATCATCGCGGCATCGACTCCCTCGAACTGCCCGTCTTCCACCATGGTGACTTTTCCCCCACCGCCTTCTTCGGCCGGCGTACCGAAGAACAGAAACGTTCCGGGGAGTTCTGTCTTGATGGTCCCCAAACCAAGCGCGGCGCCGAGCGCTCCAGCGGCGATCAGGTTGTGGCCGCACGCGTGGCCGAGGTCGGGCAAGGCATCGTACTCCGCGAGGACGGCGACAACCGGGCCCACCGCTGCATTCGGGTGGGCCGCCCGAATCGCGGTCGACAGACCTGCCACCCCAAGTTCAACCTCGAACCCTGCATCTCGCAAGTGTTGTGCGATCAATCGCGAGGCGCGGACCTCCTCGTGTTTCAGTTCCGGGTGTTCGAACAGCTCCTTGCTCACCGAACGGAGCAGCTCCGCCCGCTCGTCGATCGCCCTACACACCGCCGCTTTCCAATCGCTCATGAATCCTCCGCTCGATTACTCTGTCGGCACGGCCTCTCGGATCGTGGCTTCCACCAAGCAGTCCAGCGCATCGATCCACGGCAGGGACATCGCTGATCCGTCGATCAATGAGATCTCCGTGCATCCGGCGATGACCGCCTCCGCGCCCGCCATCCTCAACTCCGCGACCACCCCCGCCACCGCCACCGCGACTTCGGGAAGCGAGCGGCCGGCCTTGATCGCTTCGATCGCTCGGGCCACCGTGTGCTGACTCGCGCCGTGCGGCGTGACCACCTGGATCCCTTTCTGCGCGAACGCCCGGTGATACAGCTTCATCCGGATCGTTCCCGATGTGGCCAGCAGACCGACGTGGCTCACGCCGACCTTCGCCACCGTCTCGCTGATCATGTCCAGAAGCGGAATCCTGACCGCAGCCTGCATCGGAACGCGGAAACTGTGTGCTGTGTTGCACGGCATCGCCAATACGTTCGCCCCCATGGCTTCCAGTCCCCGAGCCATCTCAACCAGTGCGGCCTCCGGGCTCGGGCCGTTGTACAGAATTGCGTCGGTTCGACTTGGGACTCCGGGGTTGTTGTCGATCACGATGCGAAGGTGCTCCTGATCCGACCGAGCCGGCGTTGCCGCGACGAGACGGCGGAAGAACTCCACCGTTGCGGACGGCCCCATCCCTCCGATCACTCCCACCGTCTTCGTTTGTCTCATGGGCAGCCTTTCTCGAAGCGCAACAGGGTACGCCGCCGTACCGCCCGCTTCAATCCACCGTGCAGTACGTGGCAAGGGCGGACGCAACGAGGCACGGACAGGGCGCATCGAGGATCTGCGCGTAGTCCGACATCGCGAAGTGGACGAACCGGGCGACGCCCGATCCACCGAGCAGCTTCGCGATCACGGGCAGGATCTCTCGTTGATCGTTCTTCAGTTCGTCACGACACTCGATGTATGCGGTCTCTCGCTCCTGCCGCCCGAGCGCGGCAGCAAGCGTTCGCTCCACCGCATCGCGGAAGTGCCCCAGCGGGTTCTTGATGAACGGCGCGACGTCCCCGTATCCCGTTCCGTAATGGACCAGGTCGCCCGTGGCAACGATCGCCGTGAGCGGATCGTGCAGATCACGCGCCAGCAATCGGGCCAGCCGATCGGCTTCTTCGAAGCTCCCGTCGGTTGGAGAGCGCGTCATCCCCACGTAGATCGGCAACACGGGAATCGGTCTCACACCGAGAACATCCGCCCCCAGCCGCAGGAACGCGAGGAACGTGTCGAGCGAGAACTCCTTCGTCCTCGCGTCGTCCGGAACCGTGCGCAACTGACGAAGAACCGGCCCCTCCGCGGTGCGCAGCGGCACCTCGCCGAACGGCGTTCCCAGTGCCGCATCCGGCAGAACGAACCCCCCCCGGGATACATCGAAGGCCCGTTGGCGCACTGTCGGACACTCCCGTTCCGATTGCGCTCTCTGCATCGGTGTCAGGCTAAGGGAATGCACCACGCCGAGCGCAACGACCGAGTGGACGCCCGCCCGATACAGTGCGGTCACGAGCGTCGCGTCCAACGGACCGGCGTAGTCGACGGCCGTGTGCGGGAAGGAGACGATGCTGTTGCGCTCGAGCGTCCACGACGAACGTGCGCCGAGGGCCGAATGAAGCCACGCTTCCGCACGTTCGCGCGTGCCCGGGGATTCCAGTTCGCTACGGTAGTACGACCTCCAGTCCATTCGTCCTCCTTCTCAGGACGATCCACACATGCGAGGAGATCTCCGTGCCGCACCGCCGCGTGCCGGGCCCAAAATGAAGGGCGGAGAGGCCGTAGCCTCTCCGCACCTTGGCACCGGGTGGTGCTGGCTGTCTGTACCGGAATAATGACAGATGTCCGGTCCAGGTGTTGTGGCATGCCTCTTCTCGGCGGGCGACATCCGTCGGTATCGCCACGCCCCGGCGACACGATCCTCACCTGTCATCAGTCCGTATCGTGCATCACGCCCCGTTTTCGAGGAACGCGTGGATTGCGGTAGCAGCGCGCTTTCCGGCTCCCATCGCTTCGATCACGGTAGCCGCACCGGTCACGATGTCACCGCCTGCAAACACCCCCCGCTTGCTTGTTTGGCCCGTCTCCGGATCGGCGACGATGTTGCCTCGCCTCGTCGTCTCAAGGTCGCAGGTGGTCTTCGGGATCAGCGGATGCGGCTCGTTCCCAACCGCAACCACGACGGTGTCTGTCTCGATGGTGAACTCGGTGCCCGGAATGGGGACCGGACGACGCCGGCCGGACTCGTCCCGATCCCCGAGCTTCATCTCCACGCACTCGACGCCGCGCAGTCTGTGGTCGTCTCCGAGGAACCGCACCGGGTTCGCCAGCAGATGGAAGAAGACGCCCTCCTCGGACGCGTGCTCGACCTCTTCCACCCGTGCGGGCAGTTCCTCCACGCTTCGTCGATAGATCACAATCGACTCCCTCGCTCCCAGCCGCAACGCAGTGCGTGCAGCGTCCATCGCAACGTTCCCGCCACCGATCGTCACCACTCGTTCGCCGATTCGAATCGGCGTATCGTAGTCGGGGAACCGGTACGAGCGCATCAGATTGGTTCGCGTCAAGAACTCATTGGCCGAGTACACTCCGCCGAGTTGCTCTCCGGGAATGCCGAGGAACCTCGGGAACCCGGCGCCGGTGCCGACGAACAGCGCGTCGTATCCCTGTTCGAATAGGCGATCCACCGTGACGACTTGCCCGACAACCTTGTTCAGCTGGATGTCAACGCCCATTGCGCGCAGGGCTTCGACCTCCCGAGACACGATCGCCTTAGGGAGTCGAAACTCGGGGATTCCGTACATCAGCACGCCACCGGCCACGTGCAATGCTTCGAAGACCGTCACCGCATGCCCGAGCCTTCGCAGGTCGCTCGCCGCAGTCAGCCCGGCCGGGCCGGATCCGACGACGGCGACGCGATGCCCCGTGTCCGATGCGATGTCAGGGCGACACGGTCCGTTCTGCGCCTCCCAGTCCGCGCAGTATCGTTCCAATCGGCCGATCGCCACCGATTCGAACTTCCGACCCATCGCACACACGCCTTGGCATTGATCCTCCTGCGGACACACTCGGCCGCACACTGCCGGCAGGCTGTTCGTCTCGCGGATCGTCGCCACAGCCCCGGCGAAGTCGCCGCGCGCGACCTGACCGACGAAGCGAGGGATGTCCACGTTGACCGGACACCCGTCAATGCACGTCGGGTACTGGCACTGCAGACAACGATTCGCCTCCTGCACCGCCTCGTCTTCGGTGTACCCGAGAGGGACCTCGTCGAAGTTGTGAATCCGGTCGTACGGCCGCTGCTGGCTGATCGGCGTCTGCCGAGGTTTGATCACCAGGTCTCCTCCTGCTTCCTCTGGCAGGGTTGCAGCGCATGTCGATCGAGCAGATCGGCCTCGCTGCCCGCGTAGAACCGGAGTCGGGCCATCAGCCCGTCGAAGTCCACCTGGTGCCCGTCGAACTCCGGTCCGTCGACACACGCGAACTTCGTTTCTCCGCCCACGTCGACCCGGCACCCGCCGCACATGCCGGTGCCGTCGACCATGATCGGGTTGAGGCTGACAACGGTCGGAATGGCATGCGGACGCGTGACATCCGCACACACCTTCATCATGATCGGCGGGCCGATGGCCCAGACGCGATCGATTCGTTCGTTCGCATCGAGGAGCCGCTGCAGCACGTCGCTGGTGAATCCACGATGCCCGCGAGACCCGTCGTCGGTCACGACATGCAGTTCGTCGCACATCTCGGCAAACTCGCGTTCGTAGAAGAGGCAGTCCGCATTTCGCGCTCCCAGAATCGCAACCACCCGATTTCCGGCAGTCTTCAGTGCCTGCGCAATCGGGTACAGCGGGGCGATGCCGACGCCGCCTCCGATGCACACCGTCGTCCCGTACTGCGCAACGTCCGACGGCTCGCCCAGCGGCCCGACGAAGTCGAGAAGCGACTCCCCCACAGGGAAGTCCGAGACCATCTCGCAGGTCGTCTTGCCCACTTCCTGAACGACCAGTCGAACGCCCCCGACGATCGGATCGGTTTCGACGATGGTCAGTGGAATCCGCTCGCCCCGCTCATGCAGGCGCAGCATGACGAATTGGCCGGGGCGCGCAGCCGCAGCGATGTCGGGAGCCTCGATCAAGTACTCCCAGATGCACGGACCAAGCGGCTTCTTCTCAAGAATCCGGTTCATCACCCCTCCTGCTGCATGCCGAGGCGATGTGCATGCGATAGCACAGTATACAGACGCCGATTCGGAGGGACGGACGCGCGTACGGAACACGCTTCCAATGGGTTCGGTGTCCAGCATGGGCCGAAGGACTGGCTGTTGGAATAGAGGACGGCCGCGGCGCGCTAGATGCCGATTCCCGTCAGATTCCGCTCCACGATCGCCGCGACGCTCGCGGGAGTCGCCCCAGCCGCTGTCAGTCCACCGTGCCCGCGGACCCTGTCGCACTCTGCCGCGGCCGTGAGTCCGGCGAAGTGCCACGGCAACGGGCCCACGCCAAGTTCCGCGGCCAGGCGAAGCAGGACCTGCCAGGTCTCCATCGCAAGCGGCCCGTCGACTGCGGAGACGAGAGCCCGAGGACCCCGAGCACCGATGACGTGTCCCCGCGCCTCATACGGGAGACGCATGGGGAACACCACATCAGCGCGCGCGGTTGTCTGCGTTCGTACGGGGCTGACGGCAACCAGCGTGTCGACGGCTAGCAGCTGCCGGCGACCGCCGACCGTGGCGACAGGATCCGACGCGATGGTCAGCCAGGCCTTGGCGTCGGTCCGGAGCTGTTCTGAGAAGCCGAGGTAGCGCAGGCCGATCGCGTTCGCCGTCGCCGGCACGATCACGACGCGCCACGACCTGTGGTTCTGCAGGAAGGCCACGATCGCCTCGAGAGTGGAACGAGGAACACTCGTCTCCTCGAAGAGGAACACGGGATTCGTTGCCGCTGTGGCCGCGGCCCCGAGAACCGCCTCACCCCGTTCCAGCTCGACCAACAGGTCGTCCAGCTGCTCCAGATCGAAATCGGCCGCGGCCCCGGGAAGCGACGCGCCATACCCCACGACGCGTGCTCCTCGAGCGATCTGCTCTCGGAGAACGACATCCAGCGCCACCTTCTCGTATGTTCCCCGGCCGCCCACCACGACGATCAGGTCGGCCTCCGACAACCCGTCGAGCAAGAGCACCTGTTCCTCATCGATGGCGATCTGCGGACGCCACGCGTTGATGTCGAACATCGGAGCCCCGGCCCCGAGTCCTTCAGCGATTCGCGCGACGAGCCAGCCCTCTTCACACGTCAGAAGACCGCTCCCGAAGGTCGCAACGTGTCCTCTTGCGGCGACGAGACGCTTGCCCGCCTCGGTCAGTGCCTCGTTCCACGTGGCCTCCCGGAGCGCGCTTCCGCTTCGAATCATCGGTTTTGTGATCCGCTCATCCTCGCGGAGGGTGTGCCAGCCGTACCGGCCTCGTGCACACAGGACACGCGTTCCATCGGTCGGCAGTGTCCGCATGTACGATCCGTCCAATGTCAGGACGTCGACTTCACACCCAAGCCCGCAGAGGAGGCAGGTTGTCGTCGTCCGGACAAGGTCGAGCGGAACCTGCTTCTCCAGCACCGTTCGATCGTAGAGAGCGCCGGTGGGGCAGACATCGACACAGGCACCGCACGAAACGCAGTCGGAATCCTGCCACGCCCGGTTGAACGGTGCCTGCACCTCCGTGTCGATGCCTCGGCCGGCGAAGTCGATCGCGGAGATTCCACAGACATCCGCGCACACCCGCAGACAGCGACCACAGGCGATGCACTTGCCTACCTTCCGCACGATGAACGGGTGCCGCTCGTCGCGCAGCTTGCGCGGCACGTCCCCTTCGTAGGCGCTCTGGACTGCGGAAACCTCCGTGGCATAGTCGCGCAGTGCACAGTCGTTGAACGCCATGCATCCGCACTCGAGGCAGCGCTGGGCGGCGGCGACCGCTTCGCGATCGCTCAGCCCCGCTTCGTACTCGGTGAAGTCGTTGACCCGCTCTTCCGCCACCCTCGGCGTAGTCCGGATCCGCGGTGAGGTTGCGGGGTTCCCGATGTCCTCGCGTGTCACACCGTACTTGACATGCGTATACAGCGGCGGCGGCTCGATCGGCTCTCCGCGAAGGCATCGGTCGATTGCGTCCGCAGCGCGGTGGCCGGCACCGATCGCCTCCACGGCGATGCTCGGCCCGGTTACAACGTCCCCGCCGGCGTACACGTTCTCGCGCGACGTGCGGCCGGTCTGCGCATCGACGACGATGGCCCCGTTGCGCTCTCGTCTGATCTCGGCGTCCCCGAGGCACGCTGTATCGATGACCTGCCCGACGGCGAGAAGAACGGCCTGTGCATCAACGACGAACTGCGAGTCCTCGATCGGTTCCGGCCGCCGGCGCCCGCTTTCATCGGGTTCTCCCAGCTTCATCTCGACACACCGGACGCCTTCAAACGCATCCCCATCCGTCAGGAATTCGACCGGCTGGGTCAGATACCGGAAGAGAACGCCCTCGTCTTCGGCCTCTTTCACCTCGTGTCCCAGCGCCGGCATCTCCTTCTGTGTCCGCCGGTATGCGACCGTAACCTGGGCGCCGAGCCGACGGGCACATCGCGCCGCATCCATCGCGGTATTTCCACCGCCAATGACCAGAACGTGATCGGGCAACGCCGGTCGCTCCCCCTCATTCACGCGGCGCAGGAAGTCGGTCCCCTGCATCACGGCCTCGTGATCCTCGCCGGGAAGACCCATTCCCCGCGTTCCCCACGCGCCAAGGCCGAGGAAGACGGCGTCGTACTTACGCTCGAGATCCTCGCACGTCATGTCCGTTCCCATGTGCATCGACGGCCGGAAGGTGATCCCCATCCGTCGCAGGACGTCGATCTCCCGATCGATCACCGCGTGGGGAAGACGGTACTCCGGAATCCCGTACCGCAGCATCCCCCCCATCTTCGGCATCGCGTCGTACACCGTGACGTCATGCCCGTACCGCCGCAGGAAGTAGGCCGCGCTCAACCCTGCCGGCCCGCCGCCGACGACCGCGACACGCTTGCCCGTTGCCGCGCCGCTTGACGGGACGTAGTCGAACCCGTAGTCCGCAAGGAACCTCTTCATGTGACGGATCTGAACCGGCTCCTCGGCGATTTCTCTGCGACACGCTTCCTCGCACGGCGCCGGGCAGATGCGCCCGAACGACGCGGGCAACGGAAGGTTCCTGTAGAGGACCTTCAGTCCGTCCAGAAATCGCCCGTTGGCGGTGAGACTGACATAGGCCTGGCAGTCGGTCTTCGCCGGACAGGCGGTACGACACGGTGCGACGCAGTCGCCCCAGTGGTTCGACAGGAGAAGCTCGAGCGCCGCCTTGCGAACTTCGACGGCGGCCTCGGAGTGGGTCTCCACCACCATGCCGTCTTCGATCGGCGTGGAACATGCCTTGAGCACACCTCGTCCGTCAACCTCGACCACGCATACGCCACACGAGTCGAACGGAGCCAATCGCTCCTCAGCGCACAGCGCCGGAATGTGAATCCCGTTGCGCCGCGCCACATCGAGGATCGTCTCTCCCTGGGTACCGCTCAACGGCCTCTTGTTGATGGTGATCGGGATCATGCCGGCACCTTCCCACTCAGGATCTCGACGGCACCGAACGGACAGACTTGCTCGCACCGCCCGCACTTCACGCACGCTTCCCGGTCGATCACGTGATATCCGCCGTCTGCCTCCGCGATCGCCGACACCGGGCACTCGCGGGCACAGAGGCCGCAGTTCTTGCACACATCGGGATCGATGTGGAATTGCAGAAGCGGCTTGCACACACCGGCCGGGCATGCCTTGTCCACGATGTGCGCAACGTACTCGTCACGGAAGTACTCCGTGGTCGTCAAGACCGGGTTCGGCGCCGTCTGGCCCAGTCCGCACAGGGAGTTCTCCTTGATCTTGTGCCCCAGGGAAACAAGGGCTTCGAGGTCTCCGTCGCGCCCGTCGCCCGCACAGATTCGCTCCAGCGTCTCCAACATTCGTTTCGTTCCCACTCGGCAGAACGTGCACTTCCCGCACGACTCCTTCTGCGTGAAGTCGAGGAAGTACCGAGCCACGTCGACCATGCACGTCGAGTCGTCGAGCACGATCATGCCGCCGGATCCGACAATCGCTCCCGTCGCTTTCAGCGCTTCGTAGTCGACCGGCGTGTCCACTAGTGAAGCCGGTATGCAGCCGCCGGACGGCCCACCCATCTGCACGGCCTTGAGCGGTCGATCGTCTTGGATGCCGCCGCCGATGTCGAACACGATCCGTCGGATCGGCATTCCCATCGGGATCTCGATCAAACCCGAGTGTTTGATCTTGCCCGCCAGCGCAAACACCTTGGTTCCCTTGCTGGACTCGGTACCGTACGCAGCAAACGCCTCGGCCCCGTGCCGCAGGATCCACGGAACGTTCGCCAGCGTCTCCACGTTGTTGATGTTCGTCGGACGTCCCCAGAGCCCTGAGCTTGCAGGATACGGCGGACGCTTCCTCGGCATGCCGCGTCGCCCCTCGATCGACGCGATCAGCGCCGTTTCCTCTCCGCAAACGAACGCACCGGCACCGGCCTTGATCAGAACGTCGAACGAGAAGGACGTCCCCAGGATGTGGTCTCCCAGAAGCTGCGCGGCTCGAGCATCCGCGATCGCCCGCTTCAGTCGCCGGATCGCCAACGGGTACTCGGCTCGGACATACACGTACCCGTGGGTCGCTCCGATGGCGTACGCTGCAATGGCCATCCCTTCAAGGACGCGGTGCGGATCTCCCTCCAGCACGCTCCGATCCATGAACGCACCCGGATCCCCCTCGTCCGCGTTGCAGATGACGTACTTCTCCGTGCTCTCCTCCCGTGCTGCGAACGACCACTTCAGCCCGGTCGGAAACCCAGCGCCACCGCGGCCGCGCAATCCGGACTCCTTCATCACTTCGACGACCTCATCCGGGGCCATTGTCCGGAGCGCGTTCTCGAGCGCGACGTACCCGTCGCGTGCACGGTACTCGTCAAGGGATTCCGGATCGATGATGCCGCAGTTCTCAAGGACTATGCGGACTTGATCACCGAGGAATCCGTCGGTCTCAACGCGAAAGCCATCGACGAGCGCTCCACCCAAGATGTGCCGATCGACGATCCGGTCGATCGCTTCCTCGGTCACTCGTCCGTACGTCGTCGTGCCGTTCTCGTCGACGACATCGACAATCGGCTCGTTGTAGCACATCCCGATGCAACCGACTTGCTTGATCGGCACGTCGGCATTCGCGGCGGCGAGCTTCTCCTGCAGGTGTCGACCGATTCGTTGCGCCCCCGCCGCAATTCCACAGGTTGCCAGTCCGACCCGGATCTCTTTGATTCGGCTCACGATTCGTCCTCTCTGTACTTCGCGAGAATCTCCACCATGGAGTCCGGCGTGACGCGACCGTACGTCTCGTCGTCGATCATGACGGCGGGAGCGAGACTGCAGCAGCCAAGACACCGCACGCTCTCGAGCGTGAACAACCCGTCGGCCGTCGTCTCTCCGACGTTGATCCCGAGATGCTCGATGAGCCGATCGAGCACCACGCCGATCCCAAGAACGTGACACGCCGTGCCTTCGCACACGCGAATCGTGTGCGTTCCGGGTCGCCTCAATCGGAATTGGGAGTAGAACGTGGCCACGCCGTACACGGAGCTCGCAGACGCGCCCGTGTGCCGGGCCACGCGTTCGACCGCGTCCTCGGAGATGAATCCTTCCGCCTCTTGGATCTGCTGAAGAAGGGGAATGACGCTTGCGGGAGTCCGGGGAAGAGACGATGGTTCCCTCTCCGCCTGCCCGCCCTTGTCCGACCGGGAGAGTACGCCCAACACAGGTCTCCTTTCCTCGCACAGGCCCATGGAAGCTGCCCGCCGAGCGAAGGCGCCTCGCAGTTCTCAACTGGCGTAGCCTGCTGTCCGGGGCGCCGGCGGGCGTATTATCATGGCTGCTCGATTGGGCTTCAAGGTCGAAACGCATCGGGTCCCTCAATACAATGGCAAGTGACCGACATGCGATACTACGTTGAATCCGATGGACGACTCTACCTTGTGAATCGCGATGGGGTGCTCGACCTTCCTCATCTCGAGGAGATTCCGTACGAGCTCCGCGAGGTCGCTCCGCTCCGCGCCGACGAAGAGACGGTGTTCTGTGTCCCCCGTTTGGACGCCCATCCGCGTGAGTGGGTCGGCAAAGACGAAGCACCAACCCGCCCCGACGTCTCCCCGCGCGTCCGAGCGGCGGTCCACGCATCGATGCCGCGCGTGGTCGTCGAAGCTGTCTGCCGCCGAGGCAGCGACATCCTTCTCGTCAAGGGGGCCCGCGGTCTGACCGAGGGACGATGGACACTACCGGGCGGGTTCCTTCAGTTCGGCGAATCGCCGGAGGAGGGTCTTCTCCGAGAGATTGGCGAGGAAATCGGCGCCGAAGGGACAATCCGGTCGTTCCTCGGCGTACGGACGAAACTGGGCAAGCACACGCAGCTTCACTGGATCATGCTCTTCTATGACGTACGGCTCGATGGCGAGCCGAAGCCTAACCCTGACGAGATTTCCGAGGTCCGCTACCTGCGAAGCTCGGAAGCCGCTCGACGCCTCGACGATCCGACGATGGCCGCCCTTCTCGCCGGACTCCCGGAAACGGACTCGTAAGCGCTAGAGCAGTTCGACATTGATCGTGGCCGTTACGTCGATACTCCACTCCAGGTAGTACGGCCTGTGTTCGAAGACAAGCCCCCACGACACGTCGGCCGTGTTCAGCAACGTCAACACGAAGTCGAAGGAGATGCGGTGCGTGTCCGTCGGCTCATACGCCCAAGTTTCTCGGGAGAAGCCGTACTCCACCTTGAACTGAACGAAATCCGCCATGAGGTAGTCGTAGCTCATCGTGAGATCCACGCGGTTCGTCTCGAAGATCTCGGGGGATCCGTACACGCTTCCCTGCACCAGGAACTGCATGTTCGGGGTCGTGGTGAATGCGTAGTTAAGCGCGCCGGTGAGAAGAATGTCATTGACGCCGCCGGAAGGGTCCAGAATCTCGTACCCAAGCCCGACCTTCAGATCCCAACCGCAGTATCTCGAGAACCCGTCATCTTGAACCTGGCGAGTGATTTCCGCAATGTCCAGCGCGTCGAGCCCTCCCTCTTTGACCCGGCCGGACGCCTCGATGATGTCCTGGATTGCGGCCAGCAACTCAGCCAATGAGCCGTACGATGCCGCGCTACCGATCTCATCCGCAAGGATCTGAAGATCCACCGGATGGAGACCCTCGGTCAGGCTCCCCTGCTTGACCAAGTACTCGTCGATCCGCGTTGCCTTCGCAAACGGGGTCACGTCGTTGAACCGACCGGCCCCGATCCCCGCGTTGACCGACAAACCGACCATCTGATACGACGACGAACTGCGTGCGCTCACACCCGCATACGCAAACGCGTCCTGCTCCGCCGAGAAGTACCGCTTGTAGTTCCCATCCGCCACGACTTCATAGGTGGACACGTCGAGCACATCGATCGTCCAATCGGTGTCCATCGCCACATCGAATCCGTACTGCGGCGTGTCGTACAGCCGGACGTACTCCGCTCCGAGCACTCCGGCATTCTCGTTGCGGGAAGTCAGTCCGAACGGATCGTTGTGATAGGAATATGAGAAACTCAAAACGAGATCAGACAGATTCGTCCGCGGAGAGCGATACTCGCAGAGCGGCATCGCCGATGCCGCCAGACCGAATACGAGAACGAGACAGAGGAACACGAACCCCCATCGCGGCATGGTGATCACCTCGTCGTTGACCGTACCCTCAGCGGGAAGGCGCTGCAATCGAATCGTTCCGCCGGCCGGGTGCGAGATGTCCGTAACACAGGCAACACCTCCTGCGAGCTAGAACAGCGAGAGCTGCCGCGCCGTCGTCCCCGACAGCGTTCCGACGCCCACTCCAAGAAGCCGGACTCCACACTCGTCGAGGTCGACTCGGTCGCGGAGGAGATGAACGGCGATCGACTCAATCACGTGCCGCGCGTCGGTGCCAGCCGGAAGCCGGATCTGGCGCGACACGGTGCGGAAGTCCGGGAACCGGACCTTGATGCGAACCGTTCGACACAACAGCTCCTCCGCCTGCAGTGCACCGGCAACCGCTCGCGCGAGATCCCGCACGACGCTCTCGATCCCTTCGGGTTCGCTTACGTCGGTAGGGAACGTCACCTCACGCGAGATCGAGCGGGTCTCCGTACCGCCGCCCACCGGGGTGTCGTCTTCGCCCCGGGCAAGACACTGGAGCCTACGCGCGGTAGGTCCAAACGCCCGTGCAAGCTGATCCGGATCTGCACACCGCACGTCCTGAACCCGTAGAAGTCCGAGACTGTGCAAGCGCCGTTCCGTCACGTCTCCTACACCCCACATCGCCCCCACGGGGAGCGGATCGAGGAGCCGTCGTACGTCCGCAGGCTCGATAACCATGAAGCCGTCCGGCTTCGACATCTCCGACGCAATCTTGGCAAGGAAGCGGTTTCCGCCGACACCGACCGAACACGTCAGCCGCGTCTCCGCTTGCACGCGGCGCTTGACCTCCTCCGCAACGACGCGAGCCGATTCGTACGTCGTCCCGTGGTTCGAAAGCTCGAAGAACATCTCGTCGAGCGCGATCGACTCGATCACAGCCGAATACTCCTTGACGATCGAGGTCATGAGGTCGGAGATCTCGCGATAGCGTGCGAAGCGCGGCCACAGATACACGCCGTTGGGACACTGCCGACGGGCCACGGCGGTCGGCATCGCGCTTCGCACGCCGTACCGCCGCGCCTCGTACGAAGCCGTGGACACGACGCCGCGTGGACCCAGTCCACCGACAATCACCGGACGTCCTCGATACGCGGGCTCGTCGAGCTGCTCGACGGCAGCGTAGAACGCATCCATGTCCAGGTGCCCGATCCGCCGCAGGATTCCTCCACTCACGTCACGAGACCCCACGCACGAAGCGCTTCGCGTACTACAGACTCCCCGACATCGTTGATGACGCGATATGAGGCAAACCCGTACGACACACTGTGATGGAAGATGCCTACGTCGGGCGTCACGTGAAGGGGTCCCTGCTGACCCCACCCCGCAACTCTCCCTTCGGCTGCAAGCGCCGCGAACGCCTTCCATCGTTCGACGAACGCGGAGGGTGTCGCGCGCTTCAGCGGCTGATCCGACAGGATGGCCGCCACCTCCCGCGCACGAAGTCCCAGCGCTCGGCACGCTCCGAGATGAAGCCGCACCGTTCGCCCGTCCGGATCGATAAGCTGGACCGGATGCTCCCCCGAGGCCGTCCTCGGCAGATCATCCCACTCCGCCAGCACACAAACTCGAAACTCTTCGCGATTCGAGAGCAGGTGATCGGCCCCGAGAGCACCCTGCATCACAAGCTTCCGCATGTCGGACACCCGAGCGTTCGGGTGACGCGAGAGTTCCTCGTGGACAATCGCCAAGAGCTCAGTTTTTCGGACCATCACGGACAGGATAGAATCGCCTGTCATGGCGATCAAGGCACGTGTCGCAATCACCGGTCGGCCCGGGGTCGGGAAGAGCACCTTGATTCGGCGAGTCGTCGCACGACTGCACAAAGAAGGGGTGACGGTCGGCGGCATGCTCACCGAGGAAGTACGCGTCTGCGGGCACCGGGTCGGGTTCGCACTAACCGATCTTGCCGCAGACGAGACCGTCACGCTGGCTCACATCCACGCGAAGAACGGGCCGACTCTCGGGAAGTACACCGTCGATCTAACGGCGCTGGAACGCGTCGGCGTTGCAGCCATCCGGCGCAGCCTCGTCGCGTGCGATCTGACGGTGATCGACGAGATTGCCCCAATGGAGCTTCTCTCCGCGTCGTTCGTTCCTGTCGTAGAAGACGCCCTGTCGAGCAATCGTGCACTCCTTATCGCGACCCACGCGCACGTCTCCCATCCCATTGCCCACCGCGTCCGGCAAGACCTCACGTTGTATCGCGTCAAGATGAGCAATCGAGACAGGCTGGTGGAGGACATTGTTGCTGCGTTCGCCGGCCGCCAACCAGACGTCGGCTAGTGAGACGACGCCGATCGGGTAGGCCGATCCGGGTCAGGAGCCGCGTTGATCTCCCCCGACTTCTGGATCGCAAGCTTCGCCGTCAGCGGCCCGACGAGTTCGTGCAGCACGGTGGCTCCGATGATCACGCTCAGCAGAATCGTGCTGATCTCATCGAACGCCGGGTTCTGCTTCAGGATCAACGCCAGACCGATGACGATCCCTCCCTGAGGGATCAGTCCCCAGCCCGCGTACCGCCGCACGGCGGCCGGCGCTCTGCCCAGTCGCGCGCCCAGGTTGGCCCCACCCAGCTTCCCGACAGAACGGAAGAGAACGAAGAACAGAACCAACGGCAGGTACTTCCACAGCACGACGAAATCGAGAAGCATGCCGCTGATCGTGAAGAAGATGACGAACACCAGCGGTTCGATCACCTCTTCCAGGATGTGGAAGATGCGGTCCCGATTTCTGCCGAAGTTGACGACAACGACCCCCATCCCCATGGTCGCCAGCAGTTGGTCGAGTCCGAGAACGGTGGAAACGCCGTAGCAGAGTGCGAGAAGCGCGAACATCAGCACAACGAGGAGACCGTCCGACTCCGCTCGAAGGATCCTCGGGATGAAGTGAAATCCTATTCCTGCCGCGACGCCCAACGCAATCGCCCCGAAGATCTCGACGAACGGTTCGAGGAACAGACCGGCACTCCCTCCATGGTGCGTGACAAGCGCCGACGCAACGATGGTCGCCACACTGAAGTTGATGATCCCGAATGCGTCGTCCAACGCAGCGGCGGCCATGATGCTGAACGATACGAGGCCTCGCGCCTTGTACTGGTGGATTACGGCCAATGTAGCCGACGGATCGGTGGGCGATGCTAGCGATCCAAGAAGCAGAGCCATCGGGACGATGGTCGTCACGAACCCCCCGGGCACGTGAACGAACAGCGGCAAGACCACCAGGCAACCGGCTGCTACGAGAAGCGCCGACAGCTCCGCCTCCCCGAGCGCAATGAACAGGATACCCCGCCCCAGCTCTTTGAGCGGGGCCACCGCCAGCGTTCCTCCGACGGCAAACGTGAGAACCGCCAGGGACAGGCTGGTAATCGAGTCGGTGCCGCTCACAAACGCAGGAGAAACGAAGCCCGAAATCTCCGGATTGAGGATCAGCCCAGCAACGATGTACCCGCTGACGCGCGGCAGGTGGAGCTTCTGCGCCACCTCGCCAAGCAGGTAGCCTGCGGCAAGCATCGTCCCGAGGATGAAGAGTGTGTTCACATGCGACCCCGAAGTCCGGCGAAAAGATCCCGGAGTGTACGTCTCCGTCCGGGAGACGTCAACGCGTCCGAAGGAACCGGCCTTCCCATACACGCAGCAATGCGGAAGGACGACGCGAGCGTGTCGTCTACGAGAGAACCTGCTTGACGGCGGTCACGAGTCCATCGACGTCCAGCCCGTAGTGCGACAGGAGATCGGCAGCGGGTCCGGACTGGCCAAACCGGTCATCCACGCCGACACGAGTGACCGGAGTCGGCAGCTGCTCGGCAAGCAGTTCACACACCGCGCTCCCCAGGCCGCCGGCAATCTGGTGTTCCTCGGCGGTGACCACCGCGCCGGTCTTCCGCGCGGACTCGAGGATCGTCTCCGCATCGAGCGGTTTCACGCTCGATGCGTTGATCACCTCGACGGACACGTCCTCCGCAGCGAGCCGCGCTCGCGCTTCGATCGCCGTAGACACCATGATCCCGCACGCAACAACCGTCACGTCGGTTCCTTCCCGTTCAACGATCGCCCTGCCCAGTTCGAACCCGACGGTCGCCTCATGGATCACCGGAAACGGCTCGCGGGACAGACGCACGTACACCGGGCCGTCGTCGCACGACTGCACATAGCGGATGGTGGCCACCGTCTCCTCCGCATCCGCCGGCGCGATCACCCTCATGTTCGGAAGGACCCGCATGATCGCGATGTCCTCGAGCATCTGATGGCTGGCCCCATCCTCGCCGACCGTCAGTCCGGCGTGGGTGGCCACGATGCGGACGGGAACCTTCGGGTACGCGATCACTTGGCGAACCTGTTCCCAGACCTTGCCCGTCGCGAACATCGCAAAGGTGGAGACAAACGGACGAAGCCCACTCATCGCCATCCCTGCCGCAGTGCCCACCATGTTCGCCTCGGCGACCCCCATGTTGTAGAACCGATCCGGGTACTCCTGTGCGAACAGGTTCGTCTTCGTCGACCCCGCCAAGTCGGCCGTAAGGACGACGATGCGCGGATCCGATGCACCCAGTTCAGCGAGCGTCTTCCCGTAGGCGTCCCGCGTTCCTGCCTTCTGGTCGAAGATCATCTCGGAACTCCTTCCCAATCCGTAAGGAATCGCTCGATTCCGATGTCGGTCAGGGTGTGTTTGAACAGCTTCTTCAGGATCGCATACGGAACCGTGGCAACGTCCGCCCCAAGCCGTGCAGCATCCAGGACGTGCAGCGGGTGGCGAACGCTGGCCACAAGAACCTCGGTGACAAATCCGTAGTTCTCGAAGATCTCCACCGTGTCCGCCACCAGGTCCATTCCCGTGCCACCGATGTCATCGATCCGTCCGACGAACGGGGACACGAACGACGCCCCGCACTTCGCCGCGAGGAGGGCCTGGTTCGCCGAGAACACCAAGGTCACGTTCGTTCGAATGCCTTCCGCTGACAGGATCTGAACCGCTCTCATTCCCGGCTCTGTCATCGGAATCTTCACGACAACGTTCTCGTGGAGCCCTGCCAGGGCCCTCGCCTCGGACAGCATCCCTTCGGTATCGAGAGCGGTCGCTTCGGCACTCACCGGCCCGTCCACGATCCCGCAGATTTCGACAACGATCTCCTCGAACGGTCGGCGTTCCCGAGCCACGAGGGACGGGTTCGTTGTCACCCCGTCGAGCAACCACGCCATTTCGCGGATTTCCTCCACGTTGGCCGTATCAATGAACAGCTTCATGACTCCTCCCCTTCCCACACCGGGTCTGACCCGCCCTAGTGTATCGGCTCAACGATCGGTCGGCCATGGATCGCAGAACACTTGCGCCCTCTCGAAACGGCAGATACCGTACTACGAGGGAGGGAATAGAATGGACTACGACGTCATCATCATCGGAGCCGGACCGGGCGGGTATGCCTGTGCCATCCGCTGCGGACAGCTCGGTCTTCGCACTGCGCTCGTCGAGGCCCAGCACATCGGTGGTGTCTGCCTCAGTTGGGGCTGCATCCCCACGAAAGCGCTCGTCGCCGCAACCCACCTGCTTCATCAGGCATCGACGGCAGAGGACATGGGCATGTCGTTCGGCTCCCCTTCGGTGGATCTCGAGCGACTTCGGGAGTGGAAGACGTCGGTGGTCTCGTCCCTCGTCTCCGGCATCGACAAGCTGCTTTCCGGGAACGGCGTGACCGTGCATCGCGCCCGCGGACGCCTCGTGGGATCGGGCAAGGTCTCCTTGTCCGACGGGCAGACGGTCAGTGCATCGCGCATCGTGCTGGCGACGGGCTCCGTCCCGATTCAGATTCCAGGATTCGCCTTCGACGATGCCCGGGTGTGGTCGTCGGACGACGCGCTCGCTCTCGTGGAACTCCCGCCCCGTCTCTGCATCATCGGCGGGGGTGTAATCGGTCTTGAGATCGCCACAATCTACCGACGTCTCGGATCCGAGGTAACCGTGGTTGAACTGCTCCCCGAGGTTCTCTCGACGGTTGACCTCGATCGACGCTCGCTCGCCGTCGTGAAGCGTGCGCTGAACGACCACGGGATCGATCTCCGGACCGGAACGAAGGCGACCTCGCTCACATCGGACGAAGGAACGACCCTCGTGCACACGGAGCCTTCCGGAGTGGTCGAGACCGACCGCGTCCTGCTGGCCATCGGCCGGCGGCCCAACATCCAGGACCTCGGTCTGGAGGATGCCGGTATCGAAACCGACCGCGTGGGGCGAATCACCGTCGATTGTGCACTGCAAACGACCGCCTCCGGCGTGTACGCCATCGGCGATCTCATCCGTGGGCCGATGCTCGCGCACAAGGCGACCGAGGAAGGCGTCGCCCTTGCCAACTCGTTCGCCGGTACACCCTTGCCCGATACGGACGACGCCATGATCCCGCAGGCAATCTTCACCGATCCGGAGATCGCGTCCGTCGGTCTGTCCGAAGGCACAGCGAAGGAGCGCGGCCACGACGTCGTCGTCGGACGGTTCCCGTTCGCAGCGCTCGGGAAGGCCGTTGGAATGCGTGAGACGAGGGGGTTCTTCCAGATCGTCGCCGACAAGGGGACGCATCGCATCCTCGGCGCACAGATCGTGGGTGCCGCGGCCAGCGACCTGATCTCCGAGGCGGCACTCGCCGTGCGCAACGGCCTCACGCTGGAGCAGATCGCCGATACGATCCACCCGCATCCGACCCTGCCCGAGGGGTTCAGGGAAGCAGCGGAAAGCGCTCTCGGAAGAGCGATTCACGCCCTCAATCGAGCCGGATAGGAGGCCGATCCCCCCTCCGGGGGTGTTGGTGGATGCGGGCCGCCGCGTTACCCGGAACCGCTCTTCGTCCGCTTCTCCACTCGCGCATCCGGATGGACGTCGAGCGTATCGGCGTATTCAACGAGGCTGATCCGGCATCCCGGTCCAATCTCGACCTTCTTCCCTCGGACGATGTCCGCGGTTGTGTCCTCGAGGTGGATCTCGTCGCCTTCAATCTGGGTCACGCGCAACTCGGCGGCTCCGCTGCCGCTGAACATGCGCACCAGACCGTCGAGAAGAATTCCTCGATCCCGAAACCCACCACGGCGAATGTCGATCCGCTCGCCGCCGATCTCGCGCGCACTGCACCGACCGCCTAGGCGCACCTCGATCTTGTCAGCAGACAGGAGGCCTTCGATCTCGAACCCCCCCGTGGCCTTGAACATGTCGGCCTCGACGTCGCCACCAACGCGGATCTGACCGCTGGCTTTGATGTACTCGGCGGAAATCGAGCCTTTCGCGCGGTACGAACCGGAGCACTTGAGCTCCTTGACCCGTGCCGCTCCGTCGATCCGGGCCGCTCCGCTCACGCGCATCTCATCTGCAATCACGTCACCGGCAAACGCTCCTGAACCGGACACGGTGATCTGGAGAGCGTCGACTCGTCCTTCGACCTTGCCTGCGCCGGAGATGCGGAGTTCTTCCGCCTTGATGTCGCCTTGCACCTTCCCGGCACCGGAAATCGACACGCGCGTGTACTCCCCGCCGCTGAGCTTGCCGGCTCCAGAGAGGCTGGCCGATCGTTTGTCGTCACTCATGACTGAACCTCCGTCTCACTCTCAGGTTCGTTCTTGTTCGACGCAGGGCTCTCCTTCGCAAGGTCCAGCTTGATCCGCTCCAGAGTGCTGCGAAGATCAACAGTTCCCACCAGCCGAATGTCGGCATCAAACAACGTCTTCTCGCGTGCGATAACGACAAGACTGATCTCAGCCGAGATCTCGCCCGACGATACCGCCTTCCGGCAGACGTATAGGTGCAGCGGCTCGTCGCCCAGACGGTCGAGAAGACCGCCGGCCAGCTTCTCTCGCAGCGTTCGTTGGACGAGATCCAGTTCCTCCGGCCGGGCAGACCCACGAATCCGGCTGAGGACCGCCACACACAACGTGTCGGCAATCGAAAGCGGCTTCTCGGTGAGCCGCTCGATGCGGCAGGTCTTCAGGATCGAGTCATCGAACCAATTCAGGCTCTTGAGGCGATCCAACGCGACCTGGAACTCCGCGTCGACTCTCTCGGTAATGACCTCCGCGAGATCGTCGAGCGGGTGCTGTTCCTTCATCTCCTTGATCTGCCGAATCCGTTCGATAATCTTGTCACGGGGGAAGAATGTCTCCTGCCCGGTGAACGTAGACCGGCGGACGAACCACCCTTCCGGGATGAGACCTTTGCGCTTCCATCGATACAACTGCCCGTAGGAGATTCCCATCTCCTCGAGAACGTCCTTCTTCGAGATGAGCTTCTCGTCGTCCATGTTGCGCCTCCTGCGGGCTGGTGTCTTCCGGCTTGCGCCCGGTCTG
>Ga0272444_10000940_pt1 | contig 29313 bp, 21 predicted proteins | sample SSMForm13_FD_201033 | JGI IMG/M metagenome (GOLD analysis project Ga0272444, IMG submission 201033) | Marine sediment archaeal communities from Little Sippewissett salt marsh, Falmouth, MA, United States - SSM-Form-13 | ecosystem: Environmental > Aquatic > Marine > Wetlands > Sediment ...
CCCATGGCCGGAGAATATCGAGGCGAGGACGTGCTTGGATCTTTTGGAAGGGGGCTTGGCGATCGTCGCGTCGGGCATTTTGTCAGCAAGCCATTTTTTGCTCGCCTGCCTTACCTGAGGATTCCCCTTGCGGGCTATTTGGGCCGGGAGGGATTGAGCCTTTATGTCGTCGAGGAACATCTTCGCGCGACCGATTTTCACCTTTACGAGTTCGATCTGCCGCCGGGCCCGCTGGTCGATCTGCAGATTGCCCCCGCGAACGAACCGTGCTCGATTGCGTTAGAGTCGATCGAGCTGCTGTTGGACGATGACAAGGTTTCTATTCCTGTGGCGAAACCGCATGCGCTGCAACTCAATCGCTCGATGTCCTACGTGGGGAGCCTCGGCTCGGTGGGACTGTACCGCGCGGAGGGAAGCGCCGCGGCCTTCTCCCTTCGCCAACTGGCCGAGCGAGACCGCGCGCCCGAGAAGCAGGCCCGCGTGCGAGTGAAGATGTGGATTTCGAATGGTTCAACGATGCGAGTGAAATGGAATACGAGTGAGGAACCTGGGTTGCCCACCGAATTGACCCAACGAACCATTCCCGCGGTCGCAAAATCTTTCAAAATCCAGAAGGATCGCCTTGGAACGCGACTCATTGAAGGTAATGCGCGGCAGGTCGTGCCCGAGATTGTTGCGAAGGAGAGCTGGATGCCTTATTTGGTAGAGGCTCCGGGGCGCGTGGCGCGACTCGTGGCGATTGACAATCGAACCGACTGCTGGTTTGCGTTTGCCATGCCGAGGGAATTCGGTGTGTTGTCCTACTTCAGCGCGGGCATTCTGCATCGAAGCCGGGGATTGATCATGGTAGGAGCGCTCTTGTGGCTTCTTGCGGTTTCTTCCAGGCTCTTTGGCGGTTTTCGAGAGGCGGGCGGGAGATGATTAACTTTTTGTCTGAATCAGGATTCACTGGATTTAAAGATTTTCAGGATGGGTGGTCCCGATCGATCGGGACAGTGCCGGTATAAAAGCTTCCCTCACCCTGATCCTCTCCCCGAGGGCGAGGGTGTTTAAAATCCTCTTCCACCGGGCTTTCCCATTTTGTTTTGGTGAGGGAGTTTGGTTCTGATCTTCTCTCTCCTCCCGCTTCGGCGCTCGGGCTGCGTTCCCGCGTTGCCCTCTCCTTTGAGCGGGCACGTGCGAGCATCGTCTGGATGGAGCGCGAATGCAGGAAATACGGTTTGACAAGCCGTTTGCTACCGGTTACATTGGGCTAGCCGTGGTGGGGAATCCATCTATTATTTCAGCAAGAAATGGGATATCCCCGGCTGTTATGATTCGGATCGCCTCACTTTGAGCTGCAATCTCGAACCGAAAGAATCGATGAAGGAGTCCTTGCCCTCATGGCCAAGGTCTTGGTGGTTGGTGGCGCCGGTTACATCGGCGGTCACCTTACGGACGAACTGATCAAGGCGGGCCACCAGGTCCGGGTGTACGATATGCTTCTGTTTGAGGAGCGCTATCTGAAGCCCGTTGATTTCGTCTATGGGGACATCCGGGACCAGCAACGCCTGCTGCCTTATGTCCAGTGGGCGGACACCGTGGTGTGGTTGGCGGCGTTGGTCGGCGATCCGGCGTGCGCGCTCAGCCCCGAGGCCACCCGCGCGATTAATATTGACTCCGTCCGCTGGCTGGTCAAGAACTTCCACGGCCGTGTCATCAACATGTCAAGTTGTTCGGTGTATGGGGCGCAAGACGGGATTCTCACCGAGGACTCTCCGCTCAACCCCCTCTCGCTCTACGCCAAGACCAAGGTGGAGTGTGAAAAGATCTTCGCCGAGGCGAATGCCATCTCGTTTCGTAACGGCACCGTGTTTGGAGTGGGCGATTCATACTCCCGGATTCGTCTGGACCTTGTGGTGAACCTACTCACGGTCAAGGCCTGTCTCTTCAAGCGGATGAGCGTCTTTGGCGGAAGCCAATACCGCCCTCTCCTGCACGTCAAAGACGTGGCGAATGCGGTGCTGCCGAATATCACTTCGGAGCATACGGGGGTCTTCAATCTTCATTCCGAGAACATGACCATGAGTGAGGTGGCCAAAAAGATTCGGGAGCAGGTGCCCGACGCCCTCGTCGAGCAAACCGACATCGAGTTTCAGGATGCGCGCAATTATAAAGCCTCTTCCGAGAAGGCCCGCGAAACCTTTGGCTTCCGCCCGCGCTATACCGTAGAAGACGGAATCAAAGAAATCAAAGCCCTGGTGGATGAGGGGCGCATTCGGGACCTCACGTCGACCCGCTACTCGAATGCCGATTACCTGCGTCCGCGGCTCTTGCAAAACATAACGCCTCTGGGCGTCGAGTTCTCAGAAACGTTCCCAAGAGCAAGTGGGACGAGTTTCGCACGGCGCTGATGGCCCTTGGCCGTGCGGCCGATCTGGAGGCTTCCGAACCGCTCAAGCCGGATCCGATTTGGGTTGACTTTGAGCAGGAGGCCGCTTAAGATGCCATTCTGTAACGACTTACGTCGAAGACCGTCTTCGACGGTGAAGGGTGAGCCCAGTGGTAATGGCAACGAGGCCATTGAGGCAAGGATTGAACCATGGGGGTTAAAGCAATGAGTACCGAGCCATTACTTCTTAAGGGCGGCCTGGCGGTGGACGACCGCGGTCAAGTGGAGTTTGTGAATGAATTCGACTTTCGCGGCGTGAAGCGGTTTTACTCCGTGTCGAACCATGGGGCTGGATTTGTCCGGGCCTGGCATGGGCACAAGCATGAGTTCAAGTACGCCACTGTGGTGTGCGGCGCGATGCTGGTCTGCTGCATCAAGATCGACGACTGGGAGAATCCTTCCGCGGATCTCGCCATTCACCGATTTGTCCTCTCGGAGAAAAATCCCGCTGTTTTGTATATCCCGGCCGGCTACGTGAACGGCTTCATGTCACTGACCGACAACGCCAAAATCATGTTCTTCTCGGGCTCGTCGTTGGACGAATCGCTCAAAGACGATATCCGCTTCGATGCGCGTAAATGGAATCCGTGGGAGATCGAGGAGCGCTAGATGATCACCACGGAACTCAGCATTCTGATTCCCTGTTTCAATGACGCTGAAGTCCTGCCCGATACGGTCCGTGCGCTGAACGACGCGGTGGGGCATCATTCGATGAACGTCGAAACCCTCATCGTTGACGATCAGAGCGAGGACGACACCCTGGAGGTCGCCAAGGGCTTCATCGAGCAGTATCCCGCCCTGCACGTCCGCGTTTTCGAGCGAAAGCGCCGGTTTCATGCATTTGGCTCCATTGTGCGTTTCGGCCTGGCCTATGCCTCCGGCCGCTATTGTGCGGTCGTCTCTGCAGACGGGTACGATCCGGTCGAGTTGCTGCCTGTGTTCGTCAACAAACTGCGCCAAGGCGTTCAACTCGTTCAGTGTTCGCGATACATTCGGGAACAAGACGCGCTGAGCGTTCGTTTCCGGTTCCGCTTTTTCCAAGGTGTTTATCGCTTGGCAACGCGCCTGCTGCTGGGTGTTTCGATTACTGATACAACCAACGGATTCCGGGCCTTCGACCGGAATTTCGTGCTGGCCCTCGGACTTTTCTCAGGACGCCGAAACGTGTTTCCCGAGATCACGTTCAAGGTGCTCCTGGCGGGAGGCAAGATCGACTACATCCCCGGCAAGGAGCACCACACCGAAAGGCAGGAAAGGGGCAAGTTTAAGCTCCGTCATGAGATTCTGGGATACGCGGCGGTCCTGCTTCGAGCCGCGCTTCATCGGTGGGGTATGGCCTGGTTCTGAAGCATCTCGGATTCTCAGGATGGTTCAAGTGTTTTAGACAGGAAGCGTGTCCTGTGTCTATTTCGACCCGTGAGGCACGCACCAAGAAGAGGAGAGAAACAATCGTGGGAAAGGTTCTTGTTTTGGGCTCGAAGGGGATGCTTGGATACGCGGTATGCGGGTACTTCTCGCGAAAGGGGTACGAGGTTACCCCGTTGGGGCGCGAGCAGTTTGATATCGCGACGACCCCGGTTTCACAGCTGGATGCGTTCATGGAGGGAGTCGAGAGTGTCGTCAACTGCGCGGGCCTCATCAAACCGACCATCGCAAAACACTCCATCGAGGCCGCACTCATTGTCAACTCCATCTTCCCGCGGAATCTCGCCACGTACTGTAACAAACGGAAGATCGCCTGCTTTCATATCACCACGGACTGTATCTATACCGGCCAAAAGGGCCAGTATACAGAAGAGGACTATATTGACTGCTCGGACGTTTATGGCCTGACCAAGGCCGCCGGGGACGCCGCCGAATGCATGGTTCTGAGAACCTCCATCGTGGGTGAGGAGAAAGGGCAGGCCCGTTCCCTGCTCGAGTGGGCGAGGAGCCAGGCCGGTAAGAAAGTCAACGGCTTCACCAACCATCTGTGGAACGGTGTCACGACCGTTCACTTGGCCGAGGTCATTGAGCGAATCATGAAAGAGGGCCGCTATAAGCAGGGGGTGTTCCATCTGTATTCGCCGGAACCTGTAACCAAGCTGGGCTTGGTCTCCCTGTTTAACGAGGTCTACGAGCTTGGCATGACCATCGTCCCCACCGAAGCGCCCCAAGCATGCGACCGTACGCTGGCCAGTATCCATCCGCTTTCAAAGGAATTGTGCCGAAAACCGCTGCGGCAACAGATCGAAGAAATGAAGACCTTTTTTTCCAGATGAGGAAACTGCAGGGAGCGGGGAAGATAGATCCAGGAGCACTTAGATGGCAGGATTCGTCAAGCGAATGACCTCCTGGCGAAATTCCCTTCCTTTCTTCTTGGCCGCACTGCTTGTGTTCTTGGCGTTTTCGGGCCTCAAGCATACGTTCGAATCGAAGACGACGACCGTCATGGTTGACATGAGGGTCAGCCATGGCTCGATCGCCCGGCTTTACTGGAACCGCAGGTACGACGAGCCGCTCGCTTCCCCCCTCGCCCCGGGCAAACGGTGCGTCTATGCATTCACGGGCATCCATCAGGATTTGAAGCACCTCCGGCTTGATCCGACTAATACAAAAGGCGCCAATACCGAGATCGAAATCTTCGGCATTACAGTCGAGCAGGAGGGGCAGGTTCTGGCGCGCTTTGATCCGCGAGCCCTCAGCCGATGGGAGCTTGTGAGACTTGAGCCCCCGATGGTTTCGGCTGATGGATTGCGCACCAAGACGACGGGGCCCCTCACGCCGGTTTTGGAGTCGGCCGTGGACGTGTCTGTCTCTCGTGACGCATCCGGATTCGCGCCACGGCTTGTCCAGTTTCTGCAGAATCCAGGAAACACCGTCCCCTTTGTCATCATCGCCTTTGCAGTGTTTGCCATTGTCGCCAGTGTTCAGCGCGGGAGGAGGTTGCATGCGCCGATCGTCTTTGCAGTCGCTCTCTCCACCCTGGTGATCATTCCCGCGGTTCTTAAGCGATGTCATGTGCTTGGCCCGATCGACACGGCCGTGGGGATGGCGGGGTTTCTCGGAAGGTCCACCGTAGCCAATCAACGGGCCACGCTTCTGGCGCTTGGCGTCGCGATCCTGATCGCTCTGGGCGCCCACCTTGTATCACGCTTTTTTCCCGGCCTTTCGCGCTCACGGGAAGACGGCGAGCCCGATCCCGAGGAAACCGGAGCGGAGACGAAGCCTTCGATGGCGTGCCGGCTGGCAGCGGTTTCGAGTGTCGTGCTCTTGCTTGGCCTGCTTCTTTTGGCGTTTTTCCCCGACGTGCGTCGTGGCCTGCACTCGGCTCAGCATTGTATCTTTCCCCAGACGTGGGATCGCTCGAACATGATCACCTGGTTCTGGCTTGCTTCAAAAGGATACGCTCCACTTCGTGATTTCTGGTATCCCTATAGTCATCACATTCTATTCAACGCACATCTGCCCGCCGGCTTTTTCTGGAAATATGCGTATGATGTCATCATCTATTTCGGCCTGTTTCACACACTGTTCACTTTAACGGATCGCAAGCTCTTTTGGCCGATGATTGCGCTTTTTGCCGTTTGGGTGGCCGGGATAACGGCGACCGCGGCCGGGTCACCGGTGTTTGCCAATCCGACGCGCTATTTATCGGGAATCGTCATCGCGCTTTCTTTCGTGGCCATCGACCACAAGAAGGCCAAGTTTCAACCGGCATCCCTTCGGTTTGGTTTCTATTGCTGCGTGGGTCTGTTTTTCGAACCCGGGCAAGTCATCTATGCCATGCCGCCCGTGGCCGCGGTGTTACTGCTCGATCTCATTCAGCAGAGGCCCCGCTCGTGGCGGATTTTCTTCGGCCGTATGGCGAGAGACTTTGGATTTCCTACCCTATTCTCAATTGGCTACTGCATCTTCCTTGTAATCTCGAAACAATTCGCGGGCTATGTTGAGTTCTATTTCCAGCTGGGCGACTCCGTCAGTTACTCATCAATTGCGACTGATATTGCTGAGGCAACGGCGCATCCTCTCAGCTTGGGCTTTCTGGTCATGATTGCGCCGATGGTGCTGGTCGCGCTCGGCCTGTTTGAGCGTCTGCGGCCGGAAAAGGATGACACCCGGTACGGTGACTTTCTGATCGCGATCGGGCTGTGTGGATTCATGATGTTGCAGAAACATATTGTCAGGCCGTTCGAGGCGAGCTTGTTCATCATTCCAGTTTTGGGATTGTTCGGCTATTCGGTGCTCTGGAAAGGCCGCCGATCGATCCTGGAGTACGTCGTGCTGGGCGCCGGCGGGGCTGTCTTCGCGGTGATGATCGGTGCGGGCGGTAAGTGGGACGTTCCCTACGTGAAGGCCGTCAGCGGTCCCGCACGCATCGCCGATGGCATCCAGCTGCTCAGGAATGAAAAGAACATCGTGGAGGAGGCAAACGAGGCGCGCTTCGCCGATGAGCGGTTTGCGCACCACTTGAGCGAGCGGGAGCTGGCCGCATGGCTTCGTACCCGGGGAATCGACGGGCAAACTCCAAAGGTCTACGTGCTCGGCGATGAGGCCATTGTCTACATTCTGCTGCGGCAACAGCCACCGTACCAAATCAACATGTATAACGCGTCTCCCCTCTATGAACAGCGAAAGGTCGTGCAGTGGCTGCGGCGCGAGAAACCGGAATACGTGGTATGGAATCCCAACAGTGTGGCCTTCGGAAACCAACCGGGCACTTTTGACAGGGTGCAGAACTTCGTTCGCGTGCCCTTGATTTTCAATGAGGTCATCGCGTCGTTCGTCCCCGAAGAAGTGGTGGGCGCATTTGAAGTTCTCAGGCCCCGCGATCGGGACGAACCGATTCCCGTCGGGTATTGGCGTGAGAAACTTGGCGGCACCGCCGATTTCGGCCATTTCGGACGTGTCTCCAGCTTTTCGCGGTTCACGCCCTGCGAGGAAGACACACCCGAATGCGTGGATTTCCTGAAGGTGGACGTGTTCGATGCTGAATCGCTCGGCACAAAAGTGTCCGTGCCGATTCACGCCGACGGCATGGCATTCGGAATTGAACTCGACACTGTGCCTGAAGAGCGCACCTACTATGTTTCCATGGACCGGATCTGGTTCTGGGATACGTTGAAGCGCAACGGGTATGCGCCGTCGCTGGCGGCCTCTTTGTCACCATCGCAATCCGGCAATGATTGCGTCAACGGGTCGCTGACTTGGGAAGGCGGCAAACTTCCCGGATGGGCCTTCTCCTCCGCGGGCGTTTCCGAGCCGAGTCCGGGGGGCGGAGGAGTTCGATTCGCCGTGCCGCCCGAAGACAGAGGGTACTTGATCCGGCAGGGTTTCAACGCTGCGCTATTGGGGCAAAGAGTCCGTGTTACGGTCCGGGCCAAGGCGTTCGAACCGGAAGTCCTGGACTTGAAAGTGTATTGGAATAAGCAGCTCATTCAGAAGACGCACTCCGGTAGCGGGGAGTGGGAAGACCTGACCGCCGTGTTCAGTTTGCCCATCACTCTGGCCCCCGAATCCGCTGCGGATAGGAACAAGTTCGGTTTTTTGATTTCTCTCGGGCCCAATGCAACCCGGGAAGCCTTCGTTGATATCGTGCGCGTTGAACGCGAGAAGTCCGGGATCGCCGCGTCGATTGTTCAGCGGGCCGCGCAACCCGGCATACTCTATTAAGGCGCTTTGGTGGGTGGACGCCGCACGAACAGCGCTTTTGCCGCATTCTTGAGATACGCTGCGAGGGTGGGGTAGTTGTACGCAAAAAGCGTCGCTCTTTGTTCGGTCGAACGGTTGTAGAGCGTCGTGGGCACGTTGGCGAAGGTGCAGCCAAACCTTTTGGCCCAATACAATTCCTCCATAATGATAGGAAATCCGCGTTCCTTCAGTGGCATCTTCAAGAAAATCTCGGCCTTGATCGCCCGGAAGCCGTTGGTGCAGTCCTTGACCCCGATGCGAAAAAGGGTGGCCGAGATCAGCCGGGCCGTTCGCGTCATAATGGTTCGTTTCAGGGGGACCCCGACCATCTTGCCGCCTTCGCAAAAGCGGCAGCCCTTGATCACGTCAATGCCCTTCTCCATCTCGGGGATGAATTTCGGAATATCGGCCGGCGGATTCGTCAGGTCACTGTCCATGAACAGGACATACTCGTAATCGCGCCGATGCGCCTCCTGCGCCCCGGTTTGGAGGCCTGCACCGTACCCGCCGTTGCGCTGGCGGTAGATCACCACGAGGTCGGCGAATTCCTCATCGAGTCGCGACAAAATGGCCGGCGTATCGTCCGAGCTGCCGTCGTCGACGGTAATGAGAACACAGGGCCATGGAAGAGAAGCCAATACTTCCAAGACGGCGCGGACACATTTCTCGGCTCCGGCCTCCTCATTGAACAGGGGAATAACGACGGCGAAACTCGTCTTCTTTTGGTCTAATGAGCTCATGGGAATTCTGTCAATTCTCCCAAACGCAAGTTGTGTACAGTATCTTAGAACGGTTCTCGAAATAATTGTCCAAATGAAGCACGAAGTGCGGCGATCAACCTCTCTCCCCCTTACGAAGGGGGAGCTGGAGGGGGTTGCTTTTAAAGGCCCAAGCAGTGTCGCTGGAGTAAAACATACCCCACCCCGCCTCCCCTCATAAAGGGGAGGAGACGAAAACGGACAAAACTTTCGAGAGATGTTCTAGATGCCAAAGATTTCATCCACGCTTATAGCCCGTCCTCACGGTAAGAGCGCGCGATGGGCAAATGGTAATCCTCGGGTTTATGGAGGCGGAAGCCGTCCTTGGTGCGCATTCGCCGGGCAAGATCGTTAACAATGCGTTCCGACGCCTTGCCGTCGCCGAGATTGTGTTCCCAGGTCTTGCCGTACAAGCCTTCCAGCTTCCGGTACACCGTATCGAACGGGTAATCCTCCGCTCGATCGGGGTCGAACTTCACGCTGGAGCCGCAATCGTAGACCTGCGGGCGCTCGGTGGCTTTGCGTATTTGCATGGACGGCACCTGAAGCACGGCGGTTTCTTCGACCACCGTGCCGGAGTCGGTCAAGACGCCCCGGGCATGGGCCATCAGCGCAAGGATTTCGTCGTACCCAATGGGATCGACGACGATAACGTTGCCGGGCAGAGTCAGCCCGAACCGCTTAAGTGCTTTCTGTATTCGGTAGCTGGCGGTAAAATAGATCTTCCGATCTGTATACCCAATCAGCTGGGTAATCGCCTCGAGGGGTTTCCTGAACTCGACGTTCTCCCGGCGGTGACACGTCATGAGATAGTACTGGCCGCGTTCAATGCCCTTTTGTGCGAAATAGGCATCCGTGGCCATTTCGTCGTAGCGCTGCTTGCGCTTGAAATAGTACTCGTTGAGCACGTCCACGATGAGGTTTTGAACGAGGATGATCGACTTGGGATTCAGGCCCTCCGCTACGGCCTGCTCTTTGTATTCCGGGAAATACGTGTAGATGACGTCGGCGAGGTGATCGATCGTCCCGCGGTATTTCTCTTCGGGCATCCGCCAGTCATACGAACGCATGCACCCTTCGATATGAACAATGGGGATATTCAACTGGGCGGCGGCGATACAACCCATGACCGTGTTGGTGTCACCCAGAAAGACAATCGCTTCCGGTTGCATGTCCTGAAGCACCGGCGAGAGCTTGGCGATTACCGAAGCGACGGTCTCGGCGTCCGAGTCGCCGCCTGCGCCCAGCTCGACGTCGGGCGGCGCGACCTGGAGTTCCCGGAAGAAGATGTCCTTGAGGTTGTCCGAATAGTGCTGTCCGGACCAGATGAACTGAACATCAAAGTCGTCCATCGAACGGATGTTGTTCAAGACCAGACTGGCTCGGATGACATCCGGTCGAATCCCCAAACAAATCGCCAAGCGCTTTTTTGCCATGAAGTACTACCCCTTTCCTTTTACAATCCTCAAGATCGGTAGAAGTTCGCATTGGGACACTGTTTTGAGAAATGCCCTAATCCCGCACGCCCGGGCGCGCAACGCTTAGCAGCGCCTGGAGGAATTCCGGTAACAAGGCCGGAATCGAAAAACGATCTCTGACGTCTTTCCCCGCGATTTCAACGATCTCTCGCCGCAGGTCACCGTTGTCCAACAGCGCCTCGATCGCGGTCTCCCATTGTTCGGTTTGATTCGTGGTGAACAAACCAGTGCGCCGGTCCTCGATGTACCACGTATAAGGCGGCAGCTGGGAATACACGCCGGCAGCGCCGACCGCCGTGATGTCGAGGTATTTCCGCGGATTCTTTGAAGCTTGCGAGCGATTATCCTGAAGCGGCGCGATCAGCACGTCCGGATGCGCCTCCGAGCAAACCCTGGCGAATTGCCGATAGTTGTAAACGTAGGGCTGAAAGACGATCTGTGATTCGGGAAGCTCCTTCAGCGGCTCGGGCAAGCGAGGGGTCATGATAAACACTTCGGCGGATGCATGCCGCCGGGCCACGGCAGCCAGTGCATGGAACGGCTCCTGCTCCCAGGCCAATCCGCCGCAATAACCGATTCGCGGGCGGTCCGCGTTCGAGCGGTCACCAGCCGGAAACAGCGACAAATCGATCGGCGGCGTCAATTCGACAACCCGCCGCGCATAAGGAGAGATATCGTTTTTAATCAACCGGTTGTGGGTGAACACCGCGTCCACGCCTTGGCAACAATAAATGAAGTTGTCATAAGGCGGCTTGCCGGGAACGAACAAGGAGCCGTACTCTTTTGGATTGTCCGTGGCGAGCCAGAACCAGTTGTCATCGAGAAGGAACACGGACGGAATCTCCCGCGCCTTGCAGAAATCGACCAGCCTGCGGGCGTTGTCCGAGCGGCTTCGACTAAAAATCACCAGGTCGGAGGATTCCAGGTCGCTGATTGAAGCTCCCGGTTCATACACCGAACGCCAGTTAACGATCCCGAGGCCGCGCAAGGTTTGAAAGAATCCATAAAAGTAAGGATAGTTATGAGCCGGTTCGTTAAGGCCGCCGAGGAGGGTGATGCGAAGCGGCTTGTCGGGAAGATTCATTTCAAGCACGCTTTCCGGTAATCGTTCGTCGCGTGTCGTCTTTCGCGTCTCGACGTCGGTTTCGACAGTCGTCTCGCCCTCATCGACGGGACAGAGGCGAGCAACATAAGTTTTCAGTCGCTGCCCTGAAGCGGCGTCCAGGTCGCCGGCCGCTTCGCTGAGCCCGTCGAGGCAAACCTCGAGGCTTTCTTCCAACGGACGAGCGGGCGGCAGTCCCAGGCGCATCAGGCGAGCGGCGACGCTGGGAGCAATCGGGCAGGCGACCTGCCAGGGAAAGTTGTGCCAGCCCCACCGGCAGGCCACCGATGGCAGTTTCAACTCGCGCACCGGACACATCTGGGCGATGCGGTAGGCAACCTCCCAACCCGCATAACGTTGAAACAAGGCCGAGGGGGAGAATCCGCCGACTTCGTTGAGGCAACTTCGGCGGATTACACAATTCGACAGCGGCACAAGGCTTAGCATTTCCATCCAGTCCGCCGCATAACCGGGAATCTTGTCTTCCGGCGCGGGCAGCCAGGAGTCGAAAGGGCTGCTCCGGCTTTCGCCTTCCGGGCGCTCTGCACCGACCAAGTCAATCTTTTCCGCCTGAGCAACCCGAATCATTTGCCGCAGAAGCGATAAGCGTCCCTCCAGCTGGCAGCCCGGCCACAGGAAGGCGAGGAATTCGCCTCGGGCGTGGAGCAGCCCCTGATTGGCCATGACGCCCGGATGGTGGGTGGTTTCCGGCAAGACGTGGCATTTGCGGTTTGAGTCCGGTCTCGCCCATGTTGCCGGAGTCACCGCCTTGGCCCACTGGGGGCCATCGACGACGAGAATCCACTCCACGGCAGCGTCCGGTTGGGAATCGTCCCATGCCGCGATGGAGGCCAGCAGATCGGTCGCTTCTTTTTCAACCTGGAGAAGGTCTCCGCCCAGGAGGAACACCATCGACAGGTCAATCGCTTGCTCGGACACGGTAAAAGCCTTTCCCCGAAATGGTTGCACCCGCAATCCTACTACATCTTCTTTCGATCTGGCAAGGGAAGGTAAGGAGCCCCTGCCGCGCGGGGATTGGCTTCCGGCCATCGTACGCGGAAGACCGGCGACCTTTCCTCTTGACAAGAACAACACGGCTCGTAAAGTCAAAAGCGTCGGGCTATTCGTCAGAGTTCCGACTGAGCTCAAGGCAAACGCTTCAAGAGAGGGGTGCTGGAAGTCATGCCGACCTTTGAGTATAAAGCGCTGGACAAGCGGGGCAAGGAAATCCGGGGCTTGATCGATGCGCCCGATGAAAACGTGATCGTCGAGCGATTACGCGTGATGGGCTACCATCCACTGTCGATCAAGCGAAGGGCAAAGCGAAGCGCGGATGAAATCCGTTTGGAGGATCTTCCCGGCGCTCGGCAAATTTATGAGGCGCTGACCGGCCACCCACCGGAGGGGGAGGAGACGGCTGACGAAGCGGCTCCTGCCGCGCCGGTCGAATCCGCGCCTGCCCTGCCCTCGGCGCATCGAATTCTGCCGTTTCTCTCGCCGTGGAAAATACTTATGGAAATGCTTCGAGGGCGAAGCCGTCCAGCGCTGGTGGCACGAAAGTGCCTGGCGATTGAACTCTTGCAGGACCGGCTTCGGCTGGCGGAGATGACCCTGGAGTCGGAGAGCGTGCGGATTGGATTTGTACACGTCGGGTCGATTCCGGTCGGTTCCAGCGTTTTGCCGAAGCAATGGATTGCCGCTGCGGCGTCGGAAATCAGGCGGATTCTCCGGCAAAACGGAATTGCACATCGGGAAGTCATTTGTTGTTTTCCTGGTGAGGCCGCCTTGGTGGAGGAGATGCTACTGCCCGCCACGACCGAGCCGCGAATTGAACGCATGGTGCTGTATGAATTCAGCCAGCGGCTCGCTCCCTCGCCGCCGCGGCTGGTGGCGTATGAAACCCAGCAGGCCGAGTCGGGGGAGTTTCAGGTTATCGCAATTGCTTTGAATGAGGAACTCTTCAACCGGTATCAGCAAACACTTCAAAAGGCCAGACTAACGTCCATCGGTGTCTGCTCGGGTGCGCTGGATGAATCCGAGATGAAGGAACTGAAGCCTTACCCGCTCAAGCGTCCCTATCGCGGGGCGAAGCTGCTGTTGGCGCTGGCAGTTGCCACTCCCAATCCACCGGGAAGTTCCACGCAACAGTGAAAAACCGTCACTTTCAGCGGTGATTAAATCTTTCCCTCACCGAAGCAGGCCAAGAAAGCCTACCTCTTACGCCAGAGGCGCACAAGCCCGGTGGGATTGGAATCGAGATCCTTTGGAGTAGGGATTTTAATCCCGTGTTTTAGCGGTGCACATACCACGCGACTTAAGTCGCTGCTCCGATCGCGGAGGACACCGAGTCAAGAAGCGATTCAGAGAGGAGGAGTCGCTTTACGTGTGTCGTCGTACGAACCGCTCCCGGCCGGTCAAGAGAGCGAGCAGACCGCATCCAAGGAGGAGAACCGTCGCCGGTTCGGGAATCGTCGGCGGGGGATCGTTCGGCAACCGAATGTCACTTTCATTGACGCCTCCCGAGGTCAGCGTCACGCGATAATCGCCGTGGTCGTTGAAAACGAAATGAGAGCCGTCCCAGATCGTCAGGTAGCTGAAGGAATTCACGCCTAAGAGCGCCTCATCGAGTGAAAGCGAGTAAGCGCCGATCGCCAAGAGGTAATCCCCGGCGTTCAGGGTCAGGGAAAGGTACGAATCGAGACTGTTGATGCTTCCGTCGTCGAAGGTGAGGTCGGAATCGCCGTTGTAAGCGATAAAGTCTCCCGCGTCGAGGCTTCCATCGTCTTGGAAGAGAAAGAGCTCGGTGTCGAAATAGGCGATCTCCCCGTCGCCGTTGACGTCCACGATGCTGCCGTAGTTCTCTTCCCACGACAAAACGTCGATCCGGATTTCTTGAGTTTGAGTGACCGTAAAAGAGATATAATCAACGGAGGACGTGGAACCGGTCAGGGCGTCGATCGACCCATCGATGGCAATGGCCTCAGCGACACCCGCCTGGAGGGCGACGCACGCAATCACCAGCGCAGCCGTTTGAACCCATTTGGACATAGTGATCCCTCTCCTGAAACTAAATCCAGCCACAATCCTCACGTCTCCAATAAGACAATTACCTGCCGCCTCATCCAGGCGCCGGGCTTCAAGAGAACACCCAGGAACTTTAACAGTGTACCGCGAAAACGGGATTCTGCAACTTTTTGAGGAAACCCCCGAATTTTAGGGATTTGTGAGGTTTTGGTTCGATTCACCCGCAATGGATCGAGCGGCCTGTGCCGCCCCTCGGCGGATGGAGTCGTTGGAATCGCCGGCCGCCAGAGAGCGAATGGCGGGCAGGGTGTCAACTGCGTTTTGGTTCACGGCGACGATCAGGGCGTTTCGAATGATTCCCTCCCGCTTCGGCCGAAGCAGCGGATAAGCCCCGAATTCTCGGCGAAAAGATTCTTCCGAAGCCAGCTCAAGAATTTCCATTAGAGGAGTCCTCGTCTCCAGGGTCACCCCTTGTCGAAACTGGGATTCCCCGGTCACCTTTGGCTTGTGATTGAAGGGGCAGACTTCCTGGCAGAGATCGCAGCCGAAGATCCAATCTTTTATTTGCGGCTGCATGGTTTCAGGGATCGCACCGCGATGCTCGATGGTCCAGTAAGAGATACACTTGCGGCTATCGAGTACAAACGGTTCGACCAGCGCGCCGGTCGGGCAAGCCTCCAGGCAGGCCGTGCAAGAGCCGCAACTGACGCCGATCGGCTTGTCGGGCTCCAGCGGCAGGTTAGTGAGAACTTCGCACAGGAAGACCCAGGAGCCTTGCGTGGGCGTGATGAGGTGGGTATTGCGGCCGATGAAACCCAGTCCCGCCCGGCGGGCAAACTCCCGTTCAAGGACCGGCCCGCTGTCGACAAAGCTGCGCGAGCGGGTTTCAGGCCCGCCGATTTGAGCCAGGAAGCGCTCGATTTCCCGCAATTTCTTCTTGAGCACCCAGTGGTAGTCTTTCCCGACGGCGTAGCGGGCGATGCGGCCCGTACTCGGCCCCCCATGGCGCAACTGGGGTGTGCCCGGGTAGTAGTTAAAAGCCAGGCAGAGAATGCTTCGGGCCTCCGGCAACAGGTCGGTCGGGTGCCCGCGCCGGGGATGCGCGCGCGCGAGGTATTCCATCGAGGCGCCGTAGCCGCGATCGATCCAATGCCGAAGCCGCTCTTCGGCCTCTTCGGCGGGCTCCGCCGGGGTGACGCCGACCGGAGCGAAGCCCCGACTTCGGGCAAACGCTTTGACCTGTTCGGTCAGGCTGTCCGGGGAGTTACCGGCGGAAGGATGGTTTTTCTTCATGGCGCGACTATGATATATTGAAAGGCGGTCGCAGGCCAGTGAATGTGGTTCTGCCGAAAGATTCCAGGGTTTTTAACATAGGGCAAAGATGGAGGACTGATGGAGCTCGATGGGAAAGTTGCGTTGGTCACCGGCGCGGCCAGGCGCTTGGGCCGGGCGATTGCCTTGGGATTGGCCGGGCGAGGCGCGAAACTGATCGTTCATTACGGCCGTTCGCGGGAAGACGCCGAGGCGGTAGCGGCCGAGATTGAAGGCTTGGGAAATTCGGCGGCGACTCTGCGCGCGAATCTAAACGATCTGCAGGAAGTCCAGAACCTGGTACAGGAAGCCCCTCGCGCCTTTGGCCCGATCGATATCCTGATCAATAGCGCCTCGGTCTTCCACCGCACGCCTTTGGGCTCGGTAACGCCCGAGCAGTGGAATGAACTTCTAGATACGAATCTCCGCGCGCCCTTCTTCCTGGCCCAGGCTTTTGGAACGGTAATGAAGGCCCGGGGCGGGGGAAAAATCATCAATCTCGGTGACGCCACGATGCCCTACGCCGTGGCCGATTTTACCCCTTACGCGGCGTCGAAAGCGGGGCTGGAAGCGATTACGCGGGGACTGGCGCGCGCACTGGCTCCCGAGGTGCAGGTCAACGCGATTCTTCCGGGGCCCGTTCTGCCGGCTCAAGGCGGGGAAGCGGACCAGTGGGACAAGGCCATCGGCCAGACGGTGCTGAAACGGCCCGGCGCTCCGGAAGATATTGTGGAAGCGGTGTTGTTTCTACTCGAAAAGGGCGATTTTCTGACCGGGGTTTTTCTCCCGGTCGACGGCGGGCGCAGCCTCGGTCGGTAATCCCCTCTTTTAAGCTCACCCCGCTGTTGGCTTGCCTACCAACGCTTCATCAAATCCACTAAGTCGCACTCGTCGATCATATCGTCCTGATTGGGATTGCAGCTGGAGTTCTCCAGGGTAGCATCCTGATGCCACTGGAGCGAGAAGTAGAATAGGTCGTGGCCGTCGATCTTCCCGTCTTCATTGGTGTCCCCCGGCCCCGGTGTTGGAGTGTTTGTCGGTGTCGGAACCTCGGTCTCCTCAGGCAAAGCCAGTTCCAGACACCATTGTTCGAGCGTACCGCCGTTGGGCACGTTTCGATCCACAAGGGTCAGCGTCCATTGTCCCTCGGCCTGTTCGTTGTTGAACCGATTGAGTGCGCCCGCACCTTCAGCCACGGGGTAGTCCTTGTCAAATCGCCCATCCAAAAAAGTACCTGAAGCGCCCCAACGCTCCAAGAGCGTGACCTGGGTGCCCGCCGGCGATTGCAGAGTCAGTTCCAGGTCGCCGACGTCGTCGTGCTCGATGTCGACGTAAACATAAAGATCGGTAACAGTCCCGCTCTGATCGACCGTCACGGGAAGAACGTGCGGGACGTCCTGTTCATATGCACTGATGGATTCACTCTGGTCATAGCAGGCAAAGTAATTCGGTGCGATCGGTGTCGAAGTCGCCGTGGGCGTATTTGTTGGCGTGGGGGTGTTGGTCCCCGTCGGCGTGTTCGTTGGCGTATCCGTCGCGGTCGGCGTTGGTGTATGGGTCGGGACGGGGATGTTCGGTGGGGGGGCCAGCCCCACATAAAAATTGTCGAGGTAATCCGAACCGTTCTGACTGGCTCGGCAGCGAAATCCGCTGAACGTTGACAGCGTGGGATCCATGAATCCGATTCCCGCATTGAGTAATCGGTCACCGACATAAAGGTCCCAGGTGCGGGAAGCGAAATCCAGCCGGATAGTGATCAAATACCAGCTGTCGCTGTCAACTGTATTGCCAATCTCCACCCAATCCGCGGGATCAGCCAAACCGTCATAGACCATGATTCCCTGAGTGGTATTGAAGTACAACAGCGCGCTACGCGGCCCCAGACCGGAGATGTCCGGATTCTCATCCTGGGTCATGCCGCGATAGGCGCCCTGGACCCAAATCGTCTGCGCGGTTCCTCCGGAGCGGGACGCGTCCACGGCACTCGAGGGGCCGATTTCCAGCGCTTGCAGGTCTTCGTAGACTGCCGCAGACTGAATCGCCGCCGTTCCATCTTCAACGCTCCAATTCCCGGTCGAGTCGATGACCCCTGGGCCGTAGACCCCCGGGGCGAACCCATCTCCCGATTCAAATCCCGTGCTATAAGGCAAATCCTGAGAGTAGGCGGTAAGAGAAATCGCGATTGCAGCAAGAAACGCGCAGAGACGCATCAGGTTCATGGCAACATCCCCCTTATTGACATTCCTCCGGCTCGTTGGGCGGGACGGCAATCCAGTCAGCACTCGAGTCAGAACAGTATGGACCCGCTTGAAGTGTAGCAAGAATGCCGGGGGGGAGTCAACTGTTCGGGCACTTTGACAGGTGCTTAGGGACAGATGGCTGCGGACCCGCTTCGGGAAGCCGCGTCACCGGTTAAATAGCCCATGGCTTCCAGTGTTTTTCGCCCCTCCTCGTCAATCACCGAAACATCCACTTCCTGCCATTCGGGATACTGATCGAGCGTTTGTTTGACCAGCCCTTTCAATTGATGGCGGACGGCCGGCAGTGTTTCAACCAGATTGTGGATTTCGCCGGGATCGCCCGCCAAGTCAAACAGCTCTTCCGGGGGGTAAGTGATCCGGGCCGTGCGGCGACCGGAAACCGGCACGGGCTGCGTTATAAACCCGGTTTCATCCGGATTGTAACAGTACATCACATATTTGTACGGATGCCGATAAACGCCGTAAGCGTTTCCCTCGGGGCGTACCATCTCGATGAAGATCGGTCGTTCAGTCCAAGTGCGCCGGATGGAATCCGCTTCCGAGGAATTGTCGGCGTCCGCATAAGTTTGGAGCAAATCCCGAAAGCTGATGCCGTCAACGTTCCAATTCCCCTTTCCCCCAAGGAGTTCATCGAGTGTCGGCGCCACGTTGAGCAGTCCCACCGATTCGGGAATCCGCACGCCGGCGGGCAGGGTGCCTTTCCACAGGAAAATAAGCGGAACGTGGAGCGTTCCGTCGTACGTGGAGACTTGGTGGAGGAAGTAGTGAAGGTGTTCGTAGAGTTCTTCGCCATGGTCGGAAGTAATCACAACCAGCGTATTTTCTTCAAGTTTTTGCTCGCGCAACGTTTGGAGCACCTGTCCGACCAGCGAATCGGTAAAAGCGGTGCAGGCGTCGTAATAGTCAACGATTTCCCTCAATCGCCCGTCGGACAGGTCTTCCCGGTCGGCCATGTAATGTTCAAGGTGGGAATTGTAGAAGGCGGCGCTCCGGGTGTTTTTTCGGGCCAATCCCTGCGCCCAGGGGTCGGGAGGAATGTAGGGCCGGTGGGGATTCATATAGTGCAGCCAAAGGAAAAACGGTTTTTTTGAGTTCGCTCGGCGTTCTTTCAGGAAATCTACACCGAACGCGGTGATTTCGCGATCCCGCCGGACTTGGTCGTAGGGGAAATCCTTGGTAACGCCTCGGCTGTCGGAATCGAATCCGTGTTGGGCGTAAACGTCGGCGTTGGCCAGGTAGGCCCGACACAAGTATCCCCGGTCCCGAAACACGTGGCCCAAGGTTACGAGTCCTTTGGGATTGTGGTAATTATATCGGACCTTGTGATGGTAGGTTTCCATGCCCGTCAGGAGCGTTGCCAGAGCCGGAAGCGTGAGTCCTCGCGGTGAGATGCACCGCTCGACGACAACGCCCTGGGCCGCCGCGAGGTCGATATTCGGGCTGGTGGGATGTGGGTAACCGTAACACCCCAGGTGATCGGCGCGAAGCGTATCGATGGAGATCAGGAGCAAATTCGGCGGGGGAGCCGTGGCGATCTCCCAGATTCTCAATCCGCCTGCAAGCGCCAGTGCCAGCACCAGCCCCCCAAACGCCCATCTCCATAACGCCACATCCGATGCTTTCCTCTGCTCCATGAAATCACCTCACTGGCCGGTATCTTACCAAGATTGCCGGAAGGATCAAAGTCGGTTCGATCCGGCCGCTTTGAAGCGTTACCTGGAAACGCCGCGATTCGTAAAAATTTGCTGAGTATGCGATAATCTTGTCGGTGGCGTCTCTGCCACTTCGACTTATTTCATTAATAATCAGCAGGTTACACCCGGGTTCTTCTCTTCAGGAACCAGAGGGGGAATCTGCATGACAGTGGATTTGAAAGAGTGGAAAAATTGAGAATTTGAGAAATTTATTTCTTGAAACTCTTGACAAGATGATTCCAATTCCCAAAATACGCGATTCTGAAGGATTTTTTGGAGGATTTTCACCATGGTTGCAAAGAGATTAGCATGGAAGAAAACCGGTTCGGAGGATAAGCGAAACGATGATTGAAGCAAAAGACTTGACGATGCGATACGGGCCCACCGTCGCCGTGGATCGGGTTTCGTTTCAGGTCGACCGGGGAGGTATTCTTGGACTTCTCGGCCCGAATGGGGCCGGGAAGACGACGCTGATGCGAATCCTGACCACCTTTATTGTGCCTGCCGAAGGCCGGGCGGCCGTCGGCGGATTCGACATCCGGGAGCATCCTTTGGAAGTCCGCCGTTTGATCGGCTACCTTCCGGAGACCGCGCCGCTGTACCTCGACATGCGGGTTGACGAGTACCTGAAGTTCATCGCCGGTGCGCGGGAGTTGTCCGGGTTCAAGGCAAGCGAGCGGATCGGCTGGGCGATCGAGGCGACACAAATCAAGAGTGTGCTCAAGAACAACCTTTCCGAGCTTTCGCGAGGCTATCGACAGCGGGTCGGGCTGGCGCAGGCGCTGGTGCACGATCCCCAGGTGCTGATTCTGGACGAGCCGACGACGGGACTGGATCCGTTGCAGATTATCGATATCCGCCAGTTGATCCGGGACCTGGCCAAAGAAAAGACGATCATTTTCAGCACCCACATTATGCAGGAGGCCAGCGCCGTCAGCGACCGAATCCTGATCATCAATCAAGGGCGGAAGATCGCCGACGGCACGATCGCCGAGCTGGAAGAGCAGGCCATGAAGCATGACTGCTACCGTTTGACGGTCAAGGCGGGCCGGCGGGAGGTTCAAGACGCCCTGAGCGGGTTGCGCTCGGCGACCGGTATCGACTTTGTCGAGGAAATCCACGGCTTGGTGACGTTCGAATTGCGCAGCAAGTTCGGCGCTGAAATGTGGAACGAGGTCGATCAACTGGTCAAGGCCCGGCAGTGGCCCCTGCGCTCGTTCGGGACGCACCGGATTTCCCTGGAAGAAACGTTTCTGGAACTCACCCGGGTGTCCCGGGACGGGGGCCGAGGCGCCGGCCGGAAGACGAAAGGAGGAGCGAGACATTGAAAGACCTGATCACGATCTTTCGACGCGAGCTGGGCTCGTATTTCAACTCAGCCATAGCCTATATATTTCTGATCGTCTTCGCGCTGGTGACTTGCGGAGTTTACATGCTCTCGTTTTTCCTGGTCGGCCGGGTGGAGATGCGAAGTTTCTTTGGCATTCTACCGATGATGCTGGTGGTGTTCGTCCCGGCGATCACGATGCGGCTCTGGGCCGAAGACCGGAAGACCGGCACGTACGAACTGTTGCTGACGCTGCCGATGAAGACCTGGCAGCTGGTGCTGGGCAAGTTTCTGGCCAGCTTTGTCTTTTACCTGATCGGCCTGGCGACCACGTTGACGATTCCCGTCATGCTGGCGCTGTTAGGCGATCCGGACTGGGGTCCAATCATCGGCGGGTATTTCGGCTCGCTGCTTTGCGGGGCGTTCTTCATCGCCCTGGGCCTGTTTATCTCCGGGATCTGCAAGGATCAGATTGTGGCGTTTGTGCTGGCCATGGTCGCTTGTTTTGCCTTCTATATGCTGGGGATGCCGTTTGTTGCGGCGGTGGTGGACGGCTGGACGGGCAATCTGCAGTTAGGCACGCACGTGTTGAGTTTCGTCGCCATGACGAAGCACTTTGAGAGCGTTGAGCGGGGCCTGATCGATCTGCGCGATGTGATCTACTTCGGGGCGATGACGATTTTGTTTCTCGGGCTGAACGCGCTGTATCTCGACAGCCGAATGCGGCCGCACGCCCGGAGCCGATTTCTGACCAACGTAACGGTTTACATCGTGTTCGTGTTGTTTCTAAATATTGTCGCCAGCGGTTTCACCTGGGGCCGGTTCGACCTGACCGAAGAGAAGATCTATACGGTTTCCAGCGAAGCGAAAACGGTCATGTCGCGTCTTGAAGTTCCGGTCAGCGTCGACTTTTACATTTCAGCCGCTGAGAAGATGCCCTCGACCATGAAGACCTTCGAGCAGGAAGTGGTCGATAAGCTGCGCGAGTTTGAACTGGCCTCGGGAGGCAAACTCGGATTCAACGTGCATCACGTCGAGGCCGTTCACGCGCTGGCGGTTCAGCAGCGCCAGATGCGTCAGCAAGTGGCGGAACAGCTCGGCGATCAGGCGGCGGACGCACTCGTCGGCGAGGAAGAAGAAACGAAGGACCAGAAGCAGGAAGAGCTGGCCGAGGAGCTGATGAAGAAAGGCGTCATGCCGTTTCAGGTGCAGAGCATCGAGGCCGACAAAGTGGACACCGTGGCGGTTTATTCAGCCATCACGATTGCGTATCTGGACAAGGACGAAGAGATTATCCCGCGCGTCATGCCGCAGAATCTCGGCGAGTTGGAGTATGAGCTGGTCTCGCGGATCTTTCGTCTGACGCGGGATGAGAAACCGAAGGTGGCCGTGATTGCGCCGAAGGATCAGCTCGATCCGCAGATGCGGCGCATGTTTGAAATGCGGGGCATGCCGGTGCCCGAGGCGAAGGACAATTTCAGTTATCTTGAGCAGGTGCTGCAGCATGAAGATTACGGGGCGCAACGGATTGAGTTTGCCAAGAAGCAGGCGATTCCGGATGACGTGAACACCGTCGTCGCGGTCAATCCCCGAGGCTGGGAAGAGCGCCAACGCTGGGAGCTGAACCGGGCGCTGCACAGCGGCAAATCGGTTGTTCTGGCGGTGCAAAGCTACACGCAGGACTATCAAAGCAGCGCGCGCAGCATGGAAGTCAGCAGTCAATCCGTCCCCCACGGCGTCAATGAATTATTGGAACAGTACGGAGTCACCGTCGGCGAGGACTTCCTGATGGACATGCAGCACGAGACCTTGAATATTCAAGGGGGCCGCCAGATGGGTCCCTTCCAGATTTCTCAACCGGTGACTCTGCCGACGCATATTCTACTCACGCGCAAAAGCGCCAACAGCGACGTGTCGATTACCAACCGACTTTCCTCGATCTTTTACCTGTGGGGAACGGCGCTGGAGCTGGATGCGACCCGGCTGGAGCAAAAGGGCCTCAAGGCGACCGTGCTGCTGTCGTCCGGCGAGAAAAGCTGGACGAAACCTTTTCGCGCGGGGGCGCTAAGGCAGTCCGATATTCAGCCGCCGGCGACGTTTGAAGGCGGCAAGCCCCTGGCGGTCCTGATCGAAGGGCAGTTTCCCGACGGGTTTGAAGGGCAGCCAAGGCCGAAGTGGCCCACGCCGCCGACAATGCCCGGGCAGCCGCCGGAGCCGGAACCGGACGAGCCGGAGGCCAAGCCGCTGCCGGCCAAGCCCGGCCGCTTGCTCCTGGTGGCGGACGCCATGATGTGGCAAGACAACTTCCTTCAATCCGGAGGCAACCTGCCTTTCTTCATCAATAGCGTTGACGCGCTGACCCTCGGCGAAGAACTGATTCACGTTCGAACCAAGACGAAGATCGAGCGGCTGATCGACGTTGTCAGTACGCAGCAGCGGTTCTGGTATCGCTGTTTCGTGATGGGGCTGGTTCCCGTCGCTCTGGCGGCGTTCGGAATCCTGCGGTTGTATCTCCGCCGACGGGTGAAAGAAGCTTATCTGCGGGAGGTGGCGAACGCATGAAACCGAAACAAATCCTCTTTCTTGTTATTGCTTTTGCAGTATTAGGGGCGCTGTACGTGAGGCAAAAAGCCAAGCGTCCCCAGGCGACCCAGGGATTAGGGTATACCCAAATACTGGATCGGCCGCTGACCGACGACGCTCTCGGCGGCTTTAAGTGCTACCTGGCCGGTCAGGAGGATCAGGCCGTCCACGTGGCCAAGAAAGACGGTCGCTGGGTCGTGGAAAGCCGGTTCGGCGCCGAGGCCGATGAATCGAAGGTGACCGGACTGTTGGACCAAATAAAGGACTTGCGGGGCGAGCGGCGTTCGTCCAGCAAGGAAGTCCTCGACCAATACGGTCTTGAGGATGAGAGCGTTCTGCATTTGGTGCTGTTGAATCCGCAAGGCGAGGAAGTCCGGCGGCTGTTTCTGGGCAAGCGCGGGTCGGATTGGAATCAGACCTTTGTCCGCAGACAGGACAGCAACGACGTTTACCTCGTGCGGGAGAATCTTCGCTCGCCTTTCGGTCTTTACGGCGAGACAAACGATCAAGCCCCGGAGAATAAACCGTGGTTGAATCTGACCGTGATGAAGGCGCCGAAGGAGGACCTGACGCGGATCGAGGTCGGGTCGCCCTATCGCCGGCTGATCCTGGAACTTCAGGAAGAAAAGGCTCCCTCGCCGAGTGGAGCCACCGATGCGCCGCCCATCGTGAATAAGAAATGGGTTGTGGCGGAACCCGCGGGGATCGGCGCGCCGAAGGAAAGCGGGATCAATCGCCTGACCGGCGCTTTCGCCTCGGTTAACGCATCGGACGTCGTCGATCGGGGAGGGCTGGAGAAATACGGTCTGGACAGTCCCGATTCGGTTTGCACCGTGGTAACTCAAGCGGGAGAGATTCACCGGCTTTTCGTCGGGAATCCGGTTCCCGGTGGAGGAGGCGCGCACTATGTGCGCTTGGACGATGGCGATCTCGTGTACAAAATGGATCGCTGGAAGCTGGATGCGTTCTTTTTGAATCTGTCCGAGCTGGTGGATCTGCCGATGGCGAAGCATGATGCGGATCTCGTATCGCGAATCATCATCGAGCATGGCGATCGCCGCTTTGAATTGGCAAAGGAAGACGATGCGTGGCGGGCCGCCGAGCCGGCCGTGGGCCTCTTGCCGAACGAGGACCGGATCGACCGGATTCTAAAAGCGGTCACCGAGCTGAAGCTCCAGGACAAGGCCACTTTGGACAGACCCGAGGTCACGGGTCTCGATACCCCGTCGGCGGTCGTTCAGATTGCACTTGCAGACGGCGAAGAGCATCATGCGGTTTTCGGCAAGCCTGTACCGATGACGGACGGCGGGCGGTTTGTTCGTATCGATGGCGGCAAGGATGTTTTCACCATCACCAAGGCGAATTGGGATGACGTCACCCCGGCGGTAGGCGATCTCTTCGATTTGCAGTTGTGTGAATTTGACGTCGATCAAGTAGCGAAGATTTCACTCGAGGACGTTTCGGGGACCTTGCAGCTGGAACTGGCCTCGGTGGGAAGTGCAGACGCCACGGGTGTTGAAGACGCCGCCGGGCCGAAGTGGATTGCCGCCGGCGATCCCGATCGGTCGATCGATCAACAGGCCGCGCAGATGTTTCTTTCGGCACTGTCCCGGTTGTCCGCGCTGGATCTTGCCGCGGGAAGCGATGATTTCGGCAAGCCGGTTTGGAAAGCCTCCGTGCAGCTGGAGGATGGAACCGTGTGTGAAGCAACGCTTGGAAATCCGTCGCCCAAGGGCAAGGGGTCCTTGGCTCGCGTGTCGGGAGAGAAGGCCGTATTTGTGGTTCCCGCGCCGAAAGTGCGGCAGCTGGAGTCCCTGGGCAAGCAGATTCGATCGTCATAAAAGAGAGCGGCGTATCAGCGAAAGCCAATCAGGAGAAAGAGAACCTCAAACGGATGAGTGAAGAATCTCTCGTCCTACGCCCCATCGGCGTTATTCATACGCCTTTTGAGGCGCAAAGCGGCACGCCGATCCAGCCCTTGTTTGCCAAGGATCGGCGCGGCACGGTCGAAGTATTCGACGAGTACGCTCCCGGACTGTTGGACCTGGAGGGCTTTGACCATATTATTCTCCTCTACGGATTTCACCGCTCGACCGGGTACCGGCTGGAAGTGGTTCCCTATATGGACGACCAACCGCATGGGTTGTTCTCCACGCGCGCGCCGCGCCGGCCGAATCCGATTGGCCTGTCGGTCGTCCGGCTCATCGAGCGCCGGGACAATCGCCTCACGGTCGAGCAGGTCGATATGTTGAATGGCAGTCCGCTGTACGATATCAAGCCGTACGCCCCCCTGTTTGACGGGGGGCGGGAGAACAGCCGCACCGGTTGGATGGAAGGGAAAGCGGACCGGGACCGCCCGCGCAAGGCGGATGACCGGTTCCAGGAAAAGTAGCGATTTTTGGGGTTGCCGGATTGACGCCATCCCGCCGATTCGGTAGAGTCGGCGCGTCATGAGAGCGTTTTTAATAAGGTGCTTCGTCCTCCTTTTTTTGTTTGCCGGACCCGCCGCTTGGTCGCCGGCCGCCGAACCGCTGGGATTTTATGGATTTGTCAACGCGCAGGCCCTTCCCTTTGGATTCAACATGGAACAGGTGGCGGGTTTCAGCAATATTATCGGCCTCGAAGTCGGGCGTTTCGAGGATGTCGATGACGTTTTCGACGAGGAGTTAGGCATTCCTCGGGCCTTGGACCTGGGCTTTCACATCAACCTCGGCCTGGAAGCGTTTTCGCTGAATGGCCAGCTGAATCCCGAGTACTTCGATTCCCAAGTGGGACTGCTTTCGCTCAAATTGCAGAAGTCGGGCTATTTGGACTCGAACGCGATTTTCTCCCTCTTCATCGTTGACGAACCGGCCAACCATGGACTCACGGACGAGGATCAGGAAATCTTCATCGAGATCGTCAACCGGTATTTCCCCGGCCATCCCACGATGATCAATTATTCGATCAACCAATTGCTCAATCCGAATCTCACCATTCCGGAGGCGCTCGATATCGTCGCTTTTGACGCGTACTATTTCCGTACCGAAAATACGGATCAAAGCCAACCGGCCCTGGACGGCTTCCTTGAATCGGCGATGAAGCAGATTCGAATCAAAGCGCCCGGCAAGCCGGTGGTTTTCGTTGCGCAGGGATTCGAGGCGCGCCGCGCGGGAGTGAAAATGCCGACGCGGGAGCAGCTGGAATGGCAGGTGGAGTACTGCCTTCGCAGTCCCGAGATTGTCGGGCTGATCTGGTTCATGTACGGCAGCAGCGGCGACCTGCGGGGTTCGGTGGATTTTCCCGAGCAGTTCGAGCGCCAACGGCAAATCGGCCATCGCCTGATGCCGGGGCTCATCCAACCTCTCTCCCGCCGATAAGCGGCCATGCCCCCCGGCCACAAAATTTTTGGACAGGATTGACAGGATGAACAGGATTTGATTTGGTCTGGAAATCCGGCGGGATTACTTGAACCCGGGCGTTGTGCTGGTGAAATGGTGAGGCATGGCAAGGTGAGAGCAAAAGTTAATGATCCTGACTGTGTGGCGGGTTTTTCGCGCCGGAGGCGCTAAAGCCCGGTCTTATTAATTCAATACTTTGTTCAACATGGTCGATAAGCGGCCATGCCACCCGACACAAAGCACCCCTATCCAGCAAAGCTTTGGCAGGGGCTCGCCAGGGGGAAGATTCACTGGATATCTCAACCGAGACTTCCCATCCGGGGCGTGGTACGATCGGGGCATGGATCAACTGCTGGCGCTGATGTGGCTTCGATGGTTGCAGCTGAAATCCGTGTTTCGGCAGGGCGAAGGATTTTGGGCGGCGATTGGAGCGTTGGGGTTTATTTTTCTCCTGGCCCCGGCGGCCCTCGGCTTGGCGATTGGCGCGGGGGTGCTTGGAACACGAGTGGCGGACAGCGGGCAGTTCGATCCGCTTGCGTTGTTTTTCCTTCACGTGTTGTTTGGAGCCAATTTTTTTGCCTACCAGCTAACGAATCTCTTTGATCCTCAGCGGAGCGAGGGGTTGGACCTTCGCCGGTTGCAGCGGTTTCCCATTCCGCTGTCCCGGCTTTACTTTCTGAACTTGGCGGCCTCGGCCAACGATCCCGTGTTTTTGTTTTTCATTCCGTCCCAGTTGGCCTTGCTGGGGGGGATGCTGGGGCAGACCGGGTGGCGGGTTTGTTGGGCGGCGGCGGCGGTCGTGCTGTTCAATGTTTTGAACCTGGCGTGGAGTCAGTTGATCGCCCTTTGGATCGGTCGTTTTACTCGGGCGCGGTGGCGCAAGGAACTGCTGGTGCTTTTACTGCCTCTGCTTGGAATCCTGGTTTTTTGGATGCCCTTTTGGTGGGTGCGGGTTCAAGCGGCGGGCGGAGCGGCCTCCTTTGTCCTGGCCGCCGCGCGGGTTTCCGACGCGATGCAATGGCTGCCTCCGGGTTGGGCGGTTGGAGCCCTTGAAAAGGCGGCCGGGAATCAGTCGGCGAGCTCCGAGATGCTTCTGCTGGCCGCCCTGGCCTGGATCGGCTACGCGCTGGGTCTAAGAACCGCACAAGGCGACCTGCTGAACCGGCCCGGCGGACGGGTGGTTCGGCGAGCTGTGGGGCGGGAGGACCGCCGGCGCGGTCTGCTTCGCCGCAGCGAGCCGCTCGGAGAGGATCCTCCGGGAGTGTTTGGGGCACTGCTGCGGAAGGAGTTTTATTATCTCATCCGTTCGAGCCAAGGGCGTTACGCCTTTGTCTGGCCGGTGATTTTTTTGCTTCTTCTGAAAATTTACCTAGGACAGTCGGTTATGGCCGAGCGGGCGCTGGAGCAATTCGAAGTATACTGCCTGTTGTCCATGACCGGCTTCATCCTGTTTTTCTTCCTGCCTTTCTATGTCGATCGATTCGGTTACGATCACGGGGGCGTTGCCTTGTATTACTTTGCCCCGGTGTCCATGAAGTCTGTTTTGCTGGCAAAGAATCTGGCCGTGTTGGCGTTGGGGGGATGCTGCTTCGCCGAGTCCGCCGTACTGTATTGCGTAATCCTGGGCCGGGTGCCGATCCTTGGCCTGGCGCAGGCTTTCCTGGGGCTGGTGTTCGGGCTTTTGCTGCTTCAGCTGGGGGGCAACGTTATTTCGTGCCGGTTTCCCAAGCCGCTGAAGATGGGCGCGGTTCGGGGCAGTAGTCCGCCGCAGATCGCCGTGTGGCTCGGCTTGGCGATGCTTCTGGGTGTGAGTGTGCTGATTTTTACTCCGCCGATCATCGGGCATTGGACGCATGGGGCCTGGGCGGTGGTCCTTGAGGCGGGTCTGGCTGCGGTCTCCGGTTTGATCTACATGGCGACAATCGATTCGGTGGCGCGCTTGGTTTCTCGCCGGGGTGAATCGTTGATCGAGGCTTTGGCCAAGATTGAGATTCAGGAATAGACCCGCGATCTTAACAAAACCGCCGGCGGAATAGCCACCGGCGGCCCGTGAGGAATTTGCAAAGGCGGGTCCTGCTTTTTCCGCTATCAGTTGTAGCTGGTATGAGCGCGAAACATGTAACCCACGCCGCGAACAGTTTCCACGTACTCGGCCATGTGTCCCAGCTTTTGCCGGAGACGGCGCATGTGGGTGTCGATCGTTCGCGTGTCGACGTCCAGGCTTTTCACGTCCCAAACCTGATTGAGCAGTTTGCTGCGAGTCTGTACTTTCCCCCGGTTTCGAACCAGCTGAA
>Ga0272444_10000941_pt1 | contig 29312 bp, 25 predicted proteins | sample SSMForm13_FD_201033 | JGI IMG/M metagenome (GOLD analysis project Ga0272444, IMG submission 201033) | Marine sediment archaeal communities from Little Sippewissett salt marsh, Falmouth, MA, United States - SSM-Form-13 | ecosystem: Environmental > Aquatic > Marine > Wetlands > Sediment ...
CGACAAACGTTATGAACACCTTACAGAATTATCACTGGCCCGGTAATGTCAGGGAGCTTGAAAACGTGATCGAACGGGCGGTGATCAGCTCTTCGGGTCCCAAACTGCGCCTGATGGATGAACTGAAAGCGCCGCATAAGGATTTGACGACGATCCAAAAAACCATGAAAAAGGTTGAACGTGACCATATTGTCCGGGTCCTTGAGCAGGCCCATTGGAAAGTGAGCGGCAAAAATGGGGCCTCAGAAATCCTTGGGCTCAACGTCAGCACGTTACGCGCCCGCATGCGAAAACTGGGTATCCGCAGGCCTTAGCCTGCCTATTTTATCCGATTTGCCTCAGGCAATGGCCTGTCAATTCGTATCCCCTCATAAAGAACCTTTCGCACCCCGTCAGAGATGCCAAGAATATGTCATATATGACCATTCGTCATATATGACCATTCTTTTGTATGGATCTATCCCCATATTTCCGGCCGCTTTGATCTGTTTATTCAATTAAAAATCAATCGGATGCATAAAATTTATTCAGACTCATTCTGCTTGGCACAAAACTTGATTGTGCAATAAGTAGGCAATATTAAAAATGGTAAATGTTTTTGCATCAATCCTTTAGCAGAGGAGAATATTCGTTGTCATGATTATTGTCAGAATAACAATGATTGCGCGTCCGGAAAAGCGGAAAGAAGTTATGCAAACCCTTCGCTCAATGATTGAGCCAACGCTTCAGGAAAAGGGCTGTCTGAGCTATCAGGCCTTTCAAAATATCGAGGACGAAAACGTTTTCAGCCTGATTAAAGAGTGGGAAACCCGTGAAGATCTGGACCATCATATGAGATCTCACAGGTTCGGCGTTTTGTTTGGAACAAAGATTCTTTTGACCGAACAGCAGAACATTCAAATCCACACGATTTCACATTCGGAAGGAATTGAAGCCGTCCATGCCGCCAGGGGTAAAAGAACCTAGCTCCTTAAGTAAGTCACTAGACTCCGTTTAGTTAAAGTTGCTTATATAAAGGAGGAAATATGATCTGTTCCCCGTGTAAAAATTGTCCCAGAAAAAATTTACCGAAGGAGGATTGCATTAAGACTTGTAAGATGTTGCAACTAATACAGAATATGGAATCGTTTGCTGAAAACTTGAATGATGGATGTGGAATAGACTATACCGAAGAGTATAATTACAACGTAGATCTCTCCTCAGCGTGACCTGTATTTAGGATCAGATTGTGCTCTCTAACCGGAAAAAGCACAGGCGATTCACACCACAACAGAAAATTAAGATCTTCAAAGATTGGTAACTGACCGGCAACAGTATGGCGGTAGCCCAAAAGCATCAGATTCATCCTCACACGCTTTACCCTTGGCGCAGGACTCTGGAGCAAGGTGCTGAGACTTTTTTAAGTGGCAAATCACTCTGGAAGGTAGCACACTATGAGCCGTTTTTGCCAAATCAAATTTGGAGTGTTTATAACAAATTTTGATCGATTCTTCTGATCAAAGTCGATCGATCGGAAAGGAGGTGAAAAATGCTAAAAGACTTTAAAGAATTTGCTATGAGGGGGAATGTTGTCGATATGGCCGTTGGTATTATAATTGGTGCTGCTTTCGGTACCATAGTAAAATCACTGGTTGATGATATTATTATGCCGCCAATCGGTTTGTTGCTTGGAAATGTCGATTTTTCCAACCTTTTTCTCGTTATCAAACAGGGGGCGGTTGCCGGCACATTTGCTACAGTGGCTGAAGCGCAGAAGGCGGGTGCCGTCACAATCAATTACGGAATTTTTTTTAACACGGTAATCAGCTTTTTAATCGTTGCTTTTGCTGTTTTTATGCTTATTCGCGGTATTAATAAGCTCAAAAGAGAAGAGGAAGCACCTCCGGAAGAACCGACCACTAAAGAATGTCCCAAATGTTTCTCGACCATATCAATCAAGGCATCACGTTGTGCGTTTTGCACCGCCGAGTTGTAGACAGCCTGAAATTACTAACACTTGAGTTGAGCCATAGAGGTTATAATCAAATTTTATAGCCTACATAACATCTTTGAATCGCGAGGAATAAGTAACAACGATTAACAAAAAAGGAGAAATCAAGATGAAACAAGTTGTTCTGCTACTGGCAATCGTCTGTTTATTCATTTTCCTTGGGTGTGGACAAGGCGAAAAAGATAAGCAAGCCACTCAAGGAGAATCTAAGAAAGCTGCTGAGGCTCTGATGGAGAAGGCTGACCAGTCTTCTGAGGCCGTGAAAGAGACGGCGGGTGAGGCTGTTGAAACGGTAAAAGAGGAGACTAAAGGATTTACTGAGTCTGTGAAGGAAAAAGGCCAGGGGACTGCCGGGGACATGAAGGAGATGACAGATCGGTCGGTTGAAATGGCAAAAGAAAAGACTCGAGAAGCTGTTGAAGTTGTGAAAGAGAAGACCGGGAAGGCTTCTGATGCCGTGAAAGAGAACGCGGGTGCGGCTGTTGAAACGGTAAAAGAGGAGACTAAAAGATTTACTGAGTCTATGAAGGAAAAAGGTCAGGGAGATTCCGGGGGTATGAAAGAGATGACAGGTCAGTCGGTTGAAATGGCAAAAGAGAAGACTCAAGAAGCTGTTGAAGTTGTGAAAGAGAAGACCGGGAGGGTTCTGAGCGAAACTCATATGTCTTCCGATGTGATTAAACAGATCCAAAAAGCTCTGCAAAATGCAGGTCATGATCCCAAGTATATCGATGGCGTTATGGGTTGGCGAACCACCGAGGCAATTAAAGCCTATCAGAAGGAAAAAGGGCTTGCAGTGGGTGGCTTAACTGATGAAACCCTGAAGAGTTTGGGAATCAAGCTTGGCGGATAAGGATGAGCGATTAGACCTTCTAATTGGTGGAGGCGACAGGGGAAGGGGGTGAGACGTTTAACATTTGAATAGAGCGTTTTAATCGATTTGAACGGCGGAATAAAAGTTTCGCGGAAAAAATTACTAAATATACGGAGGTAAAGAAATGAAAGATAACTTTACAAAATTATTTGTTTTAACGTTATGGGTTGTCATTTTTGCGTTCTTTGGCTGCGCCAACATGGATACTCCAAAGATGAAGCAGTTAGAAAGTCAATTGATGCAAAAAGACAAGAAGATAACTATGCTCGAATCAGATCTCGAAGACAGGGAGACAGCTATCGAGCAGTATATGGGACAACTTAATGAAAAAGAAAAAGCAAGACTTGACGCTCATATGCGGGCTAAAATAGCAGAGGAAAAATCAATGCAATCATATGATTTATCGTCTGCGACGGCATTGCTACCGCCCGGGGCGAGTCCGGGTGAATGCTATGCAAGAGTTTTTATTCCGCCAACTTACAGAACGGATACAGAGCAAGTCATGGCAAAAGAGGCTTCTGAGCGAATTGAAGTCATCCCAGCCAAGTACGAGTGGGTAGAAGAAAAGGTTCTTGTTGAGGAAGCCTCCAGCAGTGTAGAACAACTTCCCGCTGAATATAAATGGGTTAGTGAAAAGATTTTGGTCGAACCGGCCCATACGGTCTGGAAAAAGGGGCGAGGTCTTATTGAGAAGGTTGACAACACCACCGGTGAAATCATTTGCCTGTTGGAAGTTCCAGCTAAATACAAAACCGTGAAGCGCCAAGTCATGGTAAATCCGGCCACAACCCGGAAGGTTGAGATTCCAGCCACTTTTAAAACCGTCAAGGTCCGGAAATTGGTTTCTGAGCCTCAGGAACGACGCATACCGATTCCTGCTGAATACCAGACCGTAACTAAAACTTCACAGGTTACCGAGGGCCATATGGAGTGGCGAAGAGTTCTGTGTGAAACCAATGTAACTCCCGAAATAATTTCCCGGATTCAGAACGCCTTGGTCAATTCCGGCTTCGATCCCGGGCCGGTTGACGGGATCCTCGGCATGCATACCCATCGTGCAATCAAAGACTATCAGATAGAAAAGGGTTTGGCAACAGGAGGATTAACGTATAACTTAATAAAAAGTCTAGGGATCTGAGTTTCAATTATATGATCATCGGATCCTAATGTTTGATTTCTGACCCCGGGTTTCACATACAGGCCCGGGGTCCTTTTTATTACCCTAAATAATCGTAAATAAAATCACAAAACATTATATGTGATTAATTTATCAACTATTTTGTAAATTAAACTGTATTTTTATAACTCTTTTATAAATGAGATATAAATTCATAAAAAAAACCATTTTATTTACCTTTCAGGAAAATCATCCTCCGGACAAGCCGAGGGCACCCAATATTTTGCGTGGTGCTGCATTTCGCAATCATTCAACGTACGATAAGTACGCCTCATGATTACAAAATTTCCGATGCCTTTTTATCCCGCCTATGTTTGGCGGGGGAATTTGAACTTTTTACGAGTTCATCAATATTGACCCCTGCCTTATTTTCAAACAAATTTCCCTATAATTTCATAAAAATGGGAATCATCGACTCAATTAAATTGTTTTAAGTCGGGCCTTGAATTAGTTAGTGTCCATCCATAAATGAAGATTTTTGTTCAACATCAAGGCCTGTGAAAAAAATAACCACAGGCATATGTTTAATATTCCGAGGATTATTTTTTGAACATAACGCAGAGACTTGTCCGCCTCCGGCGGATTGGGCAAAAAGACCATTTATGGATGGACACTAGTTAGCCACAGCAAGCCATGCATCACCAGCTTTAGGTTTAGATGCTGCATGGTTCTACAATATCGGATTCCCTTAATCCTTCATTAGACGAAATATGATGAATATTTACCTGAAGTATAAATTCAGCGGCAATATTTTGTCACCCTATTTGCCGTAGCCGGCGCGCTCATTTTATAAAATATGATAATTTTTGTTACATAAATTGACATTTTTTCCCCATGTTTATGCTGAGAATATTTCGCAATTAAGTTAACTGCTTGAAACCTATGGATTATCTTTCAACTCGTTAATTCGGAATAATTATTGCATCAAAGTTTAACTTCAATGTGATGATTGGAACCGAATTGACAGTTATTTAGTAAAACAAATGCCTAAAATAGCGCTGAACCGCCTTAGACAGGACGCTCCCGACAGCATAATGCGTCGGATTTTACCTGCATTACCTGCAGGGCCGGTCATCCCGATTGTGACTGAGGCATTAAATCGGCTGGAGAATAAAATATGTCAAAATATGTCGGATGGTTGTGCAGTTGTGTGCTGGTAGTAACATGGACCCTGGCGCTAATGATGCCCACTGGGGTTCTGGCGACCTCGCTGAATCACACGGAGGCGTTTTCGCGGGCATGGTCCGCATACGATGCGGGTCAGTTCAATGATGCCCTGCGAATTTGGCAGACCCTCTCAGATCAAGGAGACTCAAATGCCCAAATTAATCTGGGTGCCTTGTATGACAACGGCAAGGGAGTTCCGGAAGACCCGGAAACAGCAGTTAAATGTTACCTTCTGGCGGCGTCACAAGGAAACAGACAGGCGCAATATTACCTCGGTCTCATGTACGCTAATGGGCGCGGCGTTCCCCGGGATATTTCAGCGGCCGCGGAATGGTACTTTAAAGCCGCACAACAAGGTTTCGCCAGCGCACAATTCAATCTTGGCCGTCTTTGCGCAGAATTTACGACCCTTAGCGCAAGTTATCCGGCAAAGCATGGATCCCAAAGGAATGTAAAGCTTGGTATCGATGCCACTCAATTCTGTCAGGATGTGAATGATACCCCCAGGGTGGGCGCGGCCAAGAATCAAGAAATTGCCATCGAGTGGTTTTATAAATCAGGGCTGAGCTGCCTGGAGGAGAAACGTTTCGTTGGTGCCTGGGAGGCCGTTGATGCCATCAACCATTTAATCCCCGAACATCCCCTTGAGCAGGAATTACGTCAGAAGATTCGTGCCACAAAAAGAGGGATTCCCTCGGAAACTCATGAGGAGCCTGTTGAGAGGGTGTCAATAGGTACCGCTTGGCCGATTTCTTCTCATTATGTGGTCACAAACAATCACGTGGTCTCGGAAAGCAACCACGTGGTGCTGATTAACAAGGATGGTCAGGAAATAAGTGCGTGGTCGGTAGTCCGGGATGAACTCAACGATATTGCACTCCTGGAAGTAAGTGATTCCAATTACCTTCCACCGCCCTTACCGCTCTCCGACACCAAGATTTGGCCGGGCGCTAGGGTATTTACGATAGGATTCCCCGGACCAAATATTATAGGAAAATTGCCAACTGTCTCAGACGGTATAATTAGCGGAAATACCGGCCTTGATAACAATCCTGGAAGATACCAAACAACGGTGCCCATCCAGCCGGGCAACAGTGGCGGACCCCTGTTAAACATGAATGGAGAAGTTGTGGGCATGGTCACATCCATGGTCGGCATCAGAGATGAGAAGGACGGAAGCATTTACAGGCTGAAAAATGCCAGTTGTTCGCTAAAGGTTGATCTTATCAAAGATCTGGTATCGATGTTGCCGCAGCAAGAGCCTATGATAAAGTCATTGCCCATTCACTCCGGTAGCTTAAAGACGCTTTCCAAGAGATTGAATGGCTCTGTCCTAATTGTGGTAGCAAGGTAGCTCGGCTCAGACTCTCGGCACAGTTGTTGCGCTTAAGATTTTTAAAAAAACTGCCGATATCTTTAATAAAGAAGGAGAAACGGCATGTTACTGTGTCTAATTGTAGGTATTACGATTGTTTATATTGTTGTAGTTGTTTACCTGAATCTAAAGTCCGAAATGCAAGAGCTATGGGATTGGGGAAAATAAGAGGTTAATGTTCTCTTAAAGGTATGTAATACAGACGTAGCTAATACATACGGATATACATCACGGGCCCGGGCGACTTCACACTCAATTTGGGTATCGGCTTAACAAAACACAAAAGGCAGGGTTCAGCAATGGCTCTGCCTTATTTTTAGCAAAACAAAAGGATTTAAATGAAAACGCTTTCAAAGAAAATATTAGTGGTAGACGATGAAGAATCTATAAGAGAAATAATGAAAATGGGGCTTGATCAGCTTGGATACCATAGTGAATTTGCTAAAAATGGGAAAGACCCAGATGGAAAAACTATTGACACATAATCAGTGTACACATATGTTGTGTAAATAACAAGGTGGGAAATTTTTAGAAAGGTAAAGTCCCAAGTTTGATGGAGGTACAAAATGCCTAATATAACTATTTCTTTAGATGAAGATTTGCTAAAAGCAGGGAGGCGCTATGCCAAGAAGCATAATACGTCCGTGAATGCCCTCATTCGAAAACTATTGGAACAAACGGTTAGATCTCAATCCAAAGAATGGCTTGATGAATGCTTTAAAATGATGGATCAGGCAGAAGTTAATTCGCAGGGAAAACGGTGGAAGCGAGAGGATTTATACGATGTCTAAAGTCTTCATCGATACCAATATACTCATTTATTCTATGGATGAATTTGATCTGGCAAAACGAGAAAAATGCCGTTTCCTGTTAAAGTCAGCGATAAAGGAATTTAAGGGAGTCATTTCCACACAGATCATGCAAGAATTCTATGTAACAGCAACAAAAAAGCTTGCTGCCGATCCCTTATTGATGAAAGACGTTCTACATTCTTTTGAACAATTTGAGATTGTAACTGTTAATCCGGCGATCATTTATGACGCAATCGACTGTGGCATCATCAATCGAATATCCTTCTGGGATTCTCTTATTGTGGTGTCAGCGGAAATTGCCCATTGTGGAATACTTTGGACTGAGGATTTAAACCACGGGCAAAGCATTCGGGGGGTTCGGATTGAGAACCCGTTAAAAGCTGTGGAATAATAAAATAGAAGCGAAAAGACCATTTATGGATGGACACTCAATAGTATTTCAAAAAAGCTCATGTGTGAAACATTACTTCACCTACGGGCTTATAAACCTCCTGACAGATTATAAGGCTGAAATTATACTAAAAACTTACGGTTAACGCCACGAATAAACCGGAATTTTCAAAATCAAACGTCACATCAAAACTATTTGTTTTGTTCCAAAACCTTTCCCCGGGTGCTGATAATGATTTCACTCATAGGTATCTTCTGTCCCGATGCTTCCAATCCCTTTTTCACAATTCCGGGAAGGCCGGCGCAGCACGGCACTTCCATAACAACCGTGGTAATGCTCTTGATGCCTGCAATCTGGAAAATCTCTGCAAATTTTGCCACGTATTCCTGAACCTCATCGAATTTAGGACATCCCATCATCACAACTTTTCCTTTAATAAGATCCTTGTGAAGGGTTGGAAAAGCGACCGCAACACAATCTGCCAGCACCAGAAGATCCGCTTCTTTAAGAAACGGAGCCTTGGCAGGGATGAGCCGTATCTGAACCGGCCAATGGGAAAGGGATGATTCGCCTTCGGGTCCAATAGTGGCGCCTATGTCGGCCTGCCGGCCGGATTTAGCAGGAACAAATGTCTGGATAGTGGTTGACGGACATCCGCAAGGCATAACGGCTTCTTCGGTGGGCTCTTTTTTTTCTTCTGCCAGGTGTTTTTCAACCGCTTCTTCATCAAACTCGTCAGTTTCCCGTTCAACAATTTTTAGCGCGCCCGTGGGACACTCTCCCATGCAGGCTCCGAGCCCGTCACAAAGTTTATCCGCTACAATTCGTGCCTTGCCGTCAACAATTTGAAGGGCGCCCTCGGCGCAGGAGGGAACGCATTGACCGCATCCGTCACAAAGTTCATCATCTATTTCTATTATTTTACGTAATACTTTCATGATTAATCCTTTTGTTTTATTGGTTATGCAGATCCGCCTGTCAGAGTTGCTAATAAGCAAGTTAGATGCTCGACATAACTTTTATCAATGGAAATGTTACCCAAGCCTTTTCACAAGGCACTTGTAACTTTTTCTGTTTTAATATCAAAGTCAACATAACAGTATAAATGTCGAGTAGGATTTGTATTCCTCAGCAACTTAACAACATCTTCCTTGCTTCCTCCCGACCGCTTTCGGTCAAAAAAGACTCCTCGATAATCCGTGTCAGCCGGTCATTATCCATGGGCTTTTCTTTATGTTTCTCCTCAAGGTTAGTTATTAAATCCGAATCATACACCACCTTAAAATTAAGCGTTTCTTCCGGTCGGGGATGATGGTGATGACCGATGATATCACACACCTCTTCTATGAGTTTGTCATTGGCGCCAAGGCTTTCCATAATGGATCTTGCAATGGGCGGCCCTTCCTGTTCCTGGTATGTTCCAGCGGTGCTGTTATGCTTTTTTTCCGCCTCATGGATACCGATATCATGCAAATACGCGGCGGCCAGTATTACCGCAAGGTTTCCCCTTTCGTTTTTGCCAATCCGTTCCGCATGACGCGCCACCCGTATGGCATGGCCGATGCGCTTAAAATCCCGTTTAAAATACCGCTTCATTTCTATGGCAATACGATCTTTCAAAAGATCTTCCTTTTGGGCCAAAAGCTCCGGCGGCAAAGTCCCAATGCACTCTTCGGCGAACTGGCAATATGCCGCACAGCCGAAATCCATTTTTGGATTTGCGAACTTGTGGCCGCATTTATCACATTTACGGGTTGTATCGTCTTTGAAGAACTCAATGTTATGACCGCATTTCGGGCATTTTGCTTTAAAAATGGCTCCTGGTTTCCAGTATCGACTGTCTTGTCCCGGACATTTCATGATTTTTCTCCTTATTTAGATCTTAATTTGACAGAATCGACAGGATATACAAAATTTATTATATCCTGCTCATCCTAAAATCCTATCCATATAATAAGTCAGTTTTTTGTATTTTAAAGTTTTTCTCAATTTTTAGTGTATGTTATACGATAAAAACATACATTACCTTGACTTATGTCAAAAATAGCTGGTAATTTTTAAAAAAAGAGGCAACTTATGAAAAAAATTCTGGATATTATCTCACAGGCACCGCTTTTCAACGGTCTCTCCCAGGAACAGTTGAGCCAAATCCGGCAAATCGCCACAGATAAGTTTTATGATAAGGGTGAAACGGTTTTTCTGGAAAGCGACGATTGTAACGGATTTTATATTGTCGCGGGGGGCAAAGTAAAAATCTATAAAGTTTCACTGGAAGGTAAAGAACATATTCTTCATATTTACGGGCCGGGCAATCCCTTTGGTGAAGTTCCGGTTTTTTCCGGGAGAAAATTTCCTGCAAACGCCGAAACCCTTCTCAAAAGCCACCTTCTGTTTATCCCGAGGCAGGCTTTCGTGGACCTTATCTCCGAACATCCCTCACTTGCCTTGAATATGCTGGCTATCCTGTCCATGCGCCTGCGCCAGTTTACCGTCCAGATAGAAAACCTTTCCTTAAAAGAAATTCCGGACCGCCTTGCCGCCTATCTGACCTATCTTGCCGACGAGCAAGCCACCGGGGACTCTATTTCCCTGACCATTTCAAAAGGACAACTGGCCAGTCTTCTGGGAACCATTCCGGAAACCTTGTCGCGGATTTTGGCAAAAATGAGCAAACAAGATTTGATTCAGGTAGAAGGTCGGAATATAAAGCTTTTGAACCGAAACGGTTTAGAAGAACTTGCACAGCATGGGAAATTAAACCCTTGATGCCTCAAATCTGCCGGCCCTGTGAAATTCATGTCAATGAGGAGCAACGCGAATTTCACTAGGAGGGAATCCTCAACTTTCGCTCATTAATTTGAACATCGAACATCGAACGTCGAATATGGAAGGCGCTTCGCTTTGTCTCTATTATAAAATGATAGAATACATTATTCGATGTTCATCTCTTATATATCTTCAAGATGTGGATTCTTTATTAAAATATGTTGAATCTGAATTTACACTAGGTCAGTAGCCCTGCATTTAGGGTTAACGTAAAAATCAATCGATTTTTGCATGATACAAGCGAAGGCTGTTTGTTACCACCGAAATACTGCTCAAAGACATGGCAAGGGCTGCCAGAATGGGATGAAGCTGCCTTAGAAAGACGGGAAAAATGTCAAAGGGCTGAAGAATTCCCGCTGCAACCGGTATCAGCACGATATTATAGCAAAATGCCCAGAAAAGGTTCTGTTTGACCGTTTTCATGGTGGCGCTGCTAAGCTCAATGGCTCGGGATACGCCGGTAAGACTTCCGCTGGAAAGGATAATATCGCCGGCTTCAATGGCTACATCCGTACCGGTCCCGATGGCAAAGCCCACGTCAGCCTGGGCAAGGGCCGGAGCGTCATTTATCCCGTCCCCCACCATACCGGTTTTGTATCCTTTTTCTTGAAGTTCTTTGATTTTGGATGACTTTTCTTCGGGACGAACTTCGGCAAAAATCTCATCAATGTTCACTTTCAAAGCAATGGCTTGAGCGGTTTTAAGATTATCCCCGGTCAGCATGACCACCTTAAGATCCTGGTTATGGAGCTGCTGTATCGCGGCCTTTGATTCCGGTTTCAGGGTGTCGGACACCGCAATAAGGCCGGACAGTTCCTTTTCCTGCACCAGAAGCATTACGGTTTTGCCTTGGGACTGGAGCAGGTCTATGTTATCTTTTGCTTTTTCAATATCGATTCCAATATCTTTAAACCATTTGGGCTTGCCCAGCTTTACCCAGTTTTCTTGTATCTTGGCCTCAACACCAAGACCTCCCCAAGCTTTGAAATTTTCAGGTTCCCAAAGATCAATACTTCTTTTTTGCGCTTCGTTCACAATCGCTCTGCCAATCGGGTGTTCCGATCCTTTCTCAACCGAAGCCGCAAGTTTTAAAAGCTGATCTTGGCTTGCAAAACCAGGGTCAAAAGGAATAATGTCAACCACGGCAGGTTTGCCCATTGTGATGGTGCCGGTTTTGTCCAGTACAATGGTATCGAGTTTTGTAGCCATTTCAAGGGCCTCACTTTTTTTAAACAGAATGCCTTTTTCCGCTCCTTTTCCGGTGCCGGCCATTATAGCCGTTGGTGTGGCCAGCCCTAAAGCACATGGACAGGCGATTACAAGAACCGCTACCAACCGTATCATGGCCGGTACAAATTCACCGGTAAGCCCCCACCACAATACGAAGGTAACAAGGGCAATCGCAATAACTGCCGGAACAAAGATGGCCGCCACCCGGTCTGCAAGTGATTGTATGGGGGCCTTGCTCCCCTGAGCTTCCTGAACCAGACCAATGATCTGCGCAAGCACGGTTTCTTTTCCCACGGCCAGGGCATGGAATTTTAAGAGACCTTCACCATTAATTGTTCCACCGACCACCCTGTCTCCGGCATGTTTGTCCACCGGCAACGGTTCACCGGTCAGCATGGATTCGTCCAGAGAAGATTTCCCTTCCAGGATAACCCCGTCCACGGGAATACGTTCCCCGGGCCTGACAATGATTGTATCGCCCTTTTGGACCCGTGTGATCTGAATCTCTTTTTCAACGCCGTCCTGGATAATCGTGGCGGTTTTTGGGCGAAGACCCATGAGTTTACGAATTGCGCCTCCGGTCTTCCCCTTTGTGCGGGATTCGAGCATCTTTCCAAGCTTAATCAGAGTAATAATGACTGCTGAGGTCTCAAAATAAACATGATCTCCCAGGGTAGGAAAAATAAGAACCGCCAAAGAATAAAAATATGCCACCGAGGACCCCATGGCCACAAGAACATCCATGTTTGCGCTTTTATTTTGTAGGCTTTTTACTCCGCCTTTATAGAAATCCCCCCCGGTGTAGAACTGAACCGGCGTGGCAAGGGCGCAGAACAACCCGTTCACCCAGGGCGCATGACTCCACAAACCCAGAAAGTTAAAATCACGTCCCATGCTGAGAATAAAGAGGGGAAGGGCAAAGATTGCCCCAATGAAAAATTTTCGTGTCTGGTCCTTTATTTCCGCATTTCGGGCAGCCTGCTCCGCGTCTTGGCCTTCAACCCCTTGATCCGGCAAAATTGCACCGTATCCGGCCTGTTGTATGACCGAAACCATATCATTAACAGAGGTAACGCCGGGAATATATTCTGCTGACAGTCGTTCCGTTGCAAAATTTACAGATGCAGTGACAATTCCCGTTGTTTTTTTGTATAATGCCCGCTCGATGTTCGCCGCACAATTGGCGCAGCTCATACCGGTTATGGGCAGTTCAATTTTTGCTAAAGCAACGGTAAAGCCCGAGCTGTGAATTTTATCGACCAGATTTTTAGCGGTTAACGCTTCGGGGTCAAAACGTATGGCTGCCTGTTCTGATGCAAAATTAACACTGGCATCCGTAACGCCGTTTAGAGTTTTTATACCCCGCTCAATATTCATGGCGCAGTTCGCGCACGACATACCGGCAATCGGCAATGTAATTTTTTGATCTGCCATTATTGAAATTTCACTATATAGTATGTATTCAGAACCGTATTATATATTTTATCACAACCAAACGAATAAAAAAAGCAGTGAAACTGTCGCCATATCAATCTGTTCAATAGCTTGTAACATCTTGAAATCGATGATCTCTTTTATATAGATGATGGCGGTTTCCCGGAAAATTATTTTCTCTAATGTCGTCCAGTCCAAAAACCTCTTTCAGTTTCAGGGCAATCACCGCCAGAGAGTAACAGTCGTTGCACTGGCCGGTATACAGCCCGAAGTTACCGATGGCGATGAATACCCCGCTATACACCACCGCTCACAGCACATCTATTCTTAAGATCAAGGAAATGTTTTTGGGATTGTTTATCCGTCATATTCTCGTCTAAAAAGATAGCGACTACATCGGTCTTCTTTCCATTGGGGATGTTCTAAGGGCCGGCCTGGTCACTCAAAATCTTCAAATTAAAGAGTTGAATGCCATTGGCAGCTGGGAATATTATGAAAATTGGGGATGACCTCGTAAAAAGGAATAAGTTACCTTATTATGGTTCTAATTTTTGTGTCCATTTCACCACTTGACAATCAATGATTCTATTGTTTAAGATAATTCACAAGTTGAACGGTCTTATTGATTAAGAAGAAAGCATGCCCTTGTCTTTAGGCATTTTAGATCACTTTAGACACTTTTAACTTGTGACGCCCATTATTTTTACCGCTTTCGGTGCTATATTTTTTTCTTTCAGCTTAGCAAAATCCTTATGATGTGATAATACATATCTCGGTTTTCACCGTTTTTGCGAATTCACCATCCTTAATTGCATTGAGAACAACGCTTGGCGGAGGACACATGCATCCTGTTACGATTGCCGGAACGTTATCTCCTTGGGAACCGGCTGTTTTTAGCCTGGTCATTTATGGAATGATGATTTTTGCGCTGGTAACCGCTCTTCTTTTTATCGCTTCATGGCTCGGGGAAAAGAAAATTAATCCCGACAAATTAATACCTTACGAAAGTGGAATCATTCCTACCGGTTCCGCCCGCCTTCGTTATCCCATTCCTTTTTTTCTCGTTGCCGTCTTTTTTCTCATTTTTGACGTGGAGGGCGCTTATATTTTTTCCTGGGCCATCTCCTGTGACGAACTCGGATGGTCGGGATGGCTGCAAATCTCGTTTTTCATCATTATGCTGCTTATAGGCCTTGTTTACATTTGGCGAAAAGGGGGACTCGATTGGGCACCGACGCGAACAAGAGATTAAACCGCCTCGATAAATACCTGGATCCGCTCATCAACTGGGCGCGGTCCATGAGCCTGTGGCCGATGTTTTTCGGGCTTTCATGCTGTTTTGTTGAAGAGGCGACAGCGTTCACCTCCCGCTACGATATCGCCCGTTTTGGTGCCGAGGTGTTGCGTCCTTCGCCCAGACAGGCTGATCTTCTTATTGTTTCCGGAACGGTGTTCAAAAAAATTGCCCCGGTGGTGCTGAGGCTTTATGAACAGATGGCGGAACCCAAATGGGTCATTTCCATGGGATCCTGTTCCAACACCGGCGGCATGTATGACGTCTACAGCGTGGTGCAGGGTATCAATCAGATTTTACCGGTAGATGTTTACATTCCGGGCTGTCCGCCGCGGCCCGAAGCTGTTCTGCAAGGACTTGTTCTTTTGCAGGAGAAAATCCTTTCGGAACGGCCCATCCGTTCCATCCTGCACCTTGGCGGCGGAACTCAGGGCTCCCGGACACCCATTCTCGTGGACGGAAAAACCAAATCCCGGGATCCGCGCGGTCCGGGAATGGAGGGCTCTGTGATTCGCGGTACGTCAGCGGTTCCGCCCGAATTTTTCGAGAGCCGCTCCGATCTGATGTGGTCGCCGCCGCCGGTTCAGATTGAAATCAGCGAGGAGGACAAAAGCCTGGCTGAAATTTTACAAGCGCGATTCGGGGACACCATTGGGCAACTTCCGAAAACTTCGGATATGCTGACGTTTCAGGTCAAGGCAGACGGACTCAAAAAGATACTTCGCTTTCTCAAGACCGAGGCGTCGCCCCGGTTCCGGCGTCTGGAAGATCTGACGGCCATCGACGAATCCGCGCGAAGGCCGGGCCAAAGCTATCCGGATTACTCGCTGGTTTACAGTCTCCTTTCATTTGAGCCGGCCCGGCGGATGCGTTTGAAAGTGCCCCTGTGGGGCGATGATCCAACAACCCAAAGCATTACCGATATCTGGCCCTCTGCCAATTGGTATGAACGGGAAGTTTTTGACATGTTCGGCATCCGCTTTGAAGGTCACAAGAATCTTCGCCGGATTCTCATGCCCCACGATTGGGAGGGACACCCGCTTCGAAAAAGTCACCCCGGCAGGGCCACACACATGCTCCCCTTTACCCGAGATGACGCAGTGAAACACCAGCCGCTGGATGGCGGTGTTTATGTGCGAAGATCGGATAGAGAGGAAGAGCTGATACTGAATATCGGTCCTCACCACGTGAGCACCCATGGTTTGATACGTTTTATCGTTGCCCTTAAGGGCGAAGAGATCGCTGACATGGACATGGATATCGGTTATCATCATCGGGGCGCCGAAAAGATTGCTGAACGACAAACCTGGCATCAATTCATTCCTTACACGGATCGTGTCGATTACCTGGCCGGCGCAGCCAACAACCTTCCGTATGTCATGGCCGTGGAGACCCTGGCCGGGATCAAGGTGCCGGATCGGGCCCAGTATATTCGTGTGCTGTTGAGTGAATTTTTCCGCTTGAGCAATCATCTCGTCTTTTTCGGGACCTTTGCCCACGACGTGGGCGCCATGACGCCCACCTTCTATACCTTCAGGGAACGGGAGATGATTCTCGACATCGTCGAACGCATCACCGGAGGTCGACTGCATCCTTCCTGGTTTCGTTTGGGAGGTGTGGCCGCCGATCTTCCCGAAGGGTGGAAATCGGCAGTGGATGCGTTTGTGGACATCTTTCCTTCCCGTCTCAAGGAGTACGAAGCGCTGATTACCAAAAATGCGATTTTCAAGGCTAGGACCCAGGGCGTGGGGCGGCTTTCCCTGGATGATGCCATGGACTGGGGTGTCAGCGGCCCCAATTTGCGAGCCTGCGGCCTGGCATGGGATTTGCGCCGGGCGTTTCCCTATTCCGGATACGAGTCATTTGAATTCGATATTCCCACCGCTTCAGATGGCGATTGTTACGCACGTTATCTGGTTCGGGTTGAGGAGATGCGCCAAAGCCTGAAAATCATTAAACAGGCTGCGGCACAGATGCCGCCGGGAAGATATGTTACCGATGATTACCGCTACGCGATCCCCAAAAGAGAGGACATGCTCAAAGATATCGAAAGTCTGATTCACCACTTTGTTAATGTGACCCGGGGCCCTAAAATCCCAAAGGGAGAGGCCTATGCATCCTGTGAGATTCCACGGGGGGAGCAGGGATACTATGTGGTCAGCGACGGGCTGGGATATGCGTATCGCACACGGATACGGGCGCCCGGTTTTGCCAATGTGCAAGTGTTGCCTCTGATGGCCCGGGGTTGGTCCATATCCGATTTGATTGCCATCATCGGTTCCGTTGATTTTATTTTACCGGATATTGACCGTTAAACGCAATAAGAAAATATTTGCCACGAAGGCACCAAGACACAAAGGCTTTATTTACTATTCTTTCTTGGAGACTTAGTGTCTTAGTGGCCCCAAGAAAAAAAGAAGTCGGGACAAACTGCATGCTGCTTGAAGAATTAAAAGCATCACTTAAAAAGAAGATATCCCTTGCCGAGCATCCTCGGGAACTTGTGGTGGATGTGATGTTTGAACTTCAGGATCACTACGGCTACTTGAGTGACGAGGCCTTGGAAGCGGCGGCCGTTTTACTTGGCATGACGCCCCTTGAAATGGAAGAACTCGCCACTTTTTATACCTTTATCTTTCGGGAGCCGGTGGGAAAATATGTCATTCATGTGTGTGACAGTATCATTTGCTGGATGAACGGATATGAATCCATTCGAGACTTTCTCAGTCAAAAATTAGGGATAAAAATGGGCGAAACCACGTCCGACGGGTTGTTCACCCTTCTGCCCGTATGCTGCATCGGTTATTGTGACAGGGCCCCGGCCATACTTATCAACCGCAAAGTTTATGGTCCATTGACACCCGAAAAACTCGATAAAATTTTAGAAGAGTTAAGAACAGAGGCTGGGTAAATGTATCCTCAAGTCCTTTTCCAAAATCGCAAGCCGGACCGGATTGCCTCGCTGGAAGAATACCGGGCGAGTGGAGGCTATGAGGCGTTGGCCGATATCTTAAAAAAATTTTCTTACAAGGATGTCCGAACCATGGTGCTGGATGCTTTGCTCCTCGGCCGGGGCGGGGCCGCGTTTCCTGCAGGACGCAAAGTTATGACGGTGGCCGATGACGCGCCTTTCCCGAGATATATCGTGTGCAACGCCGATGAAATGGAACCCGGGACTTTCAAGGACCGCGTGTTGATCCATGCGGATCCCCACATGCTCATCGAGGGGATGATCATCCAAGGATATTCGGCGCAGGCGGAAAAGGGAATTATCTTTATGCGGCCCGAGTATGAAACTGCTGCCGCAATTCTCGAACGAGAGATAGAGAAAGCCAAAGCAGCGGGCTATTTGGGCAACAATATTTTGGACAGCGGCTATGCTTTTGATATCGTGGTGCATCGAAGCGGGGGTCGCTACATCTGCGGGGAGGCGACGGCCCAGATTAATGCCCTTGAAGGCAAACGGCCAAACCCCAAACAACCCCCCCCGTATGCCACGGAGAAGGGTCTCTGGGGACAACCCACCGTTACACACAATGTTGAAACTCTGGCCTGTATTCCGCATATCATCCGCAACGGCCCAGAATGGTTCAGGAATTTGGCACTCACCCAAACCGGTTCGGGAACCAAAATTTTCTGCGTCAGCGGCAAGGTCAATCAGCCGGGATGCTATGAACTTCCCATGGGCATCCGCTTGAGCGAAATCATAGAAACGCATGCCGGCGGCATGCGGGGAGGGGCTAAATTCAAAGCCTGCTTACCCGGTGGGGCTTCCACGGCGTTTTTGACCCCTGAATTCTATGACATTGAGATGGATTTTGAAACCATGAAAAAAGCCGGACATCGGTTGGGTACCGGTGCAATCATGGTTTTTGATCATAAGACCTGTCTGGTTGAAGCCACTTTGAATTTAACCGAGTTTTTCGCCCGGGAATCCTGCGGCTGGTGTACGCCTTGCCGGGAGGGCTTTCCATACATGCGCGATCTGCTCTGGCGTATAGAACACGGCCAGGGACAGGAGGAATTTGTTTCGACCCTTAAAAAAATGTGCCGGCATTTATGGAATTCTTACTGCGCTTTTGCTATCGGTGGGGTCGCTCCCATAGAGAGCCTTTTGACGCTTTTTGAAGATGAAGTATACGCGCACATTCGAAAAAAGAAATGTCCGTTTAAAAGTGAATAGTGAACAGGAGATAGAAAAGAGGCGAAACGAAGGAAGATGGACGAGAGAAGATGGACGAAAGACCAGAAGCGCTGTGGCGTCCATCATCCAAGCGAAGCGGTCTTCCCTCTTCCATCGGTCATAAAAGCGAAGCGACGCCTTCAATCATCAATCGTTAAGGGTTTTTCATGCCGAAACTGATTATCGACGAACAGGAAATAGAAGTTCCCGCAGGGACCAAGGTGATTGATGCCGCCGAAAAACTGGGCATCGTGATTCCGCGGTTTTGCTATCACCCGGCCCTGGGATCTGTTGGGGCCTGCCGGGTATGTGCGGTAAAATTCCTGGAGGGTCCTATCAAAGGCGTACAGATGAGCTGTATGATCGATGCCAAAGACGGCATGGTGGTATCGACCACGGATGAAGAGGCCGTGGATTTCCGTAAACATGTTATCGAATGGCTGATGCTGAACCATCCCCATGATTGTCCGGTGTGCGATGAAGGCGGCCATTGTTTGCTCCAGGATTTAACAATTGCCGGCGGCCATGGGATCAGACGTTTTCAGGGGAAAAAACGGACCCATCACGATCAGTATCTGGGACCGTTGATCCAGCATGAAATGAACCGTTGTATTCAGTGTTACCGGTGCACACGGTTCTATCAGGAATTTGCCGGTTATCGCGATCTGGGCGTCATGCAAATCGGCAGCCGTGTTTATTTCGGCCGATACAAAGCAGGTACGCTGGAAAGTCCGTTTGCCGGAAATCTTACCGATATCTGCCCCACCGGTGTTTATACGGACAAACCATCACGTTTCATTGGGCGGCGATGGGATTATGAGCGCAGTCCGTCTGTCTGCATCAACTGCTCTCTGGGATGTCATACCGTGGTCAGCGCGCGCTATCGTCAAATTGTGAGGCAGGAAGCGAAGTTCAGCGAGGCGGTTAACGGTCATTTTATCTGCGATCGCGGCAGGTACGGTTTTTATTATGCCGGGCAGGATGAACGACCCCGGTACCCGAGGATCCGTGGAAAAGAGGCTTCCTGGGATAATTCTCTGCAAGCGGCTTTTGATGGACTGGAGCGTATCAGCAGGGAATCCGGCCCTTCTGCCGTTGCCTGTGTGGGCTCTGTGAGGAGCAGTCTGGAAACCCTGGCGGCTTTAAATCGCCTTTGCCGAACAAAGGGCTGGCAAGGGCCCGTATACGGGATGAATCTTGATATCGAAGTGAAGGTCAAAACCGCCGCATTCGAACTTGATCCCGATCTGGCCGTTTCCCTGCGTGATCTGGAAAAAGCCGATTATATACTGGCCGTTGGGGTAGATCCTGTCAACGAAGCCCCGATGCTGGCCATGGCCATGCGCCAGGCTCAGAGAAAGGGGGCCAAAGTTGCTCTTGTGGATCCCCGGCCCATCGGTCTGCCCTTGGATTTTTACCACCTGCCGGTCTCCCCCGATGCCATGGGCCTTTGGCTTAAGTCTTTGCTGAAAAATATGGTCGAACCTGATATTTCCGAGGCGTCCGGACCCAAGGCCCGTAAAAATTCGGATGGAATCGTACCTGAAGATCTCACGACCCTTTGGAACCCGGAGCAGATGGCGGCAGTGGAGAAAGACCTGGGTCAGAGTTTGCGGCCCATGATTGTCTGCGGCACGGAAATTGTGCCAAAAATTGTCCCCTGCCTAGCCGCCGATTGTGCCCGGCACTTGAGGTCCATGAAAAAGGCGTCCGGCCTGTTTTACCTGTTTACCGGGGCCAATGCCTTTGGTGCCGCTCTGCTCTCGGATCTCGAGACCTCTTTTGAGAAAATCCTCACGGGAATCGAAACCCATGCCGTTCGGGCCCTGGTGCTGGTGGAAAGCGATCCCTATCTGAAGTTTCCGGATCGAATCCGATTAGAAAAGGCCCTTGAACGTCTCGATGTGCTCATTGTGATGGATTATCTGGATTCCGGCGGCGTCCGGACGGCCGATATTTTTTTGCCCACCATGACCCTTTATGAAGCCGGTGGTTTCTTTATCAATCAAGAGGGAAGGGCCCAGAAAGTCCCCGTTGCATTTCAGGGCGGCCTTCCCATAGCTCAGGTCGGCGGCGGGAGCCATCCGCCCCGGTCTTTCAGGGACGATATTCCCGGCCACAAAACCAGGCCTGCCTGGCAAGCGCTGGAAGAACTTAGCGATGGAACGTCCGAACCCCGTAAAAAGGGTATGTACGCCGAACTCATGCAATGGCTGGTTGAAACCCATCCGGTATTTTCGGATCTTTTACCCGTGGATGCGTTTCCGGACGCCGGCATCCGGCTCAACCCCGGGCAAGGCGCCGGGACCCGTATTGAACCGGATCCACCCGTCGCACCTCAACCGAACAGCAAACCTGACGGCGATCTGGAATTGATCACCGTGGACTGGACCTTCGGAACCGAAGAACTGTCCGTCCGTTCTCCGTATCTCCGGCAGATGGAAAAGGACCCCTGTTTGTTTCTGTCAAAAAAAGATGCGGCCCAACTGGGAATCTCCGACGGCCACAGGATGGCCATTCGATCGAATGCGGGGACCATCCATGTCCATGCGGCGGTTGTCGAGAACATGGCTCCCGGGATTCTCGTGCTGCCCCGGCATCACAGACTCGATTGGCAGCATCTGGAGGCCTTGAAGATGACCCTTAACAAAAACCGGATTTTCAGAATGAATGAGGATACGTAATGTTGATCTGGATTGCCGGATTGATTCTTCTGATGGTTAAGCTGGGGGTCGTGCTGGGCGTTATGCTTTTTTTCGCCGCCTATCTGGTGTGGGCGGAACGTAAGCTCCTGGCGCGGCTGCAAGTCCGTTACGGTCCAAATCGGGCCGGAAAGTTCGGCCTGCTTCAGCCCATTGCCGATACCATCAAGATGATCACCAAGGAAGATATCGTTCCGGAAGCGGCTGACCGGGTCATCTTCCTCCTGGCTCCGGCAGTGGTTGCCTTTACGGCACTTCTCATGTTTGCCGTGGTTCCCTTTGGATCCGGCATGAAGATTTGGGGCCGGGAAATACCTCTGGTGATATCGGATCTCAATGTGGGGCTCTTGTATGTTTTCGCTTTATCCTCTCTGGGTGTCTATGGTGTTGCCCTGGGCGGCTGGGCTTCCAATTCAAAATTTGCCCTGTTGGGCGGTATTCGGGGTGCTGCTCAGATGATCAGTTACGAACTTTCCCTGGGTCTCTCTCTGGTTCCCATCGTCATGCTCGCCCGTTCTTTCAGCTTGGTGGACATTGTACAAACGCAGGCAAATTATCCCTTTATTCTTGTTCAGCCGATTTCTTTTATCATTTTCTTTATCAGTGCCATGGCGGAGAGCAAACGGATTCCATTCGATCTTCCCGAAGCGGAAAATGAGCTGGGTGCCGGTTTTCACACGGAATACAGCGGGATGCGCTTCGGCCTTTTCTTCATTGGCGAATACGTCCACATACAGGTTTTAGGAGCGCTGACGGCGGTTTTTTTTCTGGGAGGCTGGCGCGGCCCATGGTTACCGGCTCCGGTATGGCTGCTTTTGAAAATCATGCTGGTGGCCTTGGTCATGATCTGGATACGCGGAACCCTACCGCGTCTGAGGTACGATCAACTCATGGCTTTGGGTTGGAAAGTACTGGTTCCTGTGGCGTTGATAAATATTTTAATTACGGGGGTGTTTGTTTTGATCTAGCAATCAAGGTAGAAAGAGGATAAGGGAAACCACGGATGAACACTGATAAAAATAATAATATTTATGTTCATTTGTGTCTATTTGCGGTTATCTATTTTCTAAAAAAACGAGACATTGTTTGGAATTTCGAATTTTGGTTCACCCCGTAAACTCGTACCACAAGGCAGTCTAATGTCAAAAAGCAACGATCAGCGTGATATTGAAAAGGATTTGGGTGAAAGGGTTGGGCCCATGGCAGAAGTTTTTGAGGTTTTAAAGGCGTTTGCAGACGGATTTGCCACGACCTTCAAGCACCTTTTTCGAAAGCCCGTTACCGAACAATACCCGGAATACAAGCGTCCTTTACCGGAGCGGACCCGGGCCCGAATCATCTTGACCCGGGACCCGGACGGCGGGGAACGGTGTGTCGCCTGCTATCTATGCTCGGCAGTTTGTCCGGTGAGTTGCATCTCCATGCAATCGGCAGAGCGAGAAGACGGCAGACGTTATGCCGCCTGGTTTCGAATCAACTTTGGCCGATGTATTTACTGCGGTTTTTGTGAAGAGGCATGTCCGACGTCGGCCATTCAATTGACTCCTGATTTTGAGATATGCAACAAAGAGATTTTATCGCTGGTTTACGAAAAAGAAGATCTGCTCGTGGACCATGGGGGAAAAGACAAGGAATACAATTTCTATCAACATGCAGGGATTGTTACGGATGTGGGGAACAAGGGGGCCCATATTCGGGAAAAAGAACCGGTGAATGTCAAAAGTAATCTGCCGTGATTCAGGGGTCAGAAGATCAGAAGTTAAGAGGGTGAGAAGGTTGGAAGGTTGAAGGGGGTGCATTACCAGTTTGTTAATTGCTATCCAAGACTTTTTGGTTTCAGGTTTCAGGTTTCAGGTTTCAGCTAATTCGTTTCTTGCTCCTGACACCTGAAACCTGATTGCAAGGCTTTGGCTCAGAAAATGAATAAGTTAATGGGTGAAAACCAATTTAACAAATCGGTAATGCTCCCGTTGAAGGTTAAAGGTTAGAGGTTGGAGGCAGATCAATCAACAATCAACAATCATAAACCATAAATCCAAAAACTATGACGCTTTATTCCGTTATCTTTTATGTGCTGGCAGCTTTGATTCTCGCGTCTACGGGTTTGGCCATTACCCGGCGGAATCTGGTGCATGCGGTGGTTTACCTGGTCATTTCCTTTTTCGGAAGTGCCATGCTGTTTTACCTTCTGGGTGCGCCCCTTTTAGCGGCGCTGGAGGTGATCATTTACGCCGGGGCCATTATGGTTTTATTCCTTTTTATCATTATGATGTTGAAGGTGGAGGGGTTCGAAGAACCGTTTTTTCCCTTTCGTCAATGGATCCCTGCCGTTGGAATGTGCCTTGTATTTATTACCGCGGGCATGATGATGATCATGGCCGATCCGGACAGCCGGGTTCCCCTGAAAGCAGCCGTAGCCGAACCCGTGTTCTTCGGACACTATCTTTTCCGGAAACACTGGCTGGCTATAGAGATCGTTTCTTTGCTTCTGCTTATCGCGGTGGTCGCTGTTCTGTATCTGGGAAAGAACAGAGATAGTTACAAGTGAGCTAAAGTTGAAAGTGAACTAAAGTTAAGGAATGTTAGGCCAATTATATTTTTAATGACAGCGCGTTAGCGCTACCTTAACTTTAGGCACTTTAGTTAGTGTCTTTTCATAAATGAGGATTTTTGTTCAAGATCAAGGCATGCGAAAAAAATAACCGCAGGCATATGTGTAATATTCCGAGGATTATTTTTTAAGCATAACGCAGAGATTGGGCAAAAAGACCATTTATGGATGAACACTATAAGATGAACGAGGACTGAAGATGATTGTTCCTTACAGCCATGTTATTCTGTTGGCCGGAATCCTTTTTTTGATGGGGATGTTTTGTGCGGTGACACGACGGAATCTGATCATGATTCTTCTGGGCCTGGAAATTATGTTAAATTCCGCTGCCGTCGCCTTTATCGGCGCATCCTTGCGCTGGCAGCACCTGGAAGGACAGGCCATAGCCATTTTCATACTGGCCGTCGCCGCGGCCGAAGTTTCCGTGGGATTGGCATTGATTGTCTGTGCGTATAAACGCAAGGGGTCTGTTGATCCCGAAGCCTATAATTGAAAAGTTTAGTCTATTAAGCCGGAAAGAGGATAAGGGAAACCACGGATGAACACGAATAAACACAAATATTTTGAAAAATAAGAAAGGAAGAAGGTGAAGAGCAAGAAGGCGAGAAGGTGCGAAGGTAAGAAGGTTGGGATGTCTTAGAGCCTCCGACTTTCTCATTTTCTTAACTTCCTGTTTTAGAGACCTTCTTATCTTCTAATTACATTTGCGTTAGTTTTCGGCTATCTATTTTCTAAAAAAAACGGAACATTATGACCTTGACACTGATGAAAGATTGGACCTTTATAACGACCGCTGTGACGGTGTTGCTTCCCTTTGGTGCCTTTGTGCTGATTATGGTCTTTACCCGAAAAAGAGCGCAGCTCAGTGCCGGGCTTTCCATCGGGGCGGTTACGGGCGCTTTGGCCGGCGCCGTTTTTCTGCTAATCCGATACCGGGATATGAAAACGTCCATCCAGTACGCCGGGCAATGGCTGGTATCCGGTGACATCACCGTTCCGATCGGTTTTCTTCTGGATCCCTTAAGCCTCTTGATGCTCACCATTGTGACCGTAATTTGTTTTCTCGTTCAGATCTATTCCCTCGGCTACATGGCCGGAGACAGGGGGTTTTCTCGTTATTACGCATTCATGTCGCTTTTTGCCTGGGCCATGATCAGTCTGACCCTGTCATCCTCCATGCTCCAATTATATGTTTTTTGGGAACTGGTGGGCCTGTCCTCTTATTTGCTCATCGGTTTCTGGTACGAAAAATTCAGTGCCAGCGAGGCAGGGAAAAAAGCATTTGTCATGACCCGGTTCGGTGATGTGGCTTTTTTGCTCGGCCTCCTCCTGGTGTTAATGAATTTGGGAAATCTGGATATCTCAAAAATGAACGGCCCCATGGTGACGGCGAACATGGCGCCGGGACTGATCACGCTTTCGGCCCTTTTGATTTTTGGTGGGGTCGTCGGAAAAAGCGCCCAATTTCCTTTGCTGACCTGGCTGCCGGATGCCATGGAAGGCCCCACGCCGGTCAGTGCGCTGTTGCACTCGGCCACCATGGTGGCCGCAGGTGTTTTTCTTTTTGCCCGTCTTTTCCCTTTTTTCAGCCATTCCTCCACAGCCATGACCGTTTTTCTCGCCATCGGTACCATCAGTATGCTCCTGGCCTCCACCATGGCCATGGTCAGCCGGGACATCAAACAGGTCTGGGCGTATTCCACCATCAGTCAGCTGGGATTCATGATTATGGGGTTGGCCGCAGGAGGTTATGTTGCCGGGGTGTTTCACCTGACCACTCATGCCGGATTCAAGGCGTTGCTGTTCCTTTGCTCCGGGGTTTTTATCCATACCTATGAAAGTAATGACATGTTTGAAATCGGGAGACAGGGAGGCCGTGGTTTGAAAATTCCCATGATCTGCATGGTTGTCGCCGCCGCCGCTTTATCGGGGTTGCCGCCGTTTTCCGGATTTTTCAGCAAGGAATTGATTTTGGCACAATTGGCGGGCTTGAATAATCCCATATGGCTGGCAGCCGGACTGATGGGTGTGTTTTTAACCGCTTATTATGCATTCCGGCTGATCTTTATTATCCTTTTTCCGAAAAAAAATGTTGATGAAAAAGCAGAAGAAAATATTGCATCCAACCATAATCATGAAGAGGGACACCTTCATTACCGGATGATGGTCTGGCCGCTGATCATCCTGGCGGCCATCACCCTGGTACTGGGTTTTTGCCAAAAGATGCTGGAGCTTTTTCTTGCCGGCCGTTCTGCGGGCATGGAAGAGATCGCTGGAAATCACCATGCATGGCTGTTATATGCAGCCTTGAGTTTGGCCGTGATCGGGCTCATTCTGGCCTGGATGGAATTTGCCCGAGGCAAGGCAGGCCAAATCGGATTTGCCGAGCGTATTCCGGCGGTAAAATCACTGTTTCTCCAGCGGTGGTACATTGACCGGATGTATCGACTGCTTTTGGACGTCGTTATTTACCGGGGGATATCCAATATATGCACAAAAAATGACAACCAGGTCATTGACGGGAGCATCCACGCGGTGAGCAAAGGTGTCGTAAAAAGCGGCCGGATACTTTCCGATCTGCATCTTTCGATGATTCAGTATAAATTGATGACGATGTTTGTGGTCATCCTTTTGCTGGCACTTTATTTTTTCTTTTAAGGTCATATTCAGATGAACATGGCATATGCTGATTTTCCGTATCTGTCCTCGATCCTGCTCAGTTGTGTGGGAGGGCTTTTGATCATCCTTTTTATCCCAAAAGATAAAAAGGACACCATCAAATGGGTCAGCGCCGTCTGTTCCGGGATCACCTTGCTGATATCCGTTTATCTGTTCTTTGCCTATGACAAGAGTTTGGGCGGGCTCCAGTTCGTGGAAAAGGTTCAATGGATCCCGTCTTTGGGAATCACCTATTTTAACGGTGCCGACGGCTTTGGTCTGCCCATGCTGCTTTTGACCGGAATCGTTTTTTTTACCGCCGTACTCACCATGTGGGAGCTTCAGACCCGGGTCAAGGAGTTTTTCGCACTGCTTTTTCTTCTGGTCTCCGGTGTCTTCGGACTTTTCATGAGCATGGACCTTTTCTTTATTTTCGTCTGGTATGATGTGTCGCTTTTTCCCATGTATCTGCTCATTGCCGTATGGGGCAGCACGCGCAAGGAGTACGCGGCCATGAAGCTGACCCTGTATCTTTTGGCCGGGAGCGCCCTGATCCTTCCGGCCATTATTTATCTCGTGGTCAAATCAGGATTCAATACATTCGACCTGGTGGCGCTCATGCATCCGGGAACCTTTTCCCCCTTTGAGCAGAAATTTGCGTTCCTTCTTCTGTACATCGGATTCGGCATCCTGGCGGGTGTATGGCCGTTTCACACCTGGTCACCGGTGGGTCATGTGGCTGCGCCCACCGCGGTGAGCATGGTCCACGCCGGCGTTCTCATGAAAATCGGCGCGTTCGGTGTGCTGCGTGTGGCCATCTTCCTTTGTCCCCAAGGCTGGCAGTATTGGGCGCACCTCATGGCGCTTCTTGCCGTCGTCGGTATTGTCTACGGTGTTTTTGTGGGATTGAGCCAGACCGATCTTAAATATGTTATCGGATATTCCAGCGTTTCACACATGGGCATCGTGGGTTTGGGGCTGGCCACAGTGACCGTGGAGGGGCTCAACGGGGCTGTCTTTCAGATGTTTGCCCATGGGGTGATGACGGCGCTGTTCTTCTCATCAGCGGGCTACATCTATGATAGAACCCATACAAAAATCTTTTCGGAGCTCGGGGGGCTGAGCCGTATCATGCCGGTGGCCTGCGGATACTTTATAGTGGCGGCACTCACCGGTATCGGTGTCCCCTGTCTGGCCAGTTTCTGGGCGGAACTCACGGTCTTCATTTCTTCCTTCAAGGTCTATCCGGTGTATGGAACACTGGCGGTCTGTGCCCTGGTGGTGAGTGCGCTGTTCATCTTGCGGGTGGTGCAGCGAACCTGCTACGGGCCGAAAAACGAACGTTTTGCACATCTGGAAGACGTCTCTCTTAAGTTGGGTATTCCCAGGATGATCCTGGTCTCGATCATCGTATTTTTTGGTCTTTTTCCTAATGTTATGCTGGACATGATTCAGACGGCATCAATTCCTTTTGTCAACGGGTTGCCATGATGAGTTGGATAATATTCAGTCCCGAATTCTACTTTTTAATGGCGGGCACCGCATTTCTGGGGTTATCCATGACGCGGCGGGTCAGACCCGAACAGGTCTATTTCATTGCCCTCATTCTGGCCTCCGTGGGGGTTGGGGTTTGCCTGGCATGCGTCCGCTTGACCGGAGACCTCTTTTTGGGAACGTATCGTATCGATCTGTTTTCCCAGGTGTTTAAAGTCATGCTGTCCATGGGGCTGTTTTTGGTGGTGTGCCTGTGTACGGAACTCGATGGGATCGAGAAGCGGCTTCACCCGGAATTCTACTTTTTGCTGAACATTTGTACCCTGGCCATGATGATGCTGGTCAGCAGCGTTCACCTCTTGACCATATTCGTCGCTCTGGAGCTTTCCAGCTATTCACTCTACACACTGGTTTTTTTGAGAAAGGGGCGGGACCGGGGAATTGATGCAGGCATCAAATATTTTTTGATCGGGGCTTCCGCCTCGGCCATGATGCTTTTCGGTTTTGCCTTGCTTTACGGCAGCATCCAGGCCGCATATTTGGTGGAAATTCTTAAAATACTTCCGGGTGTCATTAACCGGCCAATGGTAATTATCGCTCTGATTCTGCTGCTCAGCGGATTTTTCTTCAAGTTGGCCGTCTTTCCCTTTCATTTCTGGGCTCCGGACGTTTACGAGAATGCCGCCAACCAGGTGACCACCTATATTGCCACGGCTTCCAAGGTTGCGGCAATCGCCATTCTCATGAGAATCGTCGCATTGAGCGGCACCGGCAGCACCTATCTGGTCCATATCCTGGTGACACTTTCCATCGTTTCCATGACCCTGGGAAACCTGGCGGCCGTTGTCCAAAAGGATTTAAAGCGACTGCTGGCCTACTCCAGCATCGCCCATGCCGGATATGTGCTCATCGGAATTTTAAGCATGAATCCGGATGGTTACGCCGGTGCCATTTTTTATGCGCTGTCTCTTTTGATGATGAAATTCACCTGTTTTTTGGTGGTGGTCAAAGTGGCGGACGACGGCAGAAATTTGGATATCGAACACCTGGCCGGATTGCACCGCCGTTCCCCGATTCTGGCCATGGCCCTAATG
>Ga0272444_10000942_pt1 | contig 29311 bp, 21 predicted proteins | sample SSMForm13_FD_201033 | JGI IMG/M metagenome (GOLD analysis project Ga0272444, IMG submission 201033) | Marine sediment archaeal communities from Little Sippewissett salt marsh, Falmouth, MA, United States - SSM-Form-13 | ecosystem: Environmental > Aquatic > Marine > Wetlands > Sediment ...
ATCGAGGTTCATAACGACGATCCCCAATCGATCGTCTGGACCGCCAAGGCGGAACAGATTCTCGAAAAAGTCCGGCGCGCTCGCAAGACACTGGATAATCTGCAATCAGCATGAGACACTACACTAGAGGGGGTTGCTTTTTGAGGCGAGTAAGCAATACTGCTGGGGAAAAAATTATCCCTCCCCGTCAGGCCGAAGCCGCCTTCTTGCGCGCGCCCTTTTTGCGTGAGGTGCGCTTCGCTGTTTTTCTCGCCGGACGGCCGTTACGAAACACCACCTTAAGAACGTCATCCATATTGTCGACATAGACCAGGTCGAGATCCTTGCGAACTTTTTCCGGTAGTTCCAGCGTATCCTTTTTATTGTGCGCCGGGAGAATGACCGTCTTGATCTGCGCGCGGTGCGCACCGAGCAGTTTTTCCTTAATCCCCCCGACGGGCAACACCTTCCCTCGCAGCGTAATCTCTCCGGTCATTGCCACGTCACTGCGAATCGTCCGGTCCGTCAGCAGAGAGACCAGTGAGGTGGCAATCGTAATCCCGGCCGAGGGACCGTCCTTGGGAATCGCGCCGGCGGGGATATGAACGTGCAGGTCTTGCTCTTCGAATTCCTTGGCATCGATCTTCAACTCGGCGGCTTTCGCCCGAACCCAGGACAAAGAAGCCTGCGCGGACTCCTGCATGACACTGCCCACTTGCCCGGTGACCGAAAATCCCTTGGCGCCCGGCATCTTGGTGGCCTCAATGAATAAAATCTCGCCGCCGACCGAAGTCCAGGCCAACCCCGTGACGACGCCGGGGACACTGGTGCGCTCGGCAACCTCGGAGTAGAAGCTCTCCGGGCCCAGAAATTTCGCAACGTTCCTGGCGGTCAGCTTGACCGCTCTTCGCTTTCCCTCGGCCACCCGCCGGGCCACCTTCCGGCAAACGGTTGCAACTTCCCGCTCCAGGTTGCGCAGTCCCGCCTCACGCGTGTACCCATCGATGATCGCCACGAGCGCCAACTTGTCGAATCCCAGCTGTTTTCGGCTGATCCCGTGCGCCTTGAGCTGTTTCGACACAATGTACTTCTGCGCAATCTTGACCTTTTCATCCAACGTGTATCCGGGCAGTTCCAGCACTTCCATCCGGTCTTTAAGCGCCGGAGGAATCGGATCCAGCAGGTTCGCTGTGGCAATGAACATGACTTGGGAGAGATCAAACGGCACATCGAGATAATGATCCGAGAAGGAGAAATTTTGCTCCGGGTCCAGCACTTCGAGCAACGCCGAGGAGGGGTCGCCGCGAAAATCCGCGCCGAGCTTATCCACCTCATCCAGCATAAAGACCGGATTGTTCGAACCGGTGGTTCGCAGAGACTGAATGATCCGGCCCGGCAAGGCGCCGACGTAGGTGCGCCGATGTCCCCGGATTTCCGCCTCGTCCCGTACGCCGCCCAGCGACAGGCGTACGAACTTTCGCCCCAAGGCCCGCGCGATGGACTTCCCCAGTGAGGTCTTACCCACGCCCGGCGGCCCGACAAAGCATAAAATCGGGCCCTTCATGTCCTTTTTCAACCGCCGCACGGCCAGATATTCGAGGATGCGGTCCTTGACTTTTTCCAGGTCGTAGTGATCGCTGTCGAGCACCCGGCGGGCTTTCTTGATGTCCAGATTGTCTTTCGTGTGGGTCGCCCAGGGCAAACAGATCATCCAATCGAGATAAGTCCGGGACACGGTATACTCCGCGGCGCCGGCCGGCATCTTCGCCAAGCGGTCCAACTCGCGCTGGGTGGCGTTCCGCGCCGCCTTGGGCAACTCCAGCGCATCGATCTTCTTCTGCAACATCCGGACTTCTCGGGCGACCTCATCCTCTTCGCCCAATTCCTGCCGAATCGCCTTCATCTGTTCCCGCAGATAGTACTCCCGCTGGGTTTTGCTCATCTGCGACTGGACCTTGCTTTGGATTTTGGTGCCCAGTTGGAGCAGGTCCAATTCCTTGCTCAGCATTTGCGTTACTTTCTCCATCCGCTCTTCGACGTCCAGCGTTTCGAGCAGATTCTGACGCTCCTCAACAGAAAGTCGAATATTCGAGGCGACCAGATCGGCGACGCGTCCCGGATCGTCACTGTTCGATACCGCGATTCGAAGCTCATCCGGCAGGTGAGGAACCTGCGAGACCAGATTCTCGAACTGCACGGCCAGGTTGCTCATCAGGGCCTGAACGTGGCGGCTGGTTTTGACTTGCGGCTCCAAGCGCTCCGCTTCGGCAAGGATATAGGGCCGCGTCTGGAGGCAGCGGTTCAGCCGAACCCGGTATACGCCCTGGACGAGCACCATCGCCGAACCGTCGGGCACCTTGGCCATTTTGAGCAAGGTGGCTGCCGTTCCGACCTTATAGAGGTTGTTATAGTCGAACTCGTTGCCGGCGGGAGACCGTTGCGCAACCAGGCCGAGCAGCTTGTCCCCCTGAATCACGTCGTCGATCAGCTGCATCGATTCCTCGCCGGTCACCTGAAGAGGAGCCACCATAAAGGGATAAATGACGATGTTCTCCAGAGGCAAAATCGGCAGCCGGGACGACGCGGGAATCGCGGCCACTGAGTCTCGATCCGCCCGTTTCGGCTTTGTACTCCGTTTTCGGTTGAGTTCCGCCATGGCGATTACGCCCCTTCTTTGACGTTGATCTTCACGTGTTTCAGTTCCGGCGCCACTTTCTTGGTCGGAACCCGCACTTCGAGGAATCCATTTCGGTACGTGGCTTCGATTCCCTCTTCGTCAATCGGCCCGCGCAGGAACACCTCGCGTTGGAACGCCGTGTACTTAATTTCCATCTGGCGGCAACAGCGGGGGGGAGCAACTTCTTTCTGCGTATTCTTTCGAGTCCCTCGAAGAATCAAGCGGTCGCCGTCCAGCAGGATCTCGATATCCTTCTTTTTCATCCCTGCGATCTCGAGTTGCACGATGGTGAAATCGGGCGTGTCAAACACGTCCATCGGAGGATGCCAATGCGGAGCGGACATGGTCATCAAAGGATTCCTTGAAACGAAGAACTCGTCGAACACCCGCCGCATTTCCGCCAGTTCATTTAACAGTTCTTTCTCTCTCACCGCGCGTCTCCTCTTCACCTGCCTGCGCCGGGATAAACGCACTCGGCTCAACGGCCGCAACGCCCTTGCCCCAGCTACAACGGGATCAAACTACTGACTTTTAAATTGTAGCAACACGTCGAGAAAAATACAACCAGGCAAACGCCGGGGCGGGCACCACTCCGGGACCTGTTCCCGAAGGGACTTCAGACCAGAACCTTTTCGACCCGCTCGCCGATCTCAGCGGGGCTGGAGCACACGGTGATGCCGGCCTTTTCAAGCGCGGCCATTTTCTCCGCCGCCGTGCCCTTGCCACCGGCGATAATCGCTCCCGCGTGCCCCATCCGACGGCCCGGGGGCGCGGTTTGCCCGGCGATAAAGGCCACAACCGGCTTGGTCATCTCCCGTTCGATCCAGGCGGCCGCCTCTTCCTCAGCGGTGCCTCCGATCTCGCCGATGAGAACCACCGCCTTCGTCTCGGGATCGTCCTGAAACAATCGAAGAAGATCGAGAAACGTGCTGCCGATGATTGGATCGCCACCGATGCCGATGCAGGTCGACTGGCCGATGCCCCGCTCGGTCAACTGCCAAACCGCCTCGTAGGTGAGCGTTCCGCTGCGGGAAATGACGCCGACCGGACCCGGCGTATGAACAAAGCCCGGCATGATCCCGATCTTGCATTTTCCGGGAGAGATCACACCCGGACAATTCGGGCCAATCAACCGAGAGCCCTGCGTTTTCAACGAGGCCTTGACTCGCATCATGTCTTGGGCCGGAATGCCCTCCGTGATGCAGACAATCACACCGATTCCCGCGTCAGCGGCCTCCAGAATCGCGTCCGCGGCGAATCCTGCGGGAACGAAAATCACCGAGGCCTCGGCCCGCTCTTGCTCGACCGCTTCGCGGACCGTGTTAAAAACCGGCAGGCCCAGCGCCGTCTGGCCGCCTTTCCCCGGCGTCACCCCGGCTACGACCTTGGTCCCGTATTCCATGCATTGCTCAGCGTGAAATGCCCCTTCTTTTCCAGTGATTCCTTGTACAACAACCCGAGTGCTTGCATCAACCAGTATGCTCACCGTTTCGCTCTCCCTGGAGAGTATTGGGACTTCCTCTCATCGGCCTTGCTCTCTTGCCTCAAGAGAGAAGGCAAGATAACCAGCCAAAGAACGGCCAACGACCGGGAAACCGCGATTTGAAGAGGGAAATGAGTGCCCAATCGAAACCGATCTCCCCATCCCATGCCGGATCAATACCATAACAAAAGAATCCTGCTTGAAAAAGCCCTATTTCTTGTTGCAGAATCTTCCATTGAGTCAGAGGTAAGGGGCAATCAATTTGAGATGGAGCCTAAGCAATCGAGATCCAATCATGGCGCCGATCTGCTTCCAAATTCTCTCCGTGAAAATGCGATGAGATATCGCTAAAACGTGTGTTAGCCTTTGTAAAAGATAGAGTTATAACCCCATCAGAAACCGTTAGGGTTGTACTCGCGCAGTCCATTAAGAATTAGGGTTGACAAATCTGTTCGAGTACATATATTTCTACCCCCTAATTAATAGGATCTCACAATTTTCAAAATCTATAGCTTTAGGGATTTAACAAACATGCCCGATCAAACGATCCTCGAGCAAGCCCGCTTCATTTTCCGGGTCGGCAAGATGATGCGCGATCGTTTCGTCCGATGTCACACCGACATCAATTGCAGAGCGCCATTTTCCTGCGACTTGTCCATGCACCAGATGTATGCGGTACTGGTCACCAAGGAACGAGGGCAGCTCACCATTTCTGAACTTGCCGATATTATGACGATCTCCCCGCCATCAGCGTCTGCATTGGTCGACCGCCTCGTGGAAAAGGGGGTGCTGACTCGCCGCCATAGCAAGGAGGATCGAAGGAAAGTGGTGATTCAGGTTTCCCCCAATGCAATCGGGGAATTCTCACACGCGGAAGAGAGACTGTTGAGTACGTTTGTGGATCTTGTGGAGAAAGTCGGGCCGGACGTCGCCAGCCAATGGTGCAACGTCTTGCAGAAAGTCTACGCCGTCCTGATCCAAGATAGTCCGGGCACTGCGAATGCCCAAGTCGAGCAAGGGTGACAGCAAATGAACCTGAAAAGATTAACCGATATTTTAACACGCGCTTTCCTCTGCGGAATCCTCTTGATTCTTGGATGGGCGGCCAAGAATTACCTCGCCAGCCTGAAAAAACCTCCGACCGAAGCGAAGATCGAGGAGCGGGCTCTTCGCGTGAAGGCCGTCCGGGTACAGCCTGAGGACGTTCCTGTATCCATCACCGGGTACGGCGAAATCCAGACCCTGAACGTCGTGTCCCTCGCGCCTGAGGTTTCCGGCATTATCGTCGAGGTGCATCCCCGGTTAGACGTGGGCGAGATCATCCCGAAGGGGGAACTCTTGTTCAAAATCGATGCCCGCGACTACGAAGCCCAACACAAAGATTCCAAGGCGAAAGTCGAAGGCTGGGAAAATTCCATCCAACGCATGGAGAAACAGTTGGAGATCGAGCGCCGACGCCTTCAAACCCTGCGGCGAACCGAGGAACTGGCCAAGGCCGAGTACGAGCGGGTGCGGCGTTTGTTCGAGAAGGACCAAGTGGGAACGCGTTCCGGGATGGACGCCGCCGAGCAGGCTTATAATGCTTCGCACGATCAGGCGGATCTGCTTCAACAGTCGGTCGACTTGTACCCGATTCAGATCCGGGAAGCGAAGAACAGCCTCGCCTCGGCGAACGCGATGCTTGACCTGGCTCGGACAAATCTCGACCGATGCGCGCTCACCGCGCCTTTCAACGCCCGGCTCAAGGCCGTCTCCGTAGAAGTGGGTCAATACGTCGCTCCCGGCAGTCCCGTGTTAACTTTGGCCGACGATTCCCTGCTGGAAATCCACGTGCCCCTCGATAGCCGCGACGCGCGCCAGTGGCTGCGATTCGATGGAAAACGCGAAACCGAAAGCGAAGCCTGGTTCAGCAACTTGAATCCCGTTGCCTGCAAGATCCATTGGACCGAAGACAACGCCGGCTACGCATGGACGGGGCAACTCGATCGCGTTGTCGAGTTCAATCAGCAGACTCGGACGCTCACCGTGGCCGTCCGAATCGCCGGGAAGGAAGCACGGTCGAGTAACCCGAAGTCGCTGCCCTTGGTCGAGGGCATGTTTTGCTCCGTGGAGATCCCCGGGCGCCCCCTGCAAGGCGTCTTCCGGCTCCCGCATTGGGCCGTCAGTTTTGAAAACACGCTCTACAAGTCGGTTGCCAACCGCCTGGTGACCGTCCCGGTGGAAGTCGCCCGGACCCAAGGGGAAGAGACGTTCGTGTCCTCGGGCTTGCAGCCGGGTGACATTGTGATCACGACCCGACTGATCGATCCCTTGGAAGGCAGCTTGCTCGAATTCTCCCTTGCGGACGGCGAGGAAGATCCATCATGAGAAACTTACTCGCGGCCTTTGCCCGAAACACTGTTTTTGCCAATATCGTCCTGCTGCTGATCTTTCTGGCCGGGGGGCTTGCGGCGGTGTCGATGATCCGGGAAACCTTTCCCAAAATGTCTCTGGACATGATCCAGGTCACGGTTCCTTATCCCGGCGCCGACCCGGAGGAAGTCGAAGAAGGCATCTGCCGAAAGATTGAGGAAGCCCTGGAGGGCGTCGAGGGCATTAAACAGATCAACACCTATTCGGCGGAAAACGCCGGCTCCGCGATCATCGAGGTGCGGGAAAACTATGAAGTCGCCGATGTGCTTGACCGCATCCGCACGGAAGTCGACGGCATTCCCACCTTCCCGACCGACGCCGAAAAGCCGATCACTCAGGAAATGCTGATCATCGACCAGGTGTTGACGATTTCGCTCTCCGGTTCCATGTCCGAGCGTCGCCTGAAGGAATGGGGCGAATCGATCAAGGATGAACTGCAACAACTGCCCCATGTGTCGAAAGTTCGGGTGTTCGGCACGCGTGAATATGAAATCAGCATCGAGCTGTCCGAGGCGCGACTCCGGGAATATGGGTTGAGCTTCGCTCAGGTCGCCGACACCGTGCGCCAAAGCAACCTCAACATGGCCGGAGGGACGATCCGCACCCAAGGGGAGGAAATCCGCGTTCGAACGCTGGGAAGAAAGTACACCGGGGAAGAACTGGCCTCGATCGTTGTCCTGGCCCGCCCCGCGGGAGAAATCATCACCCTCGACCGGATCGCAACTATCAATGATGGATTCACCGAGGACCCGATCGAAGCCAACGCAAACGGCGAGCCAGCCGTCTTTGTCCTGGTTTTCAAGACCGAGGAGGAGGACGGCATCCTCATTTCCAAAGCCGTCGAAAATTTTGTCCAACAGAAGCGCCAACAGCTGCCCGAGGGAGCCAACATTGAAATCCTGCTCGACACTTCGGACTTTCTCAAGGCCCGCATCCGGCTTCTGGTCAAGAATGGAATCATCGGTCTATCCATCGTTTTTCTCCTCCTGTGGATTTTTCTCGACTTAAGATTGAGTTTCTGGGCCGGAATGGGAATGCCGATCTCCGTTGCGGGCGCCCTAGCCATCCTCTGGGCTTCCGGCGGAACGATCAACATGATTTCCCTTTTCGGCTTGATCATGGTGTTGGGCATTATCGTTGACGATGCGATCGTCGTGGGCGAGGCGATTTACGTTCATCGCAAGCGCGGTAAATCCCCACTGCGCGCTGCCGTAGACGGCGTCACGGAAGTCGGCCTGCCGGTCGTCGCCGCCGTCACGACCACCATTGTCGCCTTCCTTCCACTGGCCTACATCGGCGGAATCATGGGCAAGTTTATTCTCATTCTGCCCGTTGTCGTTATCGCGTGCCTGTGTATCTCCCTGGTGGAATGCCTCATCCTTCTGCCGGCCCATTTGAGCCATCTTCCCGACCCGAACCTCCCCATCCAGGGCCGCCATCCCTGGAAGCGCCGCGCCCTGGCTTTCCATCGAATGACCACGCGCGGTCTGGAAGGATTGGTCAAACACGTCTACGAACCTTTTCTGAACAAAACACTGAACTGGCGATATGTTTCGCTCTGCACAGCCATCAGCATTCTGCTTTTTACCCTCGGTCTTGTTCAAGGAGGTATTCTGAAATTCGAGATGTTTCCAAAAGTCGATGGAGATATCATGACCGCGGTCGTTCAGTTCCCCAGCGGCACGACTCCCGAGATCACGCGCGATAGCGTTCGTCGCCTGGAGAAGTCTCTGCTGCAACTCGCACAGCGCGCTGAAACCAAAAGCGGCGAGCCCTTGATCGAGCATTACTACTCGCTCGTCGGTCAAACGCTGGAGGATATTCCCAGTTCCGGTCCGAACTACGGTTCGGTGCAGGTCATGATGTTGGAATCGGCCAAGCGCGGCATTCACTCGAACGATCTGATGGTCCAATGGGAAAAGGAGACGGGAGCGATTCCCGGCATTCAATCTCTCACCTTTCAGGGATTGCAGGCCGGCCCGCCCGGCGCACCGATCGAGATTTGGGTGCAGGGCGAGGACATGGACACGATCCTGGCCGCGGCGGACGACCTCATGGAGCGCCTTCGCCGCTTCGAGGGGGTTTATCAAATTCGATCCGATTTCCAGCCGGGAAAGAACGAAATGCGCTTTGAACTCAAACCTGAGGCGCGCACTCTGGGATTGACCGTGGACGATCTTGCGCGGCAGATCAACTCCGGTTATTACGGCAATGAAGCGGTGAGAATTCAACGCGGCCGAGACGACGTCCGCATCAAGATCCGCTATACGGCCGATGAGCGCAGCCGCATATCCGATCTTGAACGGGTTCGAATCCGAACGAAAACCGGCCATGAAGTGCCCCTGTATTCCGTGGCCAACGTCCGTTTCTCGCCCGGGTACTCCACGATCACCCGCACGGACGGCATGCGCCGTGTCGGGGTCAGCACGGAAGTGGACACGCAAAAGGCGAACACCGACGAAATCATTGAAGAACTGAGCAGCGACTATTTCGGACAATTGATGAACGACTACCCCGGCGTTCTTGTATCCGTCCAAGGCGAGGATAAAAAGACAAAGGAATCTTTCAACAGTCTGTACGTGAGTTTTCCCTTGGCGATCCTTGGCATCTTCATCATTATCGCTACAACGTTCCGCTCGTATGCTCAGCCGCTCGTTATCATGTTTACCGTGCCGTTCGGTATCATCGGCGCCATCTTCGGACATCTGTTGATGGGATTCCAACTGTCGCTGATTAGTGTGTTCGGTATGGTGGCTCTGGCGGGCGTGGTGGTTAACGACGCCATCGTGCTCATCGAGTGCATCAATGCTTACATCAGCGCTGGAATACCGCTTTTCGAGTCGATTCAAAAAGGCGGCGCGCGGCGCTTTCGCGCCGTGTTCCTAACGTCGCTGAGCACAATCGGCGGTCTGACCCCGCTGATTCTCGAGAAGGACCTCCAGGCGCAGTTTCTGATTCCAATGGCCTTGGCGATTGCCGCCGGCGTGGCGTTCGCTACCGTGCTGACGCTGGTTTTGATTCCGGGACTGCTGGTTATTTTGAACGACTTGCGGTGTTTGAAACATCGACTGACTCGCGGGTATTGGCCGACGCGTGAAGAAGTGGAACCGGCGCGGGAGCGAGCCGGGGAAGACATCGATGAACCCGTGGCGCAAACCGAACCCGCTTCAGCCTGATCCTTCTCGGTTCACAGAGTGTAAAAACGAGGAAAGAAAGGCGGATACCATGACGCGCAAGAGTCTCCTTCTGATTGCCTTCAGTCTCGTCATTGCGGCAAACGCCCGCGGCGTCCCTCCGGATGTGCAGGCTTCCCCCGCTCGTCAATCGGTACGAACCGACTCAACGCAAATCGTCGATTGGGGTTCGATTCAGGTGTTGAATCTTGAAACCGCCCAGCGCATCGCGCTGGCGGACAATCCTTCGCTGCAAGCGGCCGCGGCCCGAGTTCGCCAGGCCCGCGCCCGTGTACTCCAGGCCCGCGCCGCCTACTGGCCGCGGCTTGACGCCGGTGCGTCGGCCTCCAAAGTGTGGCTTTCGGGTAACGCCTACGAGACAAGTCTTCAGTCCGCCCGGTTTTTCGATCCTCAGGCCGACGTCGCCGACCCCGAAGACTATTATCAAGCTGATCTTACGGCCAGTTGGACACTCTTTGACGGTTTTCAACGCCGCTTCTCCAATGCTTTCGCCCGCTCCGGCGAGCAGGAAAGTGAAGCGTCGCGGCGGGAAGGCCGCCGGCTGTTGCTTTCCGCCGTCGCGTCGAGTTATTACGGCGCGCAACTGGCCCGGGAGAACATCGCCATCGCCCAAGCCGATAGCGATTTCAACCAGCGGCAGCTGACGGAAGCGCAGGCCCGCCGTCGCGTGGGAACGGGTTCGCTGAGCGATGAATTGAACTTCGAAATCCGGGGCAATTCCGCCAAAACCAGCCTGATTGAATCCCAACGCCAATATGAGACGGCCCTCATCGGCCTCGCCGCGCTGATGGGCATTCCCGAAGCGGATTTTCCATCTCACATCCGCTTGGAACAACTCGAACCTGAAGCACCGGAGGACTTGGCGCACCCGAGCGTCCAGCCGCTCATCAATTACGCCCAGGAGCACCGGCCCGACGTCCTCCAAAGTCAAATGGCCCTCGAGCGCTTGAACGCCAACGTCGGCGTCGCTCGATCCGAGTTTTGGCCGTCGGTCAACCTCTCGGCCTCAGTCGATGGCAGTCGCAGCAACAGTGGGGATTTCGAGGAGGATGACTTCGGCCAATCGGTCGCCGTCGCCTTTTCCTACAACCTCTTTTCGGGCGGAGGCCGTATCGCGCGTCTTCGAGAGGCCAAAGAACAGCAGATCGAAGCGGAAAAGAATCTGGAAGACACGCGGATCGCCGTCTGCTCGGACGTCAACGAGGCGTTGGCCAATCTGAAGTCGACTCAAGAACAACTGGCCCTTCAGCGCACCAATACCGCGCTGGTGCAGCGCACGCGCGACCTCGTGCAGAAGGAGTACACCGCCGGGCAGGCGTCTCTGGTCCGCCTCAACGAAGCCCAAAAAGACCTGATCACGGCTCAAGGCCTGTTGGCCCAAGCCCGCGTCTCGCTTCGCCAGGCTTGGCACAATCTCCACACCGCCACGGCTCAAGTACTCACCGCCTTCGAAGAGTAGAAGTGTCCCGGTCCCGCCGATTATTAATAATCCTCCCTTCAGCGCAATCAAGGGGTGGAAGGCGACTGCCGATTCCTCTATGATGGGACTTTGGACGAGTCTCACGTTGGGCGAAGCACCCGAGCGCGCTCGAAAACAGCCTTATCCCAAGCGGTGTCAAGCATGGTCGATTTCAGCGACGAAACCTATGCGCCGGCAGATTCAAGCGGCGCCCCGGCGGGTGAACTGCCACCGTACACGCGCTGGCTGTTGCTCTTTCAGTTGTTCAACGGGGCGAACTTCACCGTCGTGCTCGGTGTACCGGTGGTTTTGACCGCTCGCTTTCTCGGCGCGGGAGAATCGGCCATCGGCGTCGTCCTTTCGCTGACTCCGTTTCTAGCCATGATTCAAATCTTCTCCTATGGACTGGCCGAGCGGTGGGGCTATCGGCGGATGATGCTCACCGGTTGGACGATTCGCTCGTTTATGCTCTTGTTCATTCTTCCCCTGCCGTTCCTCGTTGGCCGGGTGTCCGAGGCCGTTCTCGTAGCAGCGCTGATTGCGCCGCTGTTTGCTTTCAACATGGTGCGCGGCCTGGCCGCGTGCGCCTGGTTTCCCTGGCTGCGCCTGTTGATTCCCGAGTCGAAGCGAGGTTACTTTCTCGGCCTTGAACAACGCGTCATCAACGGCAGCGTTCTCGCCACGATGCTGCTGTCGAGCGCGGTGCTGGCCGGTTCACCGGAGCCGTGGCGATATAGCGCCGTATTCGTCGGGTCCTGGGCCGCGGGCCTGGCCAGCGTTTTCATGCTCAGCCGGGCGCCGAATCGTAGACCGCCCGCCGGGCAGCAACGTCCGGCGCGCTTTCGCGACCTGCGCGCGAGCATTCGAAAGGTGTGGGCCCATCGGCCGTTCCGGCGCTTGACGCGTTTCGCCGCGCTTTATGTATTCGCGCAGTGGGCCGTGCCGGGCTTCCTTGTGCTTTACCTGCGCGACGAAATCCAGTGGAGCGACTCGAAGATCCTGATCCTTGCCTCCTGCATGACGGTGGGCGTTTTGTCCACGTCGGTGCTGTGGGGCCGGATCGCCGATCGTTTTGGCAGCCGCCCCGTGATGCGGCTGGCGACGCTGGGGCACATCCTGGTGTTTCTCTATTGGACCTTCTGTTCGCTCGGCTGGCTTCGTCCGCACCCGCTGACCGTCGGTCTGGTCTATATCTTTTACGGGTCGCTGGCCGGGGGGCAGGCCGTCGCGCAAATCCGCAGTGCTCTGGCCAATTGCCCCGAACATGACACCATGGTCGGGATGATGGTTTATCAGTTGTGGATTTCGCTCAGCGCCGGATGCGCACCGCTGCTGTGGGGGTTTGCTCTCAGGGCGTTGCGGGGAATTTCGACCGGCGACTGTGCGACCGAAGGCGTTTGTCCGGCTTTTACGATCTTTTTTGTCAGTTGCATCGGCGTGACACTCGTGGCGCAGTTTCTCCTCAATCAAGTGCCTGAACCGCGCGCGATGCCCGCCCATCGCCTTCTCGTGCAGATGGTCTGGGGCTGGCCGCTGAGAATGCTCTCGGGTTTTACGACCGATAAACGGTAAGGAAAAATCATTCGGTTTGAGGCTTTGGCCGAACGCGGCCAGGAATCTGCAAATCAGGCGATTGAAACCGTCACGCTTCAGATTGTACCGCTTCCGAAGCGGCCTTCTTTCGTCCCGTGTGTTCGTCCAGTTCGCGATAGAGAGTGATCGTGTAGACTGGATCGTCCATAAAGTCTCTGAACTTCGTCTGCTCTTTCCGGTCGATTTCGGTCCATCCCATGCGCTCGAAAATGCGCGTCGAGCGTTTTCCCGGCGGGATCGTCATGTGCCCGTACATTTTCTTCATGCCGTTGTTGAGAGCATGCCCAATGAAGGTTTCGAGAAAGCACTTACCGATTACCGTACCGCGCGCCTCGGGCAGCATGTTCCAGTGCATGTGCGCCGCGTCAGGCAGGGACTTGGGATCTTCCTTCCCACTCTGAAAAAGAATCCACCATATGAATTTCCGCGTGGCCTTGTTGTACCGAAACGTCACGAGCCGCCAGAAGCCTTTCAGCCCCGTCCGCCAACCGATGCGCCGGTTCAGCCGCCGGTGCCGTTCGGGGCGAACCGAGCCCATCGCATAAGCGATGATTTGGCCATCCTTCTCGGCAACCCAACAGCTCTCCGGCTCGTGGTCGATATAGTACGTGGTGAGGAAATCGGCAAACAGCTCCCGATCCTGGAAAACCGGATCGATGGGTCTGCCGAGCCAGCCGGTGTCCGCGCAGATCTTCCGGATCGCCTGTCGATCCCTTGCCCGGTAGGGGCGAACCAGTGTTCCATCGCTCAGACTTTGCATCGACCTTTCCAATGCCTCCCAACTGGCCTCTAGGTATACCTTGCCGGCCTCGGTTGAATCAAGTCCTTTTTTCACCGCCCGGATGGTCGCCAAAGGCGATATTGAATCCGGTTGGCATCCAGCCGAGAATCCGCTACACTTCATTAATGTTACGTCCTGTACCACTAAACTCGTAAGGGAGAACCTACCATGCGGAATCTTCTTTTCCCTTCCCTCCTGGTGTCTGGACTCTTTTCTCTGTGTCTTCTGTGCCCGCTGAGCGGCTCGGCGAGCGATTCCAAAGTGGAAAAACCCGAACCGCCCGCGGCGGTCGATCATTGGGGCGATGGAAAAGTCCGCCTGATCATTCGCACCGATGACGTTGGCTTCTGCCATGCCGCCAATGTCGCGTTTGAGAAGATCGCGCGCGAAGGCGTCATTAGCGCCGTGTCCGTGATCGTCAACACGCCCTGGCTCGATGAAGCGGTCCAGATGCTGAAGCGACACCCGGAGGTCAGCGTCGGCGTTCACACCTGTTTTAATTCCGAGTGGAAGCTTTATCGCTGGGGCCCCGTTTCGCCGGTCAGTGAAGTGCCCAGCCTTGTCGATCAGTGGGGCAAGTTCTTCGGTATGAAGAAAGAATTTGTTGACAATCAACCCGATCTGGACGAGTTCGAAAAGGAATTGCGCGCCCAAGTCGATCTTGCGCTCAAGAAGGGCCTGCGAATTTCCTACATGGACCATCACATGGGCACGGCGGCGCATACGCCCGAACTGAAAGAGCGTTTCGTCCGCGTCGCCAAGGACTATGGTCTCGGCATCTCGCGCTGGTTCGGGGAAACGAGCCGAGTCAACATCTACAGCGTCACGCCCGAGGACAAAGCGGACTCGCTGATCGAGCAGATTCGGGCCATTGACACTCCCGGCCTGCATCTGGTGGTCTCGCATCCGGGGCTGAACACGCCGGAAATGGCCTCGCTGAAGGACGTGCATCCCTGGGCGCCGCAGAATATGTCCGAACACCGCGAGGCCGAAACGATGGCACTTTGCGATCCCCGGCTGAAGCGTCTCCTCAAAGAGAAGCAAATTGAAGTGGTCGGTTACGACGTGATGCGCGAGAAGTTTCTCGAGCGCATGCGAGATCCGCAGAAGGATTTCTACAAGCCCAAGCCGTGAGCGCTTGTTCTCCGCTTGGAGTATTCGCTCGTAGAATTTATCACTCCAGCGGAATTCGAAGTTCGACGAGCACCGGCAAATGGTCCGAGGCCAGCGTTTCGTCGGCGATGACCTTTGCTGAGCGCACTTCAATATCCTGCGAGACGAAGATTGCGTCAATGGCTCGCTTCGGTTTTTTTGCCGGGTAGGACAGGCGCTTCTCAACCGGCACCGAGAAAGCGTCAAGAGCGTCCTGCAAATGAACGCGCAATGGTTCCATCTCCGCGCTATCCGGAAGCGCATTGAAATCGCCGCCTAACACGCAGGGCGAGGCATATCCCTCCAATCGCTCGACGATCTCTTCCACCTGCCGCTTTCGTTGATCCGGCGTCAGGCCCAGGTGGGTGCAAAAGAAGTTCACCGTGGCGCCTTGGACCAGGGTCGTCGCTCGAAGCAGCACGCGCTGCTCGCTGTAATGGGCTGGATACTCGGGATGGCTCGCGCGATAATCCGGTTTGAAGAGTCGAGTGCGTTGCGAGCTGACCTTGGAAGGATACCGGCTGAAGATGGCCACGCCGTAGTTCCAGGTCGCCTCCCGGATCGCCGGGCCAAACGCCGCGTGCGGATAGTCGAGACGCCGCATGAGCCAGGTGACCTCGTCCACGTAGCCGCTTCGCTTGGCGCCTTTTTCGATTTCCTGGATGAGAAGAACGTCCGGGTTACACTGTTCAACGATTCGGGCGACCTTTTCGAGTCCCTCTTCGGCGGGAAGGCGTTCCGCTGCTCCTCCCACGCCCACCCGGATGTTATAGGTCATCACCCGAACGTCGGCAAAACGGGATTCACAGGCTTTCTCGGCAAGGACCGCCGCCTGCAAACCAACGACCAACAACGCACTCAATAAAACCGTAAAGACAAGAGATTTCTTCAGCATTCGCCTCAGGCGGTTTCGCCGCCGTCTCCCTTCGCGCCAGTAAGTTCGACACCGGCTAACTTCTCAAGCACCTTCACAACCGCGCAGTTGTCCTCGTCTCCCTTACCGTCAAACACCAGCGCGGCGTACAACTCTTTCACCAGCGCGGTCACCGGCATGGGGGTGCCCACATCCGAGGCCGCGTCCAACGCCAGGTTAAGATCCTTGAGGTGCAGTTTGGACATGAATCCCGGCTTGAAATTTCGCTCGAGGATCATGGGGATCTTGTGATCCAGGCTCCAGCAGGCCGCTGCTCCGCCCCGAATCGCTTCGAACATCGCCTCCGGATCGACGCCTGCCTTGACACCCATCAAAAAGCCCTCGGCGATCGCCTCGATCGTAACGGCCGCAATGGCGTTGTTGACCAGTTTGGTCGTCTGGCCTTTGCCCGGCCCGCCGCAGTAGGTCACCTTTTTCCCAAGCACATTAAAAATCGCTCGGCACCGATCCAGCGTTTCCTTCTCGCCGCCGACCATGATCGACAGTGTTCCCTCGCGTGCGCCGACGTCCCCACCGCTGACCGGCGCTTCGAGCATGTGAACGCCGTCTCGCGCAAGCATTTCGGAAATCTTCTGCGATATTCGAGGCGAGATCGTGCTCATGTCAATCACCACCTTGCCCGGCCGACACCCTTCCCGAATGCCGTCTTCCCCCAGGCAAACCTGCTCCACGTCCGGGGAGTTGGGCAACATCGTGATCACGACGTCCGACACTTGGGCCACGCCGCGCGGACTATCGCCCAGCTCGGCGCCCCGCTTCTCCAATTCCCGCATCGGTCCGACACTCCGGTTGAACACCGTCACCCGGTAGCCCGCGTCCACGAGCCGGGCGGCCATTGGCTTGCCCATGAGACCAAGGCCGATGAAGCCCAAAGGCGTTTTCTTCGAGTTCATGGTCCGCTCCTTTAATCTTTCCTCGCGCTCCGAATCGCCTCCACGACCCGCCGAAGACCCTCCTCCGCATCCACTTGTGGAGGACCGAACAGGCGGATCATTTTCTCGCAACGGCCAAGTAAGGATACAGGTGACGTCGCTATACTTCCAAACTCGACTTCTTTCTTTAACCGCTTGCCAATCCTTCCGGCCAACCGCCGATGGCTGAGTTTCTCGGGACCACAAACGTTTACCACCGGCGGATCGCATCGGCAATGAGCCGCCGCTTTCACCGTACAGCGAACCAGATCCTCCTGCCAGATCACGTTGCGATGCCGCTCGTCGAACGAGAGCTCCTGTCCGCTCTGAATCCGTCGCGCCAACCGGGGTACAAAGCCTTCGGTCTCGGTATAGGCATGGAAATAACGCAGAAAGATCATCGGGACCTGGCTTCGGCGAGCGATGGTGCGCAGCTGTTGCTCTTGAGCATAGCGCGTCAGGGAATACACTCCGGCCGGTTCAGGCAAAGTGTCTTCATCCGCCCCGTCCCGCGTCGGCGGATAGACGCTGCCGGTCGAGCCGACGACGATTCCCTTCACGCCTCGGTAGTATTCGGCCAGCCGAGCCGGCCCTTCCACGTTAACCGCCCAAGCTCGCTGCGGGTCCTCCTCGGCGCCGTGCATGAAGGCAAACTCGAAAAAAACGTAGTCAATATCCCTTGGCAGTGAGCGAACGTCGTCCTGCGTCACGTCAAAACAAATCGGATGCACCGGCAATCGACTGATCCAACGCCGGGTTTCCCGGTTGGAGAAAGTCGACAGGCCAATCACCCGATTCGTCCGGCAAAGCCTCTCCGCCAGCATGCGGCCGATTTTACCCGTCACGCCGGCAATCAAAATTCTTTTATCCTTCAAGAAAAGAATACCCCCCTTATAAAACTTCGGGAGGTATTCTAGCAGAATCCGGAAATAAAGCCCAACAGTCCGCTTCTCACTTCTTCTTATTTTTTTACGCTTTCCCTCGCCTCGGAATAGAGAGGTGACACGGCAGGCTGGAGGAACAATTCCGCCTTGAGCTCGGGCAACATCGGGTCCACCGTTTTGGAATACCAGATCGTCACGCCCGGCGCGCCCTTCTGTTGAAGCGACTTCATCTGCTTCTTCAGCTTTTCCACTCCCTGTCCGGCGTCCAGGCCATAGAAAATCGAAGCCTTCGGACCTACTTGACGCTCAATGGCCGTGACGCCTTCCGAAATATCGGCCCCGTAGAGCATGGGCATCGCCGCATCCAGGTACCCTTCCCGCACCCAAGTCGGCCAGTCCTGCGCCTTGTCGTCGATCATATACGGTGGCACCACGGCCGAGGTGATTTTCTTATTCGGGAATCGGCTGCGCACCTTGGCCGAAAACCGCTTCATGAAGGCATTGAGCTGGTTCTTCCGCCACGTATTGAAGACTTCCCACTCCTTTGTCCCTTTGGCGAAGGATTTCAATTCCAGTCCCGTATCCTCGCGGAACTTTCGCTTGCAGTAGTCGCAGTGGCAAAACCGCTCACTGGCAAAGCGAATCCGGTCGAGATTGAGGCCGTCGAAATCGTACCGCTGTAGCATCTCGAGATAGAGATCGGTCAGGATTTCCTGCGCCTTCGGATTCGCCGGGCACAAGGAATAAAAATCCCCCCACTGCTCATTATGCAAATAAAGGTTCCCGTCGGCGTCGACCGACGTCAGCTCGGGATGCTTGTCCAGAATCGCCCCCCGGCTTGGATCTTTCGTCGCATCGGGCGTGTGATAAGCATAGAACCCGAATTCCGTCCATGCCTCGACCTTCATCCCCCGCTCATGAATCGCCGGAACCAACCACGCCAGCACGTCCGGTTCCTTCTTTCGGGCCCCCTCCCACTGGGGAAGAATCCCGCTGCCGGGATACATCACAAATCCCCGAACCTGGGTGGCAACGTAAACCGAATTGAAGCCCGCCTCTTTCAGCCGGTCGAGCCGCGCCAGTGCGTTCACGCGGCCCTCGAGCATCTCCCCCTTCTCAAACCAGACGCCTCGCGACTCCCGCACTACTTTCTCCGATTCGCCCTGCGACAGGGACACGCCGGCGCAGCCCATCCAAAGAGCGCATAAGATCGCAACCCTATTTCGTATTCTCAACTTAACCTCCTGGACAGCTCCCGGAAAGAAGCTTCTGGCCGATTTTGAACCACCCGAAGTTTATCACATTTTATCAGGAGCGGGCCAGAAAAAGGAGAATAGAAAGTAGATTAGAGCCGAAAGGAGTATCCCATAGAAGCTGCTGTCCAAGCCATAAGGCATTTCAAGGCCGCTCACGATCAGAAAAAGCGCAAAGCCGCCACCGGCCAGCATACTCCAGAACGCCGCAACCGAATTCGGTTTCTTCGAGAAATAGGCCGCCAAGGTCGGTACCGACAGTCCCGCGACCATAAACGCATAGGCCGTCATAATCGCGTCCAGGACCGTTTCGAAGAAACTGGCCAGGACCACGGACAACACGCCGATGAGCAAGGTCGCACCTTGAGAAATCCGAATCCATCGCTTCCCGGGATTCGAGCGCAGGACGTGCCGGCCCAGAATATCACTCACCAGGTTTCCTGACGAGGCCAACAGGCAGCTGTCGGCCGTCGACATGATCGCGGAAAAATAGGCGACCACCACGATTCCCGCCACGCCCACCGGAAGAACCGATTTAATCAAGAGCGGCAAGCCCATCTCTGCATCGACGTCCGGGAAAAGCACCCGCGAACAAAGCCCCAGAAAAGCGCCGGTAAAGGCCATAATCGGATATTCAAACAGGCCGGCGATGTACCACGCTTTCTTCGCCTCCCGCTCATCCTTACAGGCATACATTCGTTGATAGAGCGTCATGCCGATCAGCCAAATCGGGATAATCGTAACCATCCAATTGATGAATTGCACAGCAGAAAGATTGGAAAGCGATAGAAATCCCGGCGGCACCTCCCGCATCAGGGCGGACCAGCCGCCGATGTGATGCAAGGCAAACGGAACGGCAAAAAAGATCAGGCCGGACAGGAGAATAAGCCACTGAACGGTATCGGTGTAAATCACGGCCTTCAAGCCACCCAACACCGTATACGCAACAAACACAAATCCCATTAAATACAACGCGAACAAGACGGGGTCGATACCCAAAGGGGCTTTCGGAAGAATGGTCGCCGCGGCCAGTTTGGCCCCGGCCAGCACCTGGCCTCCGGTGAATCCCAGGTAGCCGAGACAGGAAATCACCGCGGCGATCAGCGCGACGTCACCACCATAGCGATACCTTAAGAAATCCGGGTAGGTCAGCATGTTCTGTTGCCGGTCGATGCGCTTAATGCGAGGGATAATGAAAACGGCCGACAGCCACGCCCCGACCAGGCCCGTAAACAAAAGCCAAGTGCCCGACAGTCCCATCGCATACCCCAAACCGCCGAGGCCGATGGAAAATCCTCCTCCCACGTCGGTGGCAACAATAGAAACGCCGACGTGGTGGGAAGGCACCGACCGGTTGCCGACGTAGTAGTGTTCGGCGTTGATATTCTTCCGGCTGAAGTAATAGCCGATGCCTAAGACGACCAGCATGTAAATGGCAAACACGCCGTAATCGATCGGATGCATCCTCTTCTCCCCGCCGACGGGCTCAGTGCAACGCGTTTTTATGATATCAGAATGCGAGAAGCCCGCTCGAGCGGACTTCCCCGTGAAAGGCAATCGGTACCAATCGGAATCTTTAAGACAAAGCGCCGCGAAGCCTGCGCCTTCAAACCAAGGCCCGCCTAGGAATTCCCTTCAGCCGGATCTTCTGACTGGTTCGATGCATGAAGCGCGGCGGGTAGCATGCGAAGATACTTGATCTTCCAACCCTGCCTTTCATAGAAAGCGACGGCGGCTTCATTGTCCGGGCTGACGTGCAACGCCAGGTTCCCATCCGTCCGCTTCAGCGCCTCACTCAGCAAAAACTTCCCTGCGCCCCTGCCGCGATACTCCGGCGAGGTGGCAATGTAGGCAAGGTGGTAGTAAGGCTGAAATGTGTTGAAGCGAGTCGCCGTAATGACGACAATTCCCACGCGGCCGCAGGAACGGTCGATCGCTTCGAAGATAAATCCCGAGCGCCGGGCTTCTTCAAGCGCTTCCAGCATCTCGGGCCGTGGATCACTGTACTTTCCCAGGAACCGGTCCAGGTCCACCACCAGGGCGTCCCGCTCTTCCTGGCTCTCCAAGCGAACGTCCTGGATCGTCGTCTCCGGTTTATTCATTGGATTCGACCACCTTCGCCAATCGCTCGTCAAAATCGGAGTCCTCGGGATAAACCTCCAAGGGTTTGAGCGTCGGTGTCTCGCTCGGCGGATGCGGATCTTCGGTTTTTTCGTCCGCATAGATGAGATAGTCGCCGTCGGGAGTTTCCACGTAGATGCGTTCGGCTTCATCCACGCTGAGATAGTGATACTGCAAAGGAACCTTGCCGTACCCTTTCGGAATATCGAGAATATAGCTGGGAATCGCGTATCCCGGCATCGTGCCTCGAAGCTCCCGAAGCAGATTCAGACCTCTTCGGACACCGACGCGAAAATGGGACAGTCCCTGCGCCCGATCCAAATGATGCAGGTAATACGGCTTCACGCGCGCTTCAATCAACTTCCATCCCAATTCCCGAAGCGTTTCGGCGCGATCATTCACGCCCTTGAGGAGAACGCCCTGGTTCAAAAGGGGAATGCCCCGATCGGCCAGTCGGGCCAGATGCTGCGCCGCAATCGGGGTCACTTCCTTCGGATGATTGAAATGCGTAACCAGCCAGAGGGGCGCATATCGCTTCAATCCCTCCGCCAGCTCGTGGGTAATCCGAAACGGATTGATCACCGGCATGCGGGTGTGAATGCGAAGCGTGCGAATATGGGGAATTCTCTTCAAGCGATCCAGAACTTGAAACAAGCGGGCGTCCGACAACATGAGCGGATCCCCGCCGGTCAGAATCACTTCCTGGATCTCACTCCGCTGCTCGATGTAGCGAATCGCGGCTTCAATCTGTTTCTCCGTCGGAACGAAGTCCCTCTTCCCGGCCAGTCGCCTGCGAAAACAGTGGCGACAGTACACCCCGCACAGGGGCGTCGGATAGAGCAGCGCCCGATCAGGATACCGGTGAGTCAGCGCCGGCACCGGCTGGTTGTTCAGCTCCGCGTTCACGTCCCCAATTGGATCCATTAACTCGCTCGGAAACACTTTGATCTCCCTCGCGTCGGGAATCGCCATCTTTCGGATCGGACAGGCCGGATCGTCCGGATCGATCAACCCCAAATAATAGAGCGGGATCTTCATCTGAAAGCCTTCGCAGGCTTTGGCGATTTCCCGATGCTGCCGATTCGTCAGGGGCAACCGTTCGGCCAACTGTTCGACCGAGCGAATCGCCTCCCGATCCTGTCGAATCCATTCGGGGATCTTTCCCTCTTTTTCTTGAGGAAGAGCCGTATTAATTACATTTTCCGTCTTTTCAATGATTGTCACTGGTTTATTCGCCTACCTTTCCTTTTTGCTTAAGACTGATGGGCTTCATCACTGTGGGACTTTCGATTCTCCGCGGTCCTCTTTTCCTCGCCGTGAAGCGGATCTCGTTTCGCTTCAAGGACTTCAGGTTCCAGGGGCGGATCGGATTCGAGATCCGCCTGGGTTGGAATCGCTCTCTGAGATCGCATCCAGGCATCCACCTCTTCCCGGTCAATTCGCCAAGACTTGCCAATGCGTGACGCAGGAATTCGACCCTCTTGTAACAACCTGTAAAGCTTACTCTTACCGATCTTCAAATAAGTCATCAACTCTTTGAATGTCAACCAACGATCAGTCAGCATAGGCTTCTCTCGTATAGTATGGAATAAAACAGTCATAAACAGCCTATTTAATCCTCAAATAGTCTAATCCAGTGCAATATAGCACATAGCAGCAAATGCGTCAAGATTAAACTTTCAGCAGCCAGCATTCAGAAAAAGCGGAAAAGGACCGCGCCTTACCCGCCGCACACCGCCCTTCGCAAGAGAATCGGCAGGAGGAAAGCTTCGCATTTTCAGTTGCAGTAATCCTGGAATCGGGGCGTTAATCCAGCCTGCAATCAGGACCAAGGACTTCAGTCCGTTGATTTATTAAGTATCCATCCATACCCGACTGGGCCGCATCCATCCTGAAGACAAAAGCAGCGGAATATCATTCCTATAAGTTTTATTTTGACCCAATCTGTCCTATTTGCTATACTTACCGTTTGGCTTTTTGGGCCCCTAAACGCTTCATGGAGCAAACAACGCATGGTGTTCGAAGCGGGCAAACCGGTCATTGTTCAAAGTGACAGCACCGTACTGCTCGAAGTCGACAGCGCCAAGTTCGAGGAAGCTCGGGACTGCCTGGCAGGCTTTGCCGAGTTGGTCAAGAGTCCGGAACATATTCACACCTACCGAATCACGCCTCTGTCCCTGTGGAACGCCGCCAGCGCGGGACTCGACGCCGACACCATCCTGGAGGGCCTCCGGCAATACAGCCGGTTTGCCATTCCGGAAAACATCGAAGTCGAGATCCAAAGCGCGATCGAACGCTATGGCAAGATCGTCCTTTGCAAGGAAGAAGACGAGCTGATCCTGTTCAGTGAAGATCCGCTGTTGATCACCGAAATCCTGTCCACCCGGTCGCTGAAGTCTTTCCTGCTCGAGAAACGCGACGCGAACCGAATCGCCGTCAACCCGATGAGCCGGGGACACGTCAAGCAGGCCCTGATCCGCCTCGGCTTTCCCGTGAAAGACGTCGCCGGCTACGTCCAAGGCGCTCCGCTGGATTTCTGGCTCCGAGAGCGGTCGCTGCAAAGCCAATCCTTTGGGCTGCGGCACTACCAGGAGGAGTCCGTTCGAGCCTTTTATCGCAAGGGGTCCATCGAAGGCGGCAGCGGCGTCATCGTCCTGCCTTGCGGCGCGGGGAAAACCATCGTCGGCTTGGGCGTGATGGCCCAAGTGCGAAGCCGAACGCTGATCCTGGTCACCAACGTTATCGCATTGCGCCAATGGGCCGACGAGATCGTTGACAAGACCAATATCACGCGCGAGATGATCGCCGAGTACAGCGGCGAGAGCAAAACCCTGGGACCCATCACAATCGCCACCTACCAGATTTTGACGTGGCGAAAGAAAAAGGGCGATCCTTTCCCGCACTTCAGCCTATTCAACGCTGAGAACTGGGGCCTCATCATCTACGACGAGGTGCATCTGCTGCCCGCGCCGGTGTTTCGGATTACGGCCGAAATCCAGGCGCGCCGCCGGTTGGGCCTGACGGCCACGCTGGTTCGCGAGGATGGCTTGGAAGAGGACGTCTTCAGCCTGATCGGGGCGAAGCGGTACGATGTGCCCTGGAAGACGCTGGAACATCAGGGCTGGATCGCTACGGCAATTTGCCACGAGCTGCGCGTGCCGATGGAAGAATCGGTGCGGCTTCAATACGCCACCTCGGCCTGGCGAAGGAAATACCGCGTCGCCTCGGAGAACCCGTTGAAACGGTCGGTGGTCCGCGCGCTGCTGAAGCGCCACCAAGCGGACAACGTGTTAATCATCGGCCAATATCTCGATCAGCTGCGGAAGATCGCCTTGGAATTCGACGCGCCGCTGATTACCGGCTCGACTCCCAACAGCGAGCGGAGAAGGTTGTACGATGCCTTTCGCCGCGAAGAGATCAAGCGGCTGGTCGTGTCCAAAGTCGCCAACTTCGCCATTGACCTCCCCGATGCCAACGTTGCGATCCAGGTTTCCGGCACGTTCGGATCGCGCCAGGAAGAGGCCCAACGCCTGGGCCGAATCCTACGCCCGAAGAAGGGCGGAGTCCCCGCCCACTTTTATTCGGTCGTGACAAAGAATTCCCGGGACCAGGAGTTCGCAGCCAACCGGCAGCTGTTCCTCACCGAGCAGGGTTATAAGTACCTCATCCGGAACTGGGAAGAATCCCGGAACGTGGCGCAAAATTCAACGCCGGGCGATGGACGCACAGGAGCGAGTCAAGAGTGAAGCTGTCCGATTTGTTGAGTCGTCTGCCGATTGATCACCTGGTTCGTATTGCGATGAACTGCGGGATCGTCTGCGGCACGCATTCGAAGCGTCAACTGATCCAGGCGATTCAGGGCAACTTTCGCCGGCGCGAGTTCCTGCGCCACGTTATGGACCGTTGGAACGAACAGGAACGAGCCACTCTGGCGTACTTGCTTCTCTCCCCGCAGCTTTTCCTGGAAGCCGGCGAGAAACCCTCCATCCTGTTCCTGCCTCAACAGCTGCGCCGCAGTGACGAACACGATCGCCGGCTCCGGTTGCATTTTGAAACCCTTCGGGCTCATGGATTTCTCTTGCCGGAGAATGGCCGGGACCGCGAGGATTCAGTCTGGACCGTCCCGGACGACCTTCGCAAGGACTTCGAGCGGCTCCTCCTTCAACATCCTTCCGGCGCTCCGGCGCCGGCGCCGCAAGGAGAGCCGAAAAAGACGCTGCACGCCGGGCAATCGCTGTTAGAGGACCTCTTTACGTTGTTGATCTTCGCCCGAAAGGAGCGCCTGCGGCTCACGCGAGAGGGAACGATTTTCAAGCGGTCCTGGGAGCAGCTTCAGCAGTACTTCCTGGTTCCGAAAGAGGAAAACCTGGAGCCTCTGCCGCCGAATTGTCCCGATCGGCTGAAATTCATGCTTGATTTCGCCAAACGCTACCAGATTCTCATGGAATCGGACCGGGAACTGCTCGCGACTCGAAACCTGGAAAACTGGATGCTCAAGGAAGATCTCGACAAGCACACCGATCTTTTCCAGTATCTTCGCCGGGTTCTGGTGGCGGACGATCCGGGATGTGCGCGCATCCTCCGGTTCCTGGCAAAACAGGACAGTCGAGCCGGGTGGACGTCGATTGAAGAACCGATTCGGGCCTGCTACGGTCATTTTCCGGGGCGGCCGTGGTGGATGCCTCAGTTGAAAGCCCGCGTCTATTGGCTGTTTCAGACGCTCATGAACCTTGGATTCGTCGACTTGGGACGCTTCTCCGAAGGTCGAATCGCCTACCGATGGTTGCCGCTGGGCGACTCGATCATCCGCAACAAGCGGGGGAAGCCGCCCCGCGCCGATACGGCGGCCCAAATCACCCTCCAGCCCGATTTCGAGGTTTTCGTCTCGCGAAATATCGCGCTTAACGTCCGCTGGCAACTGGAACGCCTGGCCGACCTGACTTCCCGCGACGTCGTTTTTTGTTACCGGATCAGCCGCGAGTCTTTCTATCGCGGCCTCAAGTGGGGCGTTACCCTGGAAGAAACGGTGGAATTCCTCAAACAAGGCTCCGGTCGCAACCTTCCCCAAAACGTCCTTCACAATCTGGAAAATTGGGCGGGCCAGTACGGCAACATCTCCTTCGCCGATGTTATGCTCGTCCGCTGTCAGACTGAGCAGATCGCTCGGGAAATCCAGATCGTGCCGGAGCTCGCTCCTTTGATCCGAGGTCAAATCGGGACGCGAGACCTGATTATCTCACGCAAGGACTACAATCACGTCCTGGGATTGCTGGAGCGCAACGGCTACCTTCCCAAACCGGGCATCGTCACCTATGAAGACGAGGGGGGCCAAGAGAAAACCTCACCGATAACCCGGAAGTCCAAGAGACGCTCTCGGGTACCTCGGCAAGAGGCATCCGAGGTATGATCCGGCACCCTAATTCCGGCATCTTTTTTCTTTACCGCTCAAATTGCTTCTGTTATGATCCTTTCTCGTTTTGGCCCCGACTGGAGCTTATCCTACTCGTTGAACCGAAATAGAGGCCTCGATATCATTGATCGAATCCTTCTGAGATATATTGGACAAGTTATTGCAAATAAAGTGGTTAAGACGTGATCGCACCCTAAGACACGTTCGAGAGCCGAAAGGAGCGAAAGCTGGATGAAGGAGTACACCATCGAACAAAAGCGCAATGTCGCCTTTGCGGGTCATCATGGAGCGGGCAAAACGTCACTCATGGAAGCGCTGCTCTTCAGCGTGGGTGAGATCGACCGGATCGGAAGAACCGAGGACGGCAACACGTTCTGTGACTATACCGATGAAGAGAAAAAGCGCCAGCTGAGTATTTACGCCACGCTGGTTCACCTGGAGTCGAAGAAATTCCGAATCAACATCCTGGACCTTCCCGGTGCACCAGACTTTGTCGGCGAGATCAAAAGCTGTCTGCGCGTCGTCGATGGCGTTGTAGTCGTACTCGACGCCACTTCGGGAGTCGAGGTCTACACGGAGCGCGCCTGGGAATTCGCCGATCAGAATGGTTTGCCGCGAATCGCCGTGGTCAACAAACTGGACAAAGAGCGCTCGGACTTTCAAAAAACCCTGGACCAAATGAACCAAATCTTCAAGTCCTCTTCCTGTGTCCCTTTCCATCTTCCCATTGGCAGTGAAAGCCAGTTCAAGGGCGTCGTCGATTTGATCAAGATGAAGGCCGTATACTTCAACGCGAAGGGCAAGGCGGAGAAGACTGAGGACATCCCGGCCGACCTCCAGGCTCAGGCGGAGCAGTACCGGGAGAAGATCATGGACTTTGCCGCCGAGACCGACGAAGAAGTCATGGCCAAGTACCTCGAGGGCGAGGCTTTGAGCGAGGAAGAAATTATCGGCGGGCTCAAGAAGGGCGTCGCCGAGGGCAGTTTTGTTCCCGTCTTCTGCACTTCAGCGAAAAGTTCGATTGGCATTTCCTCGTTGATCGACGCGATCACGGATTATCTGCCGGCTCCGGACTATAAAGGCGAGATTGAGGTAAACAAGCCCGGTGGCAAAACCGAGAAGGTGGCCGTCAAGGCCGACGCGCCGCTCAGCGCTTATGTATTCAAGACCCTGGTCGATCCCTTCGCGGGACGGCTGTCCTTCTTTCGGGTTTTCACGGGTACGCTGTCCGTGGAGAAGCCCTTCTTCAACAATTCGACCGAGCAGACCGAGCGGACCAACTCCATCCTCGCCGTGACCGGCAAGCAGCACAATCAGGTCAATCGAGCCACGGCGGGCGACATTGTGGCGCTGCCAAAAATCGAATCCCTGATGACGGGCCACACGCTTTGCGACGAAGGCAAACCGTTGGGGCTCTCCTCGATCGAATTCCCCCCGCCAACGATCCAAATGGCGCTTCAAGCGGCGAGTAAGGCCGAGGACGAGAAACTGGGTTCCTGTTTGCCGCGCATTATTGGGGGCGATCCCACCCTGAACACCCGGCGGGATAGCGACACGCACGAGCTCGTGCTTAGCGGGATGGGCGATCTGCAGCTGAACGTCGTCCTGGACCGGTTGAAAAGCCAGTTTGGACTGAACGTTTCGATGAAAGTTCCCAAAGTCGCCTACAAGGAGACCATCACTCGAAAAGATGAGGGCAAGTATCGGCACAAGAAACAGAGCGGCGGCCGCGGCCAGTTCGGCGAAGTCTATCTTCGCGTGGAGCCTCAAGGCCGGGGCGAAGGCTACGAATTCGTCGATGCAATTGTCGGCGGCGTCATTCCCGCCAAGTTCGTCATGTCCGTCGACAAAGGGATTCATGAGTCGCTGGCACGCGGCATCGTGGCCGGCTATCCGGTGGTGGACGTCAAGGTCACTCTTTTCGACGGCATGACACACCCCGTGGACAGTTCCGATATCGCTTTCAAGATCGCCGGCAGCATGGCCTTCAAACAGATTGCCTTGGAGTGCAAACCGATTCTGCTGGAACCGATCATGATCGTCGAAGTGACCGTGCCGGAAGAGTATATGGGCGACGTAATCAGCGATTTCAACACCAAGCGGGGGAGAATCTTGGGCATGGACCCGACCGACGGCAAGCAGGTCATCCGGGCGCAGGTTCCGCTGGCGGAGATGTTCCAGTACAGTATCGACCTGCGCAGCTTGACACAGGCCCGGGGCACGTTCAAAATGGAACCTTCGCACTACGATCCGGTTCCAAGCGACCTGACGGAGAAAATCATTGCCCAGGCTCAGAAAGAAAAGACCGGCGAGGAAGAAGCCTAAAGGCCGGCAGTAGGTGAAACGCAAAACGGCTGAGGTGTGAGGAACTATGTCTGGCCATTCCAAATGGAGCACGATCAAGCGGAAGAAGGGGAAAGCGGACGCCCAGCGCGGCCGAGTTTTCACCCGATTGATCAAGGAAATCATTGTCGCAGCGCGAAACGGTGGCGGCGATCCCAGCGTCAATCCTCGCCTTCGTACGGCGATCAATGGCGCGAAGACGGCCAATATGCCCTCGTCCAATATCGAGAAGGCTATCAAAAAGGGCACGGGCGAGCTGCCTGGCATGACGATCGAGGAATTCACCTACGAGGGCTATGGGCCGGGCGGCGTCGCGGTCATGGTCCAGATCGCAACCGACAACAAAAACCGGATCACGGCCGAAGTGCGCCATATGTTCTCGAAATACGGCGGCAACCTTGGGGAGAGCGGTTGCGTGGGATGGCTGTTCGAGAAAAAGGGCCTGATCGCGTGCAACACCGATAAGTACTCGGAAGACCAACTCATGGAAGTGGCCATTGAAGCAGGCGGCGAAGACGTCAAAAGCGAAGACGGCATGTGTGACATCCTGACCGATCCGGCGGATTTCGACGCCGTCAAGGAAGTCCTGGACCAAAAGGGCATTGAGTATGAGATGGCCGAAGTCACCATGATTCCGCAGAATACAATCAAGCTGGAGGGCAAGCAGGCCCAAACGATGCTCAAACTCATGGAAGCGCTCGAAGACAACGATGACGTACAGAACG
>Ga0272444_10000943_pt1 | contig 29296 bp, 18 predicted proteins | sample SSMForm13_FD_201033 | JGI IMG/M metagenome (GOLD analysis project Ga0272444, IMG submission 201033) | Marine sediment archaeal communities from Little Sippewissett salt marsh, Falmouth, MA, United States - SSM-Form-13 | ecosystem: Environmental > Aquatic > Marine > Wetlands > Sediment ...
GTATTCATGCCCGTGGACGGCACGGCCACATATAACGAGGACTTCCATTTCGGGAGCCTGCTCAATCTCGCCCACGGCTTCGCCGTCCCGGTACTCACCCGGGACCTCAGCCGAAGCCTGGAGGGGGCTTAATTGGAAACACGCGACGTGGCCATAATCGGCGCCGGGCCCGCCGGAATAGCGGCGGCAATACACCTCAGGCGCTACGACATAGCTCCGGTTGTCTTCGAAGAGCGAGCGGTGGGCGGCCTGCTCCGGAACGCCCACCTGGTGGAGAACTATCCCGGATTCCCGGAGGGCATAGGCGGGCCGGAGCTGGCGGGCCTGATGCGGGATCACCTCGGCGTGAGCGGAGCCGAGGTTCGCTACGAGAGGATAGTGTCCCTGGATTACAGGAACGACCGCTTCTTCCTGAGGACGGCCGGCGCTCAGCTGGCCTGCCCCATAGCCGTCGTCGCGTCCGGGACGGAGCCGAAGAAGATACCCGACCTCGCCATCCCCGACGACATCATGAACCGCGTTTTCTACGAGGTCTATCCCATCAGGGACATGCGATACAAGAATATCGCCATCATCGGCGCGGGCGACGCGGCGTTCGACTACGCCCTCAACCTCTCACGGCAGAATGAAGTCACCCTGCTCTCGAGGGGCGGAACCGCGAAGTGCAGCCAGCGCCTCTGGGAAAAGGCGACCAGTTCCCTGCACATATCCCATATTCGCAATGTGGAAGCCCGGAAAGTGTTCGGCCACGCCGGCAAGCTCCTGATATCCTGCAGCCACCTCGACAGGTCCGAAGTGACGACGGTCACCGTCGACTTCCTGGTGATAGCCGTGGGACGGGAGCCGGCCACCTATTTCTTCACGAGGGGCCTGGCCGAACAGTCCGCATACCTTATATTAGCCGGTAAGCTGCACACGGTCGGCGACGTCAAGAACGGCCTCTACCGGCAAGCCGCGATTTCCGTGGGAAACGGCGTAGAGGCGGCGATGCAAATAGCAGGATATCTGGGGGCCTGACGGATGAAAGTACTCGCCCGGAGCGGGAGCGACGAACTAGCGAGAGTGTACATAGCCGAGACCGAAACCGGCAAAATGGTAGAGTTCGTCGAGTCCGTGCAACCCCCCATCCCGCTCGAGGACAAATGGGTGCTGATCCTGTCGACGCTCTTCGGATGCCCGGTTGGCTGCCCCTTCTGCGACGCCGGCAACTTCTTCGAGGGAAAGCTCACGGCCGACGAGATCCTCGCGCAGGTCGACTACATGGTCTCGAGGCGCTTCCCAAGCGGCGCGCCGGGAACTCGAAGGCTCAAGATCCAGTTCGCCCGCATGGGGGAGCCGGCGCTTAATGACGAGGTGCTCGAGGTGCTCGAACGCCTGCCGGCGCTATACCCTCCCGGCATTCTGTTTCCGTCGCTCTCCACGGTGGCCCCGGCCGGCCGGGACGCCTTCTTCGAGAGCCTGGCCGACGTGAAGAACCGCCTGTACGGCAAGCGCTTCCAGCTGCAGTTCTCGATTCACTCCACCGACCCCGCGGCGAGGGCCTGGCTGGTTCCCTTCGAGAAGTGGGACCTGGAGACAATCGCCACGTACGGGGAGTCCTTCCACCGGGAGGGGGAGCGAAAGGTGACGCTCAACTTCGCACTGGCCCGGGGAGTGCCTGTCAGCGCAAGGGCCATGCGTTCGCTTTTCGACCCGGCGACCTTTCTTATCAAGATTACCCCGGTCAATCCCACCTACCAGGCGAAGAGAAACGGGATCTCCTCACTTGTAGCCCCCGACGGCGACGCCGGCGGTATCGTCGACGAGCTCCGCGGCCTCGGCTACGACGTCATCCTCAGTATCGGCGAGGTCGAAGAGAACCACATCGGGAGCAACTGCGGCCAGCACATGACGCATTATCTCGACGGGGCACGGGAGCTCGAGGACGCCTATACTTACCCCGTAATCGAGAGGCGAACCGCCTGATGGCGCTCAGCATCATGCAGGTGGGCAAGGAGAGCCTCGGGGAGTATTCAGAAGTCCCTATTGCTTTCGAGGTAAAGTCAGTGCTCAGGACCGAGCGCGCCCGTGGGGGCCTGGGGGGCCTGACCCTCACCGAGGCGCCGGTTGATCAACCATATGTCAAGGACTACGACGATTCGCCCGAGGGCGGCCCCCTGCGCTGGACCGAGAAGTTCGACCTCTCTAACTGGGGGATCTTCATCGGCTATGACGGCGCCTCTCCCGTCTGCGGCGCAACTGTCGCCTTCGACACCCCCGGCGTTCATATGCTCGCCGGGCGCAGCGACCTCGCCGTGCTCTGGGACATTCGAGTCCTGCCCGGGATGAGACGCTCCGGAATCGGGGCGAAGATCTTCGCCCGCGCGGCGGATTGGGCCCGGGGCCGGGGCGCCGCCCGGATGAAAATAGAAACACAGAACATCAATGTGCCCGCCTGCCGTTTCTACCTGAGTCAGGGGTGCAGGCTGGGCGAGATAAACCTGCACGCCTACGCCAATGACCCAGCTGTCGCGCATGAGACGATGCTCGTGTGGTATCTTGACTTACGATAGGACGGGTGATATACTGCGACGTCGATTTTATCAGAATGCAGCGCCGAGCCATTCATCATACAGACTTCGCAGGCGAGGTCTGCGAATCCCCTGCCATGTGAGTGAGCCGGAGAACATATGCCGAAGGAGGACCTTATGAACCCGGGAAGAGGATTGACTGTAGTAATTCTGCTCCTCGCCTTTGCCGGAGCCGGCGAAGCGACGATACCCGATTACCACAGGCATGCCGATTACCTGCTGGCATCGCCGGGGGCGATGGGGGTGGGCCTTTACGGATACGTGAACCCCGCCCTGCTGACATATCTTCACCAGACGGATTTCTATTTCGCCTGGTCGGACGCCAAGGACGACTGGAGCAACTTCGACGGCTGGGGCTTCTTCAGCGGGTTCCCGTCACTCAATATGGGATTCGGCGTAGTCAAGGACAAGACGAGCGTGGGCTCGTCCTATGACTACCGGCTGTCTTTCGGCATGGGCAAACCGGCTTCCAGCCTGGGCATACAGTACAACTGGTCCGCGGGAGGCAACAGCACCCTTGACCGCTCGGACTTCTTCAGCCTGGGATGGCTCGGCCGTCCCATACGCTACCTCTCACTGGGCGCCGTCGGCCAGTTCTCCACGACCAGCCAGGACAACCAGGGCATATTCGACATAGCCGTGCGCCCACTCGGAGACGAGAGGCTGTCGGTCTTTGCCGACTACTCGCTGCAGCGCGGCATGAGGATGGCGGACGGCCCCTGGAGCACGGGCATCGTCTGGGAAATGCTCCCGGGCATCCGCCTCGCGGGCCGCTACTTCGACACCGAGGCTTTCACGCTCGGACTCTCGTTCAGTGTCGGGCATGCCGGCGCCACGGCCCAGGCCCTCTGGGACAGCGAGAACAAGCATGGGTACAATACATACGGAGTGCGCGCCGGCGCCTATGACCGGAACGTGCTGCATGGCAATGTCGGGAGGAAGACATATCTGCGCCTCGACCTCAAGGGTCCCGTCAAGTACCAGCGCTTCATGTGGTTCGACAAGTCGACGACCTTGGTGGGCCTTCTTGAGGCCATAGAGAAGGCTAAGAACGACAAGTCCATTTCCGGGATCGCCCTCAACACCTCCGGGATGTACGCCAATATGGAGATGAAGTGGGAGATCCGCGAGAAGCTCGAGGACTTCAGGAAGTCGGGCAAGAGAGTCGTGGTGTACGTCGACGACGCGAGCCTCTCTACGTACATGATGGCCTCAGTGGCTGACAGAATCGTCATGGACACGACAGGCGGGCTCACGATGCCCGGCATAGTCGCGGGCCGCACTTATCTCAAGGGAACGCTGGAGAAGCTCGGCATAGGCTTCGATGAATGGCGTTTCTTCAAGTACAAGTCCGCCTTAGAGGGGTTCTCGAGAGAGGACTTCTCCGAGGGCGATGAGGAACAGATAGGAAGGGCCCTCGAGGAGGTCTACCGCATCACCCGCGAGACCATATGTGACGGGCGCGGCATCAGCCACACCGAATTCGACCGCATAGTCGACGAGCTGGCGTTTCTCATGCCCGCGGAAGCCCTGGAGCTGGGACTCGTCGATGAGCTCGGCAAGTGGGACGGTGTCGAGAACATGATACAGGAGCTCGAGGGCCGGAAACTCGCGACCGTCAGCACCAAATACTTCGAGTTCTACCGCCCCCCCAGGGAGTCGCACTGGGGCAACAGGCGGCAGATCGCCCTCATATATGCAGTCGGCGTCTGCGCCATGGACGAAGGCATCAACGCGAGGAAGCTCTCCGGGTACATCGACGCCGCCAGGAAGAACAGGAAGATAGAAGCCGTCGTATTCCGGGTGGACTCCCCGGGAGGAAGCGGAATGGCCTCCGACCTGGTGTCCGAAGCCATAAAGAAGTGCGCGGAGGAGAAGCCCGTGATCGTCTCACAGGGTGCGGTTGCAGCCTCGGGCGGTTACTGGATTTCCATGTACGCCGACAAGATCGTGGCTTCCCCGGCGACCATAACCGGCTCAATAGGCGTCATAGGCGGGTGGTTCTATGACCAGGGGCTGAAGGGCAAGCTGGGCATGAGCACCGACTTCGTGAAGGTTGGCAAGCACGCCGATCTCGGGTTCGGGGCCACGCTTCCCCTGCTGGGCATAGGAATCCCCGACCGCAACCTTACCGAGGATGAGTTTGCGAGAATGAAGTACCAGATAACCGACTTCTACCGGCAGTTCGTTGAGAAGGTGGCCGAGGGCCGGAAAATGGAGTACGACGAGGTTGACGAGATCGGCCAGGGCCGGATCTGGCTGGGCACGGACGGCAAGGAAACCGGCCTGGTGGACAAGCTCGGCGGCCTCGATACGGCTATCAAGCTCGCCAAGCGCGAAGCCGGCATAGGTAATGATGAGAAGGTCGAACTCATCGAGATGCCCAAGCCCCAGCTGATGAGCTCGAATGTCTTCGCGCCCAGGCTCTTCGGGATAGAAGTGAAGGAAGAAGACGAGTACGTGAAGCTCCTCCGGTTCAGGATGGAGCGCAATGGCGACGCCCTCCCTATGCTGCCCATGGACCAGATGGGCCTGGTCACGGAGGACTAGAATCGGACGCGCGGCCGAATCGGACCGGGCCGGCCGGCGTCAAAACGTTATAGGCATACCGGGGACGCCCCGATGGCGCCACGGGAACGGCCTGACACCGGAGGGAGCGCAATGGGTCAGAAAAAAGTCAAGATGTACACTCTGAGTACTTGCAGCCATTGTCGTGCGGCCAAGCAGTGGATGACAAATCACGGCATCGAGTTCGAGTACACGGATGTGGATCTCCTCACGGGTGAGGAGCGCAAGGACATGATCAGAGAAGTAAGGGAATACAACCCCAATACGACATTCCCAACGATCGTTATTGGTGAGGAAGTCATAATCGGGAACGAGGACGCGCAGTTCAAGAAGGCCCTCGGCCTCGAAGACTGAGAGGCACGGGAATGACTGCTGAAGAGCTCTACGAGATGCTGAAGAAAGTCCAGGAGCCCAAGGGGTATTACTTCAGTGACGACCGCGAGCATGTAATGCGCCTGATGAACGCGCTTCTTAAGAACAAGGAACGTTACGGCTACATGTGCTGCCCGTGCAGGCTCGCATCAGAGGACCCCGAGTGGGACCGCGACATGATCTGCCCATGCGCGTACCGCGAGGCCGACGTGGCCGAATACGGAAGCTGCTATTGCAATCTCTACGTTTCCAGGGAATGGAGAGAGGGCAAGATACCGCATACGTATGTGCCCGAGCGCAGGCCCGCCGACAAACTTCGCTTCTAAAGAAGAGCGGATCACCCGGCTATGCTGACTCCCCGCTTCTACCTGGGGGCCCAGGCGTGGTTGGCCCCCTCCACATCACATTCCACCTCGACGGGAAGCCCCTCCAACCAGGTTATAGTGTAGTCGTCGAAGTCGGCGTTATTACTGGAGGGACACTCACAGAGCCTCTGCGGCGCGTAACCGGCCGCGGCCAGCACGGAGACATTCATGTCGCCGTCGGCAACGACATTGTTGACCGCGTAGTCGTAACCGGCCTCAAGAACATGCAGCTGATTGCAACTGCACGAAGCCTTTTTGGCATTTTCCTTCATACGGAATAAATTGGCGGTACCTATAGCAGCTAGAATACCTATAATAACGACCACGATCATCAGCTCGATGAGAGTAAAGCCGCGCTGCCCCGATATGTGCGTGCCTCTGCAATCCATCTCATCGTATATATCGGCATCCGGGCGCGGATTCCTGAGGCTTTTATAGAGGCTGCGATACGGGCTGTGGCTGCAGACCTGGCCCCGGCTCAGTCCGGCTCCCAGGCGTGGGCCGCGCCCTTCTCGTCGCAGTCGACCTCGATGGGGCGTCCATCCGACCAGGTAATGATGTAGTCGTCATTGTCCCCGTCGTCGCCGTTCGGGCATTCGCAGAGGTCGCTGATTATGTGGCCCCCGGTGAACAGGTCATTGACGTTCATCTGCCCGTCCGGCACCTCCAGGTCCATCGAGTACACATACGCCGACTGGAGAACGCCTCTCTGGTTTGACCTGCATTCGGCCCTGAGCGTGTTGTTCCTCATACGGCCGTAGCTTGCGAGGGAAATGGCCGCGAGGATTCCGATGATAATGACCACGACCATGAGCTCCACCAGGGTGAAGCCCGACTGCCTGCTCCGGTACTGCTCCCGCTCATGTCTCATATAGGCAATATCGGCACCAACCCGGGCGTTCTTGACGCCTGAAATCGGCCCCCATGGCGAAACTCCGAAACATACTGCGCCGGGCGTCATCTAAATACGAGAACGGCGGCGAAAACAACGGGAGGTGAAGTGTGATGTGGATAGGAACCAAGAGCGGTTTTGTGATTGTGTTTGCCGTGTTGCTGGTGTTATCTGTAGTTTCCGTGGCGGCGGCAGGAGGCTCTTGCGGCTACGGCGCCAAGGGCGACAGTAAGGCGAAATCGTCATGTGGCAGTGGGGCCGGGGTCTCAAGCCGGAGCGCGGCCGGGGCCGGCTGCGGCCAGGAGGTTGGAAAAATGCGCCAGACATACAGCTCGCCACAGGCCATAGAGGGCGAAGAGGTGATCTGCCCGGTCGAGGGCAAAGCGATGAAGGTGACCGGCGACACGCCTTTCGCCGAAATCGGCGGCAGGAAGTACTATGTCTGCTGTCCCGACTGCGCCGCAAGGCTCAAGGACGATCCCGATAAATATCTGAGCAACAAGGTCGCCATGACCGACGAGGAGTGGAAGGCCCGGCTGACCCCCGAGGAGTATAGCATCATGCGGGAGAAGGGCACGGAGAGGGCTTTCGAGGGCAAGTACTGGGATAACAAAAAGGCGGGCGTATATGAATGCGCCGCCTGCGGCCAGCCCCTCTTCAGCTCTCTGACCAAGTATGACTCAGGATCCGGATGGCCGAGCTTCTACGCGCCAGTGGACAGGGCCGCGGTCGACACCCAGACCGACGGGAGCCATGGCATGAAGCGCGTGGAGGTGCTCTGCAGCCGCTGCGACGCCCACCTCGGGCACATCTTCGAGGACGGGCCGGAGCCGACCGGGCTGAGGTACTGCATAAATTCTGCTTCACTCGACTTCGAGGAAGAATCAGAATAAGAGACCGCCACATCCAAGTCAGGAGGGGATAATGAGGAGAACTGCATTCGCGCTGTCGGTGATTCTGTTATTACTCAGCCTCGTGCCGCTGGCCTTCGCCGCCGAGAAAGAGCACGAAGCCATCGAGCTTCCAGCGCCGAATATGAAGGGCGGCATGCCTCTCATGGAAGCGCTGAAAGCCCGGGCGACATCGCGTGAATACGACTCGCGAGACCTTCCGCCCCAGGTGCTTTCCGATCTGCTCTGGGCGGCCTTCGGGGTGAACAGGCCGGAGGCCGGAAAGAGAACGGCTCCGTCCGCGATGAACTGGCAGGAAACAGATATTTATGTCGCCCTGAGAAGCGGGCTCTATCTCTATAATGCCGTGGAAAACGTCCTGGAACCCGTCCTCGGCGAAGACCTCCGGGAGGCGACGGGAATGCAGCCCTTCGTCAAGGATGCCCCGGTTAACCTCGTCTACGTCGCCGATCTCACGAGGATGGGAAAAGCGGACGACGAGAGCAAGCGAACTTATGCCGCCGCCGACGTGGGCTTCATCAGCCAGAACGTCTATCTCTTCTGCGCGTCCGAGGGCCTCGCGACAGTCGTTCGCGGGTACTTCGACAGGGACAAGCTCTCGGCCGCCATGAAGCTCCGGCCGGATCAGCACATAGTCCTCACGCAAACGGTCGGCTATCCTGAGCAGGAGGAGTGAATGCCGAATAAGCTCCGCTAACCCGGGTAGCATCAACCCGCGTAACATCTTCATTGGAGGCAAGAGATGGCTCACGATTCAAACGGAGCGCCCCTGTCACAGGCGCTGGACATGGCGGGGCTCGTTGATTACCAGGAAGGTTCAATCGTCAGCAGAACCGTGATCGATGAGAAGGCGGGGACGGTTACGGCGTTCGCGTTTGCTGAGGGCCAGGGCCTTAGCGAGCACACGGCTCCTTTCGACGCGATGGTCTACGTGCTCGACGGCGAGGTGGAAGTTACTATCTCCGGCACCGCCCTCAGCGTCAAGCAGGGCGAAATGGTCATCATGCCGGCAAACGAGCCGCACGCGCTCCGGGCCGTTAAGCCATTCAAAATGGTGCTCACCATGATTAGAGAGAAGGCAGCCGCGTAGAGGTCCTACGTGGCAGGGAAGCGTATCGTGAAGACCGAGCCCCCACCGAGCTCGGAGTCTATTGTCACGGCCGCGTTGTGGCCTTCTATGATACTTGCACATGTCACGAGGCCGTAACCGTGGCCGTGTTTCTTCGTGGTCTGCCTGGTCTTGAAGAGACCGTCTTTGACCTCTGGCTTGATGCCGACGCCGTTGTCTGAAACGACGAGCGCAACCTCCGCCTCGTCCGAGCGCGTCTCCACCTTGATTTCACCCACAGGACGCGCTGCTTCCGCTATGGCGTCGGCCGCGTTGTTGAGAAGGTTCAGCAGAAGCTGCGCGATCTGATCGGGATCTATCATCAGATCGGGCAGGCCGATCTCGAGTTCAGGCGTGATCGTTATTCCCTTGAACCTCTGCTGACCGGATATGAATGAGACCACGTCGCTGATCACGCTGTTGATGCTGGATGTCTGCTTGTCCACGGTGAGATTTGTGTAGTCCATGAGGCCTGATGCGAATCTCTCCAGATTCTCAACCGTCGACTTGAGCTTGTCGAGGTTGTCGTTGGCCTTGTCGCCGTCCCCCCTGTTGACAGCCACCTGGGTAAGCTCCAGCCCCCCCAGTATCAGACCCAGGAAATTCCTGAGCTCATGCGATATGGTCGAGGCCATCACGCCCCGGTCCGCGAGCTGCTGGAGGTTGAACAGCCTCATCTCACTCTCTTTCTGATGCGTGACATCATCCAGCGTCATTATGAGATCTGTACCGTTCTCACCGCCCTCGCTGCTCTCGCTTAACTTCAAATTGTATATGCGCTCGGTCTCTCCCGACCCGGCGACCACGTTTCTGGACCCCGTTGCTCCTCCGCCGACCTTGGCAGTCACGGCCTCGCTGACAAGCTTGCCAAACGCCTCCACGGGAAAAAGGTCTTCTATCGGTTTATCATTGAGACAGCCTGCGCCGGTAACGTCGGGCCGGAAGGTCTTCAGTATTTCAAGCCCGGCAGCGTTTATCTTCTTCAACTTGTTAGTGGCGTCGAATACGAATACGCCCTGCTTAACGCTGTTCAGCACGTCGAGATACCAGGTGTTCAGCCTCCCGATCTCCCAGAAGAGGTAGGTATTTGCCAGGAATGGAGTGATGGTGCCCACTATGGCGATAAGAAGGTCGACATCCTCCTGGCTGAGGGCCTTGCCATTGACCCTGTCGCCCATCCCGATGATACCGAGCAGGTCGTCATTGTGGACAAGGGGGCACACCAGGGTGACACCGGATTCCCTGAGCACCGGGATGACCCCCGAGTGCCTGTCGGAGAGGTCAAGGTCCTGAAGTTTACAGGCGTTCTGGCCGCAGAGCAGCACGGCGCAGTTTTCAGTTGAGATGTCGAGGGCAGCGAGATCGCCCTGCTTCCGGAACCGCCCCGTGGCGAAGAAGGTCTGGCCGCACGCGCCGGAACTGGGCCGCTTCAATATCGCGACAGCGTCACCGACGGAGAACTGGCCGGACAGCGTCATGAGCAGCACGCTCATGAGCTGCTTGAAGTCAGGCTTCTCGGAGAACTGCCTGGCGAGTTTAGACAGCGCGTCGAGTGCCAGCAGCCGCCTCTCGAGGGGCTCATTGCCGGCGTCGCTCACCGCTACTGAACCGCTATGTTCTTCCGAGAATTCGGACACTAACTCACCTCTTGCATATGGTATTCTCTCTCCACCTCGACCCGCGGTTTCATCGTAAGGTAGTCACACAGATCGAGCACTTCGAGTATGTGGACGATCTTCTCGCTGGGCCCGCAGAGGACTATGTCCCCTCCCATATCCCTCGATACCTCAACGGTGCCGAGGATCGACCCCACGCCAGCAGAAGAGAGGAACTCCAGCTCCTTCATATCAACTATTATGTTCTTAAAGCCCGCGCCCTGGGCCCCGCATATAGCTTCAGTCATCTCGTGCGCGTTGGTATTGTCCAGGACCTTCCCCGGATTCAGGACCAGCGTTTCGGTCCCAATCTTATTTTCAGAGATCATTCAAGTTGCCCCCATTCCGGTCAATCTTCTTCTCCAGATTCAGTATGTTAAGGCGATCGCCTTCCCTTTCGTATGACAGGCCGTCTGCCAGCCTCTTGATCATGGCCAGACCAAATCCGTTTCTCTGCCTGCTTCTCATGGCCCGCTTCGGGTCGAATGTGCTCGAACGGCTTGTCGGGTCGAAATGCGGACCAGGGTCCTCAAAACGCAAGTGGACCAGGCCGTCTTTCGTGACGGCGCTGAACCCTATGGTGTCGCCTTCACGGAGTTCTCCATGGAGACGGATGTTGGTAGTGACTTCATAGAAGACCGTCTCGAGGTCGAAGGCTAAGATCTCCCCGAGGCCGAGTCCTATGAGATGCTTGTGCAGCGCCTCCATGGCTCCTGCGATTCCATCCACGGTCGGCTCAACCTCCAGCATGAGCGCTGCGGGAGGAACTGCATCCGGGTCGTGCTTACGGGCGCCCACCCTCGCTTCCACCCCGTCCCGTTCGGCCGCGAAGAGGTCATAGAGATCCAGGACCATGAGTACGCGCTCGAGCCCGTAAGTCACGGAGGTGAGCTTGACCGGGACACCCGTCTCTTCACATCTGCTGCGCGCCTGCCACAGCGTGTTGATATGAGTAGAGGTAGCGCGCTCCAGAAGCGAGCAATCCAGCAAGACCTCTTCCGGTGACTCATCTAAACAGCAGTGGAGCTCGGTGTAGAACCCCTCCACGGTCTCCTCGTCGACATCAACCGGGACCATGAGGGTAACTCTTTTGTCAGCCCTGACCGACATAGACAGTCCCCTCCACCTTCTCTTCTATTCTATCGGCAACGCTTGCCGTCCATTTGAGCGCTAAAAGCGTTATATCGTCATACTGCGGGGCATCTCCCACGAACGCTGCGTGTTCGGCCAGGACGCGTTCTACAAGATCACTGGCGCCCTGGTCCCTGTGCGACTCGACCATGCGCGCGAATCTCTCGATTCCGAGCTCATTGCCGGCCGCGTCCTGCGCTTCATTCACGCCGTCGGTGTACTGTATGAGCCAGTCGCCGCCGCCAAGCATGATTTCGCCGCGCTCTACCCGCTTCTCGTACAACTCCGGCGGAACCATGCCGAGCGGATAACCCTTGGTCTTGATCAGCCGGGCAACGCCGGTCTCGTGGCTCAGCACGAGAAGCGGGTTGTGGCCGGCTGAGGCGTAGCGGAAGCGGCCGTCTCTCCGGTCCAGCACTCCGAAGAACATCGTAACGAACATGCCCTTCTTGATATTGGGGAGTAGCCTCCTGTTGACTTCGGCCAGCAGCGTGGCGGGCTCGGCGAAGGACCTCGCAAGTTCTTTCACGATGTCGCGAGTAAGGAGCATAACCAGCATCCCGGGAAGCGACTTGCCCGATACATCGGCTACGAGAATCCCCAGGTGGTGTTCATCGAACTCGATGAAGTCATAGTAGTCTCCGCCGACTTCTTTCGCGCTCGTGTACGCCCCTGCCATCTCGAAGTGCTCCCCGCGAGGATACTCTCTGGGCAAGATATTGGCCTGGATGTCACGGGCGATCTCGTATTCTCTTTCCATCCGCTCCTTGTCCAGAAGCGACTCCTTCGCCAGATTGAGTTTCGAACCCATGACGCGTAGAGTTTCGGCGAGATAGCCGAATTCGTTTTTGCTTGTGACCGGGATGTCGATGGACAGGTTCTCCAGGTCCACAACCTTCAAATGGTCCGTGATTACACCCAGGGGCCGTAGTTTACGCCGAAGCACCAATATGGTCGCAGGTATGCCGATGAGAACCATTGCGGCCGTGATATAGGCAACCGTGAGCATCGAGGCCTTCTTGGCCGCCTGGATCGGCGCGGCTGACGCGGCTACCGCCAGGGACCCCAGCTTCACCCCGTTCTCCTCGATCCCGACGGAGATATATATGGTATCAGAGGCCAGGGCAAAGTTCTCATTGGGCCGCAGCACATCGAAGAACCCGCTCGACGCGACGCTCCTCGTCCGCTCGGCCCCCACCACTTTCTTGATATCCGTATGGGCCAGAAAGACACCATCGTCATCGGTTATCCCCGCCCAGTAAACATCCGGGTTGTCGTCGCCGAGGTTCTTGCAGATATTGTTGAGAAGCAAAGCGTCCGGCCCGCCCGCCGCTATTATGAGCTTGCCCGCCGGGCTCGAGTACGACCGCGCCTGGACCAGGAGCTTGTCGACGACGTTTACGGTTACCGTTTTTACATACTGGCTGGAGATGACATAGCCTGTGACGAGCATCAGCATCACGATGATAGCGGACACGTACATCGTGAACTCCACGCGGATCGACTTTTTGAACTGCGAGGGCTCGGGCCAGGCTTCGGCCTCCAGAATGCCGGACTTATCTTCGTTCATATGACATCTCCTGTAACTTGCTGATCTCGTGCTCCGTGCGCCTTATGTAATTCGCGATTTCCGTGCTGTCGGGAGCGATCCGCGCCGCCTTCTTCCAGACGTCGACGGCCTCGCCCAGCTTGCTCTGGGTGTAGAGCTCGACTCCCAGGAACTTGTATGCGTCGACCAGGTACTCGCGCACCGACATGTAGCCGGGCGCCAGGGTCTCTACCCTCTCCCACTCCACGACAGCCGCAGAGAGCTGGCCCCTCTCGAAGAGCTGCTGGCCGCGCTTGTATGAGGCAGCGACTTCCTTCTCCATTTCCGGGCCCAGTTTCTTCGCCGCCTCCGTCGTCGGTCTCCCCGCAGGTATTCCCGGGTCTGGCGGAGGCTGTTTCCGGTCCGTGCTCGCGACGATCCGGCCATCTATGTTCTTGCACCATGGATGATCGGGGAACCTGACAGTTGCCGAATCGAGAGCGGTGCTCGCGGCCCTGTACTCGCCGCGCGAGAAGGCGCTTTCGGCCTCTCCCTGCCAGTAGGCGAACTCGGCTTTCTTAAGCGCAATCTGCACCCTCGCGTCGTTCCCGGCCACTCTGCTGAGTGAACGAGTGATCACGAGGGCTTCGTCGATTTCACCGTAGCTCGTCAGGGAGTCCGCCATTATGAGACCCCTCTCGATTTCCTGGTCGCGGGAGATGCTCGCCTCCACAGCCGCATCGGCCCTGGCCAGGAGATCGGTCGCCTGATCCGACCCCGGCCTGCTCGACAGTGCCAGGTTGGCGAAATACCTCGCCCCCAGGTAGTCGCCCGAGTCGAACCGCGCGCGGGCTTCACCCATGTTCTCGGCATATGCCCTCAATGCTTCCTCTTGCTCGAGCCGGACGCGTGTTTCGGAAGCCAGACCGGAAATCTCAATCGTATCCATCCCGGCGCCTGCTGCGATGAACAGCGCTCTTTCATAGAGCATGAGCGCCTGGTCGAGTTCCCCCGACGCGGCCGTTCGCTCGCCCTGGCCGACCAGGTCGTTGACCATATCGCGGTTGGATTCGGCAAACCGCTGGCCGAGGAGCTGGTTGAACTCGGCTTCCCGGACATCATCACGATTTCGCCTCTTCTCACTCATCGGAGCGCCGAAGCCGGCGGTTATGCTGAAGGTATGCAGGCTGCCGAGGTCGCGGTCGACCATGGCATAATCGAAGCCCACATACTTATAGAACAGGCCGAAGCCGAATGAAGGGTCACCGTCCCTTAAGCCGGCCCGGAGAGCGAGCAGGCCCTGGAGACTGTATTCAATGCCGAAGGCCATACAGGCGCTCAGATTTTCCACCTTGGCCAGCCTCCCGGAGACTACGACCCGGTGATCGTCCGTTTTCGCCGGGAAGAACTCAAGGGATACGCCGGCATCGATCGAAAAGGGATACGTTATGCTCTGCTCGTCCAACTTGATACTCGGCCTGATGAGATTCCGCCCTATTATCACGGCGCCGATCTCAGGCACCATCTCGCTCCCGAGACCGAAGCGCCGCCCGGCTGACAGCGTGAGCCCGGGCGAAGACGTGGCGCTATACACATCCGGCGAGTGCTGCTCGACCGTGATGGCGGCGCCGAGGTCGTAATTCGAAAACGTATGGCCGTAGCCCAGGTAAAGCCCCAGGCGGCTGTCGCTGATCTGACCGAGATACAGGTTGCTGGCGTCGCGGCTCTCGATGCCGTCGACGCCGAGTCTGAAAATGCCCACGCCGAAGCTGCCGATATCCATGGTCGGCACGGCGAAGCCGAAGTACTGGTAGCCGGCCTCGGAGTCGTAGAGACCGCTGTGGAATGCCTCGAAAGAGTAACGTTCGGTCAGAGCCAGCCCCGCAGGATTCCAGTATGCCGCCACACTCGGGTCGCAATAGACGAGATCCGCGGTCCCCAGCCCCAGGCCCCTGGCGCCCGCTCCAAGACTGAAGGGCGACTCCGTGCCGCCGTTATCGGCAAGCGCGGCGCCTGCGAAGAGGAGCATCCCACAGATTGTGCCCGCCAAAATCCGTCTCATCGGATAACCATTACCTTCCTTCTGCAGCTTTCCACCCTGCCGGACGCGTATGCCGCCGTTATCCGGCACAGATATGTTCCGGGCAGAACGCCGAGGCCCTCCGCGTTGAGGCCGGCCCAGGCGTCCTCGTGATACGCGCCCTGGGGCCTCTCGGAGTTCGAGACGACCTTCTTGACCAGGTCCCCGGTGATCGTGAATATCTCTATGTCCACGCGCGCGCTTTCGGTGATGTAGAAACCGATAGTAGTCTCTTCCCCGCGCGCGGGGTTAAAGGGGTTCGGATAGTTGGTGAACGAGTCAGCAAGATTGTCCGAGGCTATGGAGATCTCAGCGCTCCTCAGCGGGAATACCGCCCCGGGGATCCCCGGGTATGCCGTGGTCTCGAGGTTCCGGTCGGCCAGCTCCATGAACGTGGCGTCGTCGAATTCGATTACATAGTTGCCCGGCTCGGCCGAAGCCCGGAGGTCGCACGCTATCCCCAGCGCATGCTCCGTCCCCCTGGAAATTACGTATTCCTCGCCGGGTATCAGCGTGATTCCGGCGCCGGCCAGCGCGCTGTCCGTCGCCACGACATCGTCACCCGAGAGCAGGTGGACGGCGTCGAAAACGTCTGCGGCGGCGAAGGCCGCGTCGCCGGAGGGCGTTCTCCTGAAGACCCCACCGGTCACATTCACCAGCACGAGGTCCCCCTGCGGGCTGGTGGTCTCATAACTGAGGTCGCCCATGAAAACCGGGACATTCGCCTGTCCGGGCGCGCCGATCTGGGTCGCAACCTGGACTATGTCGAGCCGGGGCGTGCCCGCGGGCAGGTAAATGCTCGTGCTGGCCGTTTCGAAGGGGAGAAGGTTTTCGCAACCCGGGGCCTCCTCCAGGCCCGGGTTCCGGGCCGGGTCGGTGGCGTCGACGATGCCGATCGCGCTTGCCTCCTGCAGTCTCATGAGGAAATGATCGTACGGCGTGTCGGATTCGATGTCGGCCAGGAGCACGATTCCGACTTCCTCTCCGGGGTCGACTTCTATCCCGTTTTCTCCGAAGCGGAACACGGTGCAGCCGCCCTGGAGCTCAATCGACGAGGCATACTGCGCCGGCCCGCCTCCCACGACGAAGCCTGTGCGGTCGAAGAGCTGATGCGGGTCAAGTGACCTGTCGAGCGTATCCAGAACGGATACCTTGAGACTGGTAATGAGAAGAGAAGAGTAGGCTCCACCGGCGTGATAGTCGACAGCCAGCTCGACAAGCGACACCGAGTCATCGCCGGCGATGATCGACTCGGGCAGGCGGGAGCCCAGACATATCTCGGGACTCTGCGCCGGCTGCAGGAGCTCGGCGAAGCCCGAATTCATGGGGAATACGGGCTGCGCGACGCCCGCCGCCGTATCGCCCACGGCGGGAACGGTCGAACCCGAACTGAGATCCCTCAGCACGAAGAAGCTGCTGTCGTCTATTGAGAGGCCGAAGCTGGTATGCGGCGACTCCGACTTCAAGGTAACTTCAATTCTCACCGTATCCGACTGGCCTGCGCTGACCACCAGCGGCGATGTGAACCAGAGCGTAAGCAGCGTGCCGGCAGGGTCGAAAACGCTCAGTTCGCCAAGCGGCGTCTGGTGCTCGAGGAATCTCACGCTTTCTACGAGATCCCCGGCGCACAGCGGCGCGCCGCCGGCGTCCTCAAACTCAAAAGACAGTCCCGTGAACTTGATCTGCGAGTTCCCCACGGCGCCGTAATGCCTCAGGATCACCTGCATTAGAGTTACGTCTTCCTGGCCGTAGTTGGCGTATTGGCCCAGCACAGGAACATGAGATACGGCCAGATATTGAGACGGGTCGTTGATCGCGCATGAAGCCGTCTCCAGCGGAAATACCACGACCGGGTCGACGGGCACCTCAATGCCCGTGTTGCTGTCATGGAAACGCACGGAGGCCGCGTTCTCTATCGATAGGCCGAAGGCCGTAGCCGCCGCGGTGCTGTCGATATCAACCCTGAGCGATAGGATCTGTTCTTCGCCCGGCGAAATGACGGCGGGTTCCACGAACTCCAGCAGCACAGAGGACCCGGAATCAAACGCCTCCACTATGGCGAGGTTGGTATAGCCAGCGCCGAGAACCATGCGCTCGAATACGTCGCTGGCGGCCTGGCCGTCACCGAGGCCGTCTTTTACGTCGACGCGGAGGCTGTCCAGCCTCACGGGGGCACAGAGCGGCGACAAGTCGGCGTGGTGATACCTCACGCTGAGCGGGAAGACATGTGACTGCCCCCTCGTCACCGCGGTCGGTATCGAGCTGATCATCTCTACCACCACGCCGGCCGGGACGGTCTGTACTTCAATCCACTCGGTCTCAACGGTCGCGGAGGATTCGGGTTCGCTCGACGAGAAGGCTTTGAGCAGCCAGGAAACCTCACCCTGCTCTGCCGCGATGTAGTCGTACTCAAAGTGCGCGGTCTGGCCGGACTCGAGATCCGCCGGCCCGGCATTGACGCCATCGACCTCCAGGACGCCCGAATCACCCACGAGCGCCGCGTCGCAATATATGTTCTCCAGATATGTCGGAAGTATGTTGGTAACATGGACTCTGAGGTTGACTTCCTGGCCGACCGAGTACGTGGTCTGCGGCAGTTCATATGTAACCCGCAGGCCCGAACTCGAGATTACGAACATCTGCTCGCTCACCAGCGTGGCATCTATGGGGCCGTCGTTTCCGGAAACGTACTGGCAGCCCTCGAGCGGCACGACAGCGCGGAATGAGGAATTCGGCGCGGCCCCGATCGCGACGTCGCCCGTGAGGAACATCGCGGGAACATCTCCCTCCACCGAAATTTCTATGCCCCTTACAGCCCAGTACCCGTCGGCGTATGAGAGTTTGCCGGACATCCGGTCCGTAGGCTGCCATTGGTCGTCATCGTTCTGGTCTACCCACAGCTTCAAATTGGTTATATCGGCCGGCCCGGCGTCGCCCGCATTGGCAATCGTGAGCGACGTCAGGACATCAGCCTGATCACCGTTTACCGCCGGCCGGAAGGCGAACAGCGTAACCGAGACGTCGCCAGGAGACAGCGTTTGGCCGGAGACCGGTATCGGCTCATACTGGTCCCACACGGAGCCGTCGATAACGAGCGGAGCGCCGCGCGTCAGGGGCAGGTCGCCGTTCAGGTTCACGCTGCGGGCGAATGCGAAGTCCGAATGCTCTTCGACGCCCACCTCCAGGGTGTCCCCGTCGATCACGCCCAGCGGCAGATTGGATGTCACAAAGAAGTATGAGAGCGACTCCGGCGGGAGCGTTACAGTCAGCCCGTTCATGTTGAGATGGCCGCCGCTGAAATAGCCCGCGGCGAGCAGCGAGTCGCCGTCGAAAGTGCGGTTGGCGTTGCTGTCGTAGTATAGCGAAACCTGGCCCAGCTCGAAGTCGGCGAAGGCGTCGTCTGAAACAGTAACGGTCCGGTTTGACAGCCTGGTACCCGTCAGCTGATGCGCCTCGTCTGCGTAGCCGTTGTAAAGGGCGAAGGTCAGCACCTGGGCGTTCATGGCTCCCGGGTGTACCGTCGAGGCCTCTCTCGGAATCGAGATGACCGTTATCCTGTTCGCGGGCAGCACGAAGTGCGCTTCAGTATTTCCGGCTGCGAGATCGTCGGGCCCGTCGGTTCCCGACCAGTAAGCAACGCCTCCTACCGGTATCTCGAATCTCAGGGTCCCACCCGCGAAATCCCGCGGCGCTATGTCCACAGTAACGAAAAAGCGGTTGGGCCCGCTGGCCACCGGGTAGGAGATGCCCGAGACGTCCCACGCGGCATCGGAGAGCGTGAAGTATCCCAGAAGTGTATCGGTATCCGTGAATCCCGGCGGGTCTACGTCCGCCCAGAGTTTGACGTTCTGAAGCACGTCTTCGTCGATGACGCTGCCCGTATTGACGACCGACAGGCTCTTGAGCACATCGTCGCGGTAACCGTTTCTGGGCAGCATGAAGTCCAGCACGAGGCCGTCGCTGTCACCGCCATAGAGCGTTGTTCCCGCTACCGGATTGACCCCCACCCTCGAGGCTGGGAAAATATCGATTATGAAGTTATCTGCGTTCTTTACGGGGAATGTCCCCGAGACATCGACGGCCTGGTCGAAATCGATGTCTGCGGCCCTTGCTATGCCGAAGTTAACAGTGTTGCCGTTCTTGCCTGTATCGGCGTCGAGCTCAGCTTCGATGAAGACCTTGACGACGCCCCCGTCCGCGGCCATCTCCAGCCCGTTGGTCTCGAACCTGACTGTCCCGCTGGAGAGGGAACCTGAGGCAAGGAGGCTGTCCTCGGCGCCCCTCGCGGCTATGTCGCCGTCGCGGTTGAGCCACAGTGAGACGCTCTCGAACTGACTGTCAATCTCGCCCTGGCTCGCGCCGGCCGGGTCCGAGGCGTAGGATGTGCACAGGATCTCGTCTATGTCTATGGCCTCTGAATGACCGTTCACGAACTCGAATGCCGCCAGGGGCCTTGTATCGCCGCCAGGCACGAGAACACCGGCATCAAGTCTGACGGCTCTTACCGTTACCGCGTTGGAGCTCACCACCGAAATGGTGCCGACGGGGGCAACCCATGAGTCGATCGGCCCGTCATTGTCAGAGCTCATCTCCACGCCGTGCAGGGGTATGCCGAAGGAAAGGGTGGCGCCGTCTGCCGGGTGTTCTGATAGCGTGGAAGCCAGGTAGAAGCGATTCATCTGGCCCGCCAGGGAAGCGCTGATGCCGCTGAGCTCCCACTGGCTGCCGGTGAAGGACAGTTCGCCGACCCTGTACTCGGCGCCCGTCCCGCTCCACATGTTGTCCCCGTTGTCCCTGTAAAGGACAAGTGAGTCTATGTCCAGGGTATCCGCCGAGCCGGAGTTGAAGACCGAGAAGATCTCGAGCACGTCCTGGCTATAGCCGTTCCGCGGGATGTCGACGGTGAGGGCGTTGAAAGTCCCCTCTCCCGGTGCGACTGTGGTCACGCCGGAAGCCGTTAAGACGACCTGCCCGGCTACAAGGCCGTCAACGATGTTGTGGCCGAGCGAGTTTATGGTGTCCGGGCCCGCGACCGTCGAGCCGTTGCTGGTTTCGATATCCAGGCCGGGAAGCAGGAAGAGGTCCAGGAGGTCTCCGTCATGCGGGTAGTCGCTTATGCGCGCCGACACGAAGAAGGTGCGGCTTGAACCCGGCCCTATAATGTAAGGCGCGAATGAAATCGCCGCTGTGGTCGAAGTGAATCCACCGGATGCGATCCAGGTGTCGGCGCCGTCAAGAACGGAGTTTCCGTTGGAGTCAACGTAAATGTCGAGCGTATCTATATTGGTGCGCACCTGTGAGCCCGTGCCCGTGCCGCTCGACGCGTCACGCACGCTGATGCTCTCTATGCCCTCTGCGCCGTTAAATGAATTCGAGACGCGGAAAGCGAGCAGGGGCGACATCACATCGCCGGCGCTCACCGCCCTGCTCCCGAGAGGAATCTCCTCGGCCGTCGGGACTTCGACGACAATCATGTTTGTCGTGTCACTTGCGCCGGTGATGGAGCTCGTGGCCGCTATGTATCCGACGCCCGGCGCGCTTGCGGTGAACTGGCCGCTCGAGCTTATGGAGCCTATGCCGCCCAGCACCTCCCAGTCAAGCGGGCCGGGAACTACCGGGTCATAGCCGGCGTCGAAGCCGGATGCGATGAACGTGACGTTGCCGCTCACCTTCACAGATGCCGTGTCAGGCGTAACGAGAAGGTAGGCCAGGTTGTTGGAGAGAACCGTGACCACGGAATTGGTGTCGCTCACGCCCCCGATATCGCTTGTCGCGGCTACGCGACCCGACCCGGGAATGAGTCCCGTGAAGAGTCCTGCCGAGCTGATGACACCGATACCACCGGTCACATCCCAGGTCAGGGCGCCCACATCGGCAGCGTTGCCGTAGGTGTCCACGCCCGTCGCAGTGAATTGCTGCTGGCCGCTGAGGGGCACCTCTGCCGAGTCGGGAGAGACCTCCAGATATGCAAGCACGTCGGCAAGGACGGTAATCGAGCCGGTCGAGTCCGCCAGTCCGCCGCCCGAACATGCTATTGCCCCCGTTCCAACCGTCTCTGCGGCGAAGAGCCCGGTACCGGATATGTCGCCGATGCCGCCGATCACCTCCCATACATCAACCGTCACAGGAGACGTAGGATTCCAGTCGGTATCGTATGTAGACGTTGTGAACTGTATGGAGCTGCCCGCGATCGCAGTCGCGGTGTCAGGCGCCGCTACAAGTCTGGCAGGAGCCCCCGCCAAACACGTAATGACTCCCGTGGTATCTGACGTTCCAGGGGCGAATGACGCCCGGACTTCGCCGGTGCCGACCCTCGACAGCGTGAGGCTCGAACTTGGCCCGGGACCGGCCGCGACGGCGCCTATCGAATCGTCGCTGATCATTGACCACATGGCGGCCGCGTCACCGAGGAGGTTGTCGCCCGAATCATAACCCCGGCAGTACATAGTTGTGCCGTCATCATCGGTAGTAAGAGTGGTGTCGCCTACGGCCGCGCCGCTTTGCCATTCGACCCGGACATAGCTCAGGCTTCCGCTCGTGATCACCGTAACCGCACTCGAATCCGCCACGTAATGCAGCGCGCCCAGCGGGACATGGAGGCTGGCTCCTACATAGTAAGCCGGCGGCGAGGGATTGTGGCCCGCCGTGTAGAGGCCCGTATTAGTGACCGAACCCGACGGGTCGCTCGTAAACCAATCCGACTCGATGCTGTAGTCATCCACGAAGTTGGAGTCTGCATCATAGCCGTATGCGGAGAACTTGAATGACGAGTCCTCGACCACAATCTGCGACGAAGGCACTACATCTATATATGTGACCTCTCCGGGAACCAGCGTGATGGTGTCGGTCAGAGCTTCCACGTTGAGGCTGCTTACTACCCTTATCCGCCCGTAGCCCGCAGTCACGGCAGTGAAGAGACCACCGCTGTCGATAGTGCCTATCCCCCCCTGCACAAACCAGGAGAGCAACCCGACTTCGGTAACGGGTATGCCCCTGGCGTCGAAGCCGGCGGCAGTGAAAAGACGGGTCGAGTCGGCGGACACCGTATCCCTGTAAGGAGTGATCGCCAGGCTGTCCAGAAGGCCCGGGACGACAACCACGGGACCCGTCGTGTCAACCAGACCTCCGCCGGTTGCGATGACAGAACCTGTGCCCGCGGCGGCCGGCGTGAAGAGACCCGCGCCCGTTATGGTGCCTATGCCGCCGAGAACGCTCCACGAGGGCGCTATCTGCGGGATAGTGGCGTTGCCGTCGGCGTCTATTGAAATGCATTCGAAATCAAGCGTGCTGTCGGCTGAAATGAGAGCTGAGTCAGGCGTCACGACCAGGTCGGCCGGGCTGCCCGGAATGCACGTGATCATGCCCGATGTGCCCATGATAGACGGCGTATGCGTCGCCAGCAGGCGCCCCGTCCCGGGCGTATGCATTGCCAGGGTGGCCGTCGAGCCGAACTGCGGAGAGAAATCACAGATGGAATCGCCCGTCACTGTCCACATGACGATCTGATCGCCGACGAGATTGTCGCCCGAATCATAGCCCCGGCAATAAACGACACCGGCGTCATCGTCGGCAGTGAGAGTCGTGTCAGGAACGGGCATGCCGTCTTCCCACTCCACCTGTAGGTACCTCACCGAGCCGTCCGATACAATTGTGACAATGCTCGTGTCGGCAAAACCCGGATACGTGGCAATCACATAGTAGTCGGGCGGAGAGAGGTCCGTACCCGCCGTGTATACTCCCTGGGCCGTTATGGCCCCCGACGGGTCGGTCGTGCTCCAGTCGACAGTTGTGGTCAGGACTGACACGAAGTTGGAGTCGGCATCATAGCCTTTCACCATGAAATCCGCCCCTCGCTCTTCGATAACTGTAACCGAGTCGGGCGTCACGTCGATAAAGGCTATTTCTCCGGCCACGACCTGGATAACGCCTGTCGTATCCGCCAGCCCGCCGCTAGTCGCTATCATGCTCCCTAAACCCGCCCTGGTGGCCGAGAAGAGCCCGTCGGCATCGACCTTGCCTATGCCGTTAACGACCCTCCAGTCGGCGATGGCCTGGGGCTCTATGAGGTTCCCGTCGGCGTCGTAGGAGGCGCAATAGAACTGGAGTGTGCTGTCGGCTTTAACGACTGCCTCGTGGGGTGAGACGACGACGCGGGCCGGCTCGCCCGCCAGGCATGTGATAATGCCCGTGGTGTCGGAAATCGAATCGTTATAAGTCGCGACGACAACGCCCGTACCCGGTCGCGAGAGGGTGAGCGTGGTATAGACGCTGGGCCCGGGGGTTACTGCCCCTATCGAGTCCTCGCCCAGGATGGACCAGGCGGCCGGAACGTCCCCGCGCGGATCTCCGCCGTCCTTGTAGCCGCGGCAGTAGATTCTGGTGGTGTCATTGTCCGCGGTAAGAGTGGTGTCTCCAAATACACCCCCTCCGGAAGTCTCGGCCTGCACATAGTTGAGCGAGGAAATCACGACTACCGAACCCGAGTCACTGGCCCCGCCGTAAGTCGCAGTCACATAACAAACCGGTGGCGCGAGCGAGTCGGGGGCCGTGTACAGGCCGCCCGAAGTGATCGAGCACCCCGATCCGCAAGCGGATACGCTCCAGGTTGAGGAGGCGGTGACATCGTCGACATAATTGGAATCGCTATCGTAACCGTAGGCCTTGTACTGATAGGTCTCGGCCTCGACTATGACATTGTCCGAGGGAATCACATCGATCCAGGCGACGTCACCGGGGACTACGGTGATTGTGTCTGTATCGATGCTCATACCCAGGTCGCTGGTGACCTTGATGAACCCGTTCCCGGCACGCATGGCATTGAATAGCCCCGTCGAGTCGATGGCCCCGATGTTCTCATAGACCTGCCACGTGAGTGTCCCGAGGTCGTCAATGCTGTTACCCTTGGCGTCTTCGCCCGCCGCGACGAACTGGCGTGTAGAATCCGCCGAGACGGTGTCGCGCATCGGGCTCACGAACAGGGTATCCAGGGCGCCGGCTACCACGGTCATGGTCTCGGAGGTATCCTTCACCCCATACTCAGTTGCGGTAACGACGATCTCGCCCGTGCCCACATACTCCGGCGTGAACTTGCCGCTTGCGTCGATGGAGCCCGAGGAAAAGGTATGGGACCAGGACAACCCGCCCGGGTCGGTCTCATGCCCCATGTCGGTAGTCGCCACCACCGAGAACGTGTAGGCCGAGTCGGCAAACATGGGGTCATAGAAGGGCGTGATCTCGATATTGCTCAATGCGGGCGCCGAGTCGCAGTTGCCATCGAACTGGATCTGGATGTTGTCGAAATACACCCAGCCGTCTATATACGAGGCCGAGTTGGTAATGAACCGTATCTGGGTATCCTCTGCTATGTAGTCCGAGATGTCGTGGAGCATGGGGATGCACTCGGCATCCGTTCCGCTCCCGATGACCTGGAGGTTCTCCCAGGTGAACCCGCCGTCTCCCGATACCTGGACGAGCGCCGGCCTGCTGGCGGAGTAGCCGTCCTGCGGGTGGCGCCTGTAGTTGTAGGATAAGTACGCATAGGTCGCGCCATCGAGGTCCACCTCGCGCCGGGCTCCGAAGTTGATCGGCGTCGAGTTCCAGTAGCCACCCAGCCGAAGGCAGTATGGCGCCGGGCAGCAGCCTATATAGTTCCTCACAAGAACCAGGCCGGCCGTCGGGCCGTCACCTTCGCCCAGCTCGCTCCAGGGCCCGCTCCAGAGCTGCGCGCCGTCGTTTCCAGCGTATGACTGCGCGTTGAACTCGTCTCGCACGGCCCTCGGGCACGACTCGAGGGCGCCCATGTCGGGGGCTTCGCCCGTAAACGGGTAGTCGATATGCGTTCCGGCGTCGATGGCCTGCGAACCGTACCCCAGGTAGAAGTTGTCCCCGAGAGGGTCTACAAACATCGGGTCGGCCGAGATCCCGCCGGCCGAGTCGGCTACGCCGTCGTAATAGGAGTCGTATTGCCAGTCCCAGACGTCGTTGAAGGCGCAGACATTCCCGGCCTCCCCGTAGAGGCCAATATAAGAGGTAGCCGTTATGTTATTGAAGATACGGGCAGTCGTGACCCCGGTGACAATGTGGATGCCGGCATAGCCGTTTCCGCTCAGGGTGTTACCGATGTAACGGTTGTGCTCGGCCCCCTCGCGATTCAGGATGCCGTCCGAGCCAGTGAGGAATACTATGTTCTTCTTAATGATGTTGTAATTGCCGCGGACATCTACTCCGTCGTCATCGAAGTAGTGAATGTAGCATCCGGTGACCAGGCACGAGTCCCCGTCCAGCCAGATGCCGTCTCTCTGCGAGTTTGTGAGCTCCAGGCCATCGATGACAACGTGGTTACCGCCCGAGACCAGGCCGGGATTCCAGGTGTAATTCATGTCCACGATCGCGCGGCCGTCACCGAGCCTCCTGTACGTGACCTTGAGGTCGGCCGTGCCCGACGTGGTTAGATTGACCGGCTCGGTAAGCGAGTAGTAACCGGGGAGGACGTTTACGGTGTCGCCGGCGACGAGAATGCCCTTGAAGTCCCCGTTATCTATAGAAGCCCACGCCGCTCCCGGCGAGAGGCCGTCGTTGTCATCATCACCCAGCTGGGAGACGTAGTAGCTCGTGGGAGCGTGCTGGTCGTACTCCAGCGCTCCCATCTCGGGCGCGAGACCTGAGTAGGAATAGCCCATATCGAGGCCGGCGTCTATGCAGTGAGACCCCGGCTCGAGGTTGAAGTCGCCTCCGACAGCATCCACAAACAGAGGGTCCACCGAAATACCGCCCGACGAGTCCGCCGCCCCGCCTATGTAGTCCAGCTGCACATTGCCCCAGACGCAGTTATGCGCGATGACGTGACCCGAGATGCCCTGGATGCCGTTGAGAGCATTATTGACAACGATGTTGTTAAAGAGACGCGAGGAGCCCGGGTCGAACAGGACGAAACCCGAGTGGCATGCATATACGGTGTTGCCGTAGTACTCGTTGCCCGTGGCGCCGATGTTGTTGAATATCCCGATGCGCTCGGCAGTGGAGACCACATTCCTGAGGAAGTAGCCCTCGTCGCCTTCGGTCTTGATGCCGTAGGCGCTGACGTTTTCCAGGTGGCAGTAAGAAACGCTGCACGAATCCCCGTTTATCAGAATGGCCGCCCGGTTGCCGCCCGGGTCATCGTTGTTAGTGAGATAGAAGCCCGTGAGGTCGACGAAATCGCCGTCGACCTGGAAGATATCGATGGCCTGGCCCCCGCCATCTATGACCACGCCGTCGCCGGCAGCCCGGTACGTTATTCTGGCTGAGGCCGTACCGGAGGCGGTAAGGCGAATATCGCCGGCAGGCGCGTAGGCCCCGGGGAGGACATTGACCGCATCACCGGGAAGGAGTATGCCCTTGACCTCCCCGTTATCAATGGTTGCCCATGCCGTCGCCGGTGAGAGACCGTCGGCGCCGTCAGCGCCGGTAGTCGAAACGTAGTAATCCACCGGGCTGTGAGGGTAGTACTCCTTCGCGCCCATTTCCGGCGCCAGCCCGTAGTAGGGATACCCCAGGTCCGTGCCGCGGTCTATCGCGGGCGAGTCGCCCCTCAGTTCGAAGTTGAAGCCCGCCTCCGAAACGAAGCGCGGGTCGGCGGATATGCTGCCGCCGTCGTCTGAAACGCCGCCCGCATAGTCGTCGGCGTTGCCCCAGACATCATTGTACATGCAGACATTGTCGCCATTCCCGTCTATACCGTGGTCGTTTCCGACGATGATATTGTTAATGACCTGGGAGTTTTTCTCTTTGAGTTCGAATCCGTGCTTGGTGTTCTCGTAGACAGTGTTGCCGTAGTACAGGTTGTAGTCCGCTCCACTTTCGTTCTTGAAGCCTTCTTCGTCGGAGTACGCCACAATGTTCCGCAGGAACAGGCAATCGCTGCCCTCGGCACTCACGCACTCCTTTCCCGTGTGATGTACATAGCATTCGGTCACGATGCAGGAGTCCGCTTTCACATGAACGCCCTGGTCGCTGGTACCGGTGATGTCGAAGCCCTGGACAGCGGCGTTGTCGCCCTCTATCAGCAAGAGGGCTCCGGATTCGCCGCCCCTGTCCAGAACGACGGCGCCCGCACCCAGCCTGCGGTAAGTGATCATTTCATCCGAAGTACCATTCGTCTTGAGCTGAATCGAACTGGTGACGGCGTAGGTGCCGGGAAGGACATTCACGGTATCGCCGGGAACCAGGAGGCTCTTCTGGTCCCCGTTGTCGACGCTCGCCCAGGCCGTTCCTATAGTCAGGCCATCGTCATCGTCATTCCCGGCTGTCGAGACGTAGTAGTTCTGTCCGGAACCGTACTCCTCCGCCCCCATGTCCGGGGCGCTGCCGCTGTACGCATACCCCAGGTCGAGCCCGGCATTTATCGCCGGGGATCCTTCCTGAAGCGTGAAATCAGAAGTGCCGGGGTCTGCAAATATAGGGTCTTCGGAGATGCCACCGGCTGAGTCGGACGCTCCGCCGGCGTAATTCCCGGCAGAGTTTGCCCACACGTCATTGAAACCGCAGATGTCACCGGGCGTCCCGACTATACCCCTGTAATTCTGCACGACTATGTTGTTGAAGACGCGTAATCCCGTGCCCGGGTCGGGGGCGAATACCCCGTCCCAGTCGACGTTGTAGATGGTGTTGTGATGGATGACATTGCCCGTGGCTCCGGCGAGGTTGTCGATTCCGTCCTCCTCGCAGCCGTAGATGGTGTTGCGGTAAATGAGGTTGTCGTCCCCTTCAATGTTGATGCCGTCCCAGACCATGCCGTAGATGAGGCAGTCTCTCACGACGCAGTTGCTGCCCCCGAGATATATGCCGTGGTGGTTACCCTCCGTGATGGCGAAGCCGTCGAGTTCGACGTAGTCGGCGTCGAGGAAGAACACCGACCAGTCGACGCCCGGAAGGCCGATCCGCGCCTGGTGCTTTTCCGCAGCGCGATACACTATGGGATCGTCCGCGGTGCCGGATATCGAAATCCAGGTGTAGATTCCCGGCAGGTAGGTGCCGGCGAGAACGGTAACAGTATCCCCAGGATCGATGACGCCCAGCGCGTCGCCGCGGTCGACGCTCGCCCAGGCGCTGCCTACGGCCAGGCCGTCGTTGTCATCGTCGCCTGTCGGCGAGACATAGTAGTTCGTCGCCGCAGCCGCCCCGGCCAGGAAAAGAATCGAGAATGTAAACGTCCATATTGCTCGCATTCTGTAGACACACCCCTGTCTTTGACTATCTTCTGGATTTATCGGCAATTTAGGGGGCGGGATTAGCCCCAAAAGGCCCAGAAGAGCGTCAGCCTTCACCCAACAACCCGGGGCTTCATGGGCATGGACAACGGGCTGTAACCTGTGATATAATTGGGTTGGAGAGGGGAATGACAGGTAAGACAATTTCAATCACATTTATCACTCTGCTCGCATGGGCGGCGTGCGCCCTGCCGGCCGGATCCAGCGGTATCGCGCGGCAGGCCGTGACGCTCGAGGTAGTAGAGGTGGTTGAGATGAATCTGAACTCTCTCCCGGAGATTCGACCCGCCGCAGACGAAGATCAGCCTGCGACCGAAGAATTGGGGTTCGAATACGCACCGCTGGCGGTTTCTCCCGAAGGATTTCACGGGAAGATCACGGTGACGTCCGAACCCAGGGCGGTTGTGGAGGTGAGCTTGGAAGCCGGCGCCGGGGACGGCGAATATCCCCGGGCAGCTGTCAGGCTCACCCTCACCGACCCGTAGGCAGCCCGCGCGATCTAGTTATTGCACCACGCCGGCATCCTGTCCATGAAGTCGTTCGCCTGGCGCATGGCATCACCTTGATCAAGCCGGCCATGCCAGTGGGCAAACCATTCGGCCAGGATCTTCTGCACTTCATCCCGTGGTCTCAAACCCCCGGCCTCATCCGAGCAAATCCGGCAATACCGATCCGACGCGCCGCGGTGGCCCTCATCTAAGAGCGAAGCCGAACACGACAGGCAGTGGTTCGCAGGAACCCTGAGAACATTCACGTTGCCCGGCGCCATGGGCCCCGGACCGACCCGGTCCAGGCTCGCGGCCCACTCAACCGGCACGAGGTTTCTGGCGTGCTGAACCGCAAGGTATTCGGCCTGGGCCGTGACGGCC